>Ga0181344_1000683_pt1 | contig 13258 bp, 5 predicted proteins | sample Su13VDMLBDD_FD_130098 | JGI IMG/M metagenome (GOLD analysis project Ga0181344, IMG submission 130098) | Freshwater viral communities from Lake Michigan, USA - Su13.VD.MLB.D.D | ecosystem: Environmental > Aquatic > Freshwater > Lake | place: USA: Michigan | collected 2013-07-15
AACGCAAGGGACGTTGGCCGAGATTCAAGCTGCAGATGCTCTACGCAAACAAAAAAAACAACAGGCTTTTGACACGGGTTTTGATGAAATTAACAAACAAAAATTCGAAAAGCCTGAAGACCGGACTAACGCCATTCTTGATTTGATTGAGCGGACTCAAGGGGTGGAAGAGCGTCAGCGGTTGCAAGCTAGCTACACTACAACTGAGCTAAACAATATTACGTTGCAGGCTAAAAAGTTTGAAGAGGGCTACCGTCAGTCTAGGGCTAAGGGTGTGGTGTCGGCCTTGGAATGGTTTGACGAGCAAAACACTTCGTTCAAGCTGGAACGTGACCCGAAAAACCCGTTTCGCTACATCCAAGTCAATCAAGATGGTACTCGTTCAGTATTTGCTGATGCCAAGAGCGAACGTGAGTTGGGCATGATTATTGACGCCAAAGCTAAACCCGGTGGGTTTTTGCAACTTGCACAGTATGATTTAGACGTACTCAAGACTAACGCTTCTGTTGCAGCCAGTAACGCTACGGCTGCTACGCAAAATGCTCTGGGCAGTCTTTATAAGTCTGGCGGCAAGTCTTCTTCTCCGGAAGCTCTGGTTAAAACTGCAGAAGGCTTGGTTACGAAAGGTACATACAAGGACGTGCCAACAGCCATTGAGGCACTTAAGAAAGGCATGGTACGCGACGCCGATAACGAAGCTTGGTTGAAGGCTGAGGGAGGGCTGATTGAGGCTCAAGCTACCCCCGAAGAAATAGACAAGCAACGCGTTGCGTTTTTTGTACGTCGTGGATACGCTCCCCCCATTGCTTTAGCAGCAATACAGGCTGGAATTGATCCGACTACTAAAAAACCACTTACCAAAAAAGACGTTGACGCTTACAATGCGACATACCCAAAGAGTCAGGTAGACTTGGGTAGCTTGCCTTGGTTACAAACTCCGGAACGTGAAGCCGTACGCCAAGGGCTGATTAATCAAATTCCGAAATCTTAAGGATGCACCATGGCTGGCATTTGGGACGCTGTAAACAACAACCTCTTCAACCCTGAGAAGCCCAATGCCCCCGGAGTTTTGTCAGATGTAAGACGCGCCTCTGGGCAGTTTGCTTCTGGCCTTGGTTCTACCCTGCGTGATGTTGGCTTGGAAGACACCGGCGGTGCTTTGGAGAGTTATGGTGCGGGTGTTGTTCGCCGCAATCCTAGCGAAATTCAGTCGTTTCAGGATGTCTTAAGTCGTCCGTTTACCACAGCACGCGAAGCTGTTGGCGAAATTGTCCCTCAAGTCGGCTTGGCCGTTGGTGGTCAGTTAGCTGGCCGCGCTATAGGCGGCTTTCTTGGTGCCCCTCTCGGCCCTTTAGGTATTATTGGCGGCCAACAGCTTGGTGGTTTGGTAGGCGGTTTAGCGCCCATCGTAGCTCAGACATACGGCGGTATTCGGTCGGAACAGCGTGAAGCTGGTATTGATGATCGTCCACGCGCCTTGGGAGCTACCATCCCAGCTGCAGCCCTAGAGCGTTTTGGTGGTGCCGAACGTATCGCTGGAAAGATTGCCGGTCAAGGTACTCAGTTTTTAGCCCGTGAAGCTGGTGAAAGTCTGTGGGGCGCGTTGAGCCGACAGGCCCTTCGTGGCGGCGTAGAAGAAACAATTACTGAAATTCCACAGACAGCGTTGGAACGTTATGGTGCGTATAAGACACTTACCGGCCCTGAAGCCTTTGATGAATATGGTGTGGCTGGTGCCAAGGCATTCTTAGGTGGTGGCGCTGTTCGTGCAGGGCTTTCTGCTGTCGCCGGTACGCGCCCAGCCCAAGGCGAGATTGATTTAACTCAGCCAGAGACTCCGGTTCCGCCAGCTCAAGCTCCTACCGGGCTTGATATTTCTGCAACCGCCCCTGCTGCACAGCCAACAACGACATCGTTGGTGAGTCAGGAAACCGATTTGACTGCGCCAGCAGATACTTCTACGGCTGAAGTTACCACGCCTGCTGCTACGACGACTACAAGTGCGGCTGCCCCTACTGATCTGACTGCGACTACCGCAGAGGCTGCCGATACTACGCCGTCAATTTTTAGCAAGACAGACGAAGCGCTTAACGAACTGAATATTAAACCGACAAAGAAGTCGCGTAGTATTTACGACTACATGGTGGCTAAGGGTATTGATCCTACCTCTGAAGAAGCCGAACCCATCCTCAACGCGCTGTCCGAAAACAAATTCAAGTTTGCTACTGACACTATCGGCGCGATCATTCGAGCAAGGAGTCCCCGTGGCGCAGCAGTTTCTACTGTACAGCAGCCTGCAGGAAGCGTGGGAGTCGGGGGCGCTGTCGTTCCGGGAACTCTGGGAGCTGCAGGATCAGATGCTTCTCTCGCAGGAGCAGTGGGTGGAGGTGCCGCAACAACTGGAGCCCCACTTCAACAAGTTGGTCTTCTTCCAAACACCGCCGGCCAACCATCTACCACTGTAACTACTTTAACTCGTGGAGCGGTTACACCAGAAAAAGTTGGTGCGCTAACAGATGAACAACTTCAAACTGAACTTACTAACGTTGATCTTAGTGATGCAGAGTACGGCCTCGTAAAAGCAGAACAAACTCGACGTCAAGAAAAAACCCCGATAAAACCCAATACGACACTGCGTTTAGTCCAGCAGGAAGCTCTGCCGGATCAGGATGCCGCTGTAGACGACTACGTCGAGATTGCTCGAGCCACAGGCAACACCGGTGGTATCAATGCTACATTGGCAGATGCAGCAGGCAAGCGACAAGATCAGAAAAATTTTACCAAGGTTGAACTCAACGAAGTCATTGAATCTCAGCTTGCAGACAGCAGTAACAAAGACCGCGACCGCAAAATCATTCAGGCATATATCACTGCCCGCCGAGCCGTGCCTAGGGGCGACCGCGTCAAAATGCAAAAAGAGATTGGCGCTACGTTTGGTGTAGATGCTTCGCGTGTAAGACAGATCGGTAATCCTGAAAAACTGGCTAACGTTGCTGTAGCCATGGGGTTTGATCGCAATCAAGTGTTTACTGAACTTGGTATCCAGTCTACAAAAGAAGCCGCTGTTGATCTAACGCAGGCAAACGAAGCTGTTGGTGAGGGCGGTATTGTCGAATCTGAGAACCAAGTCATTTCAGATACAGCTGAATCGGATGTTGAAGAGCTGGCAGATGATTCTCGCGAGTGGCAAAAAGCCAGTACTGCCGGCAGCCAAATGGCTGTTCAGTTGGTTAGCCTAGCTGACAAGATTGCTGAATTAAAAGTTGCAGCGGACGAGCTTAAACAGTTTGGCTTGCCAGAAGCAGAAGCTGCCGCTGCAAAGCGCATTAACGAACTGACGGAACGATACACAGCGCTGACGACGAAATTGACTGCAGCGAAAAAAGTACCGAAGCCGACTAAGCAGCCGCCAAGTACCGAAGCCGCACAAAAAGCTGCCGAAGAAGTCGACATGTTTAAGGAGGCCGCTAAAGAAGCAGAAGCGGCAAAATTCCGTGCTGAACGCGCTGCCAAGTTAGCTGCAGATCGTAACGGTCTTGAAGTGGGCGACACTGTGGTAAACCCTAAGTTGGGTACTGGTGTGGTTAAAGGCTTCTCCGGCGACGGCGATGCCACTATCGTGACCGTTGATTTCAAGAGCGGTCAAACAAAAGAGCTGTCTGTCAAGATGGCTAAACTGGAGAAAACAAATGCCGTTCAAGTCAAAAGCACAGCAAGCGTACCTGTTCAGCCAAAAACCGAAGCTGGCCAAGGAGTGGGCAAGCAAGTACGGCGTGCCGAAAAGCCTGCCAGCCAAGGTGAAACCCAAGTCCTCACCAACAGCGAGCAAGCAGCCCAAGCGTGGGACAAAGTAGCATCTAGCTACCCCACAGCTCCTAAGTTTGCTGACCTGACAAAAGCACAGCAACAAAACTTCATTGGCTTTGGCCCAGACAACTGGACTGAAGATGATGTCAACACTGAGTTGACTAAGTTGGCAAAAGCTGGTTTGAAGTTCGGCAGAGACGGTCGCGTCGATAAACCCTACACCGCTCCCAAGCTAAAAGCAGAAATCAAGAACTTTATCCGCGCTGACATCCTTGGCCGCAAGCTAGTTATTGTTGATAGCGTAACTGATCTGTTGATGTCCTCGGACAAAAATCGCCAAACTGTTGGCGCAGCCTTAATGTTAGAGGGTGCATATGGAGTAGCAACTCCGACAGGCCAAGCGTTCTTGATCGCCAACAGAATCAAACAAGGCCAAGGTCGTGCCAAGTTTATGCATGAGGTTGGAGCCCACTTAGGCTTAGAAAACTTATTGCCAAAAGCAGCCTACGACAAACTTACTCAGCAAATTGTTGATTGGGCAAAGGGCGATGAGTCCACAATTGAATCAATTTTAGCCGTTAGGGCAGCCGATCGCGTGATGAAGGCTGAGACCGCACAAGATCAAAAACGATCAGAGGTGCTGGCGTACTTCATCGAAGAAGCCATGATGGCCGGCATTGATCCTACTGCTGTTAAAAATCAATCCGGTGCTTTGCAAACGTGGTTCCGTACTTTGTGGAGCGCCTTTAAAGTTGCTCTGACTAAACTTGGATTTAAACCAGAAACACTAACTGCGCAAGACGTAGTTAACTTGGCCTTTGGCGCAGCTAAACTGGAACTGTCCGGTAAGAAAACTAAAATTACTGCAGACACTATGAAATTCGGCTTTGGCGGAGTCGAAGCTACTGGAGCAAAAACTTTTGAACGTCGACTTGAATTAGTTCAAGCTCAACTAGACACGGCCAATGGGGTTGACCCAGAAACAATTTGGAAAGAAACCGGCTGGTACAAAGGTACTGATAATAAATGGCGCTTTGAGTTTGATGACAGTCAAGCAAAGTTTAAACAAGACTTTAAAGACATTGATCTTTACACTGAATTCAAACTAAGCGATGTTTTAGACCACCCTGAATTGTTTGCTCAATATCCTGAGTTGAAGGACGTTACGTTCGAAAAACGTAAAGTAATGATGGACGTATGGGGAAGCACGCAAGGTTGGTTTGACCCCAAAACTAAAAAATTGGTTGTTACACCGTACGCCCGTGACCCCCTGTCGACCGTACTGCACGAAGTCCAGCACTGGATTCAATCAAAAGAGAAATTTGAAAACGGTTCAAGTCCGCAGGGTAGCGACCTGTCTAATAAGGCGGCTCTTACAAAACTGCGTAATGAATTGCAAAAAGCAATTGATGCTTATGATGCGTCTGAACTAGAAAGTCAAGCTCGCAAAGCCCGTGGTGAACGCTACTCTTCAAACTTTGACAAGTTTGTTGAAAAGAATAGGGCTGCCGACTTAATGGGGGCGGTTGATGCTTTACTTGCCAATACGGCTGAGCTTGCTCCAATGTATTCTAAAGTTCGTGCTTTAGATAGTGAAGTCACTCGATTGGAAACAGCCAAGGGCGTTCTTGAGAAAAAGTTCAAGGAAGAAAACAAAAAGGTCAACGTCCTAAAGCGCGTTGCAAACTACGCTGAACAAATGAAGGAGATTCGGTTTTACTCCGACAAAATTAAAACTATCTCCGACGAGCACTACGCGGCTAACAAAGAACTAAAAGCCCGAGTCGTCGAACTTACTGATGGTAAAGACGTTGCCCACGAACTCTATCGTTTGGTGGCAGGTGAAGCTGAAGCTAGGAACGTCCAATCGCGTATGGGCATGAGCTTTGAGGAGCGCGTAAAATCGTTTCCTGCAGCGACCATGGATGTTAGTCCGGAAAACACTCTGACCTCAACAGGTCGTGGTGGTGCTTACCTGAGCAAAGAGAGACGCTTTGAAGGGCTGCCAGATAAAGCCAATCCTGTGTTGGATGAAAAACCCAAAGCCGGCAATACCAATATTGACAAAGCTATCCGCCTCTTGACCCGTGCCAGCAAAGAGAAAGACGCCGCAGCGGCTGATGCACTCCGTGCGGAAGCTCAGAAGCTATTTGATAGCGCTGCTGCAAAGATGAAGTTTGGCAAGAACGCAGCTGACCAAAGCGTAGTCCAACGCACTATCGACAAACTGCCTAAGCCACTGCAGAAGTCCGCTCGTGAGCAGTGGACAAACATTTCGACTTTGGCTAAACGCGGTTTGTATGCATCCGCAATTACAGAAGATGTGATTGGCTTGGCTACAAAGTACATGCCTTCTGCGGCTAAATATCTGCAAGCCCAGTACGAGCGTCAAGGTACCCGCTTAGAGTTTGAGCGTCGAATCGAAGACATTTTGGGCGAGTTTGAGAAACTGCCAGAGAACCTCAAGGGAGTCGGTAAGGGCAGTGTCAACGAATACATCCAAGACTCTACTGTCCAAAAGAAGTGGGGCTATTACCCCGGCGAGCAACAAGTCGGCACTACGCTATTTGAAACCGACCCCGACTTGGAAGAGCGCTTTAAGGCATTTCCGCCGGCTGCTCAGAAGGTGATTAAGGACGTCTTTAATCATGGCTATCAAGCCTTAAGATTGAAACAGAAAGCCGCCGAGGCTGCAGTAAATCGTGAGTTTGAAGCTCGTGAGAAAGCTGCGGGTAATGACTTAGACTTACTGCAGGGGCTTGCTAAAGAGAAAGCTCAGATGCTCCGTCGCATGACTAGACTGCGCAATGTAGAGGTGTCGGAGCCATACGCCTACCTCGGTCGCTATGGCGATTACGTCGTGGTTGCCAAGTCCAAAGAGTTCATTGCGTATGAAGAAGCTGCCAAGGGTACAGAAGCCCGCGTTGGCGCTGACTCGATCACTGGTGACGCACAGCAAGCTAAAAACTGGCTGCAGGACAACGTCTCCAATCCGCTGCACTATGTAGTTCAGTTTGCTGAAACACAAGGCGAGGCCGACAGCATTGCTGCAGACCTGCAAGCTACGGGGCAGTATGACATTCAACCCGAGGACGCTGGTATCAAGGAAGCTAGTGCTTCTTACGCTGGCGGTTCTGATGTTCATATGGCTGTGGCTCGTCTGCGCAACTTGGCAAACCGCCAATCAGAATCCACCGATACCAAGCTGGACAAAGCGATTTCTGATCTGTATCTGATGACTGTGGCTGAAGCCAGCGCTCGTCGTTCTGAACTAGAGCGTAAGAATGTCTCCGGTGCTGATAAGAACATGATGCGCAACTTGGCCACTAGCGGTCGTGCTGATGCTCACTTCTTAGCTAACATGGAACATGGCGACGCTATAAACGACGCGCTAGAAACCATGCGCAATCAGGCTCGCAACAACCGCAAAGAGGCTATGCCTCTGTACAACGAGCTGTACACACGGTACGCGGACAGCATGGAGTACTCTCAGCCTAGCGTCTTGGCGCAAAACATGTTGCGTATGTCCACACTGTGGCACTTGTCGACTAGCCCTGCGTACTACCTCCAGCAGGCGCTTCAGACTTCCGTGTTGTCTTTGCCATACATGGCGGGTCGTCTCGGTTATGCCCGTTCCGCCAGTGCGATCAAGCGTGCCTACGGTGACATGTCCTACCTTGTATCGGGACTGGGTGTTTCTGACCGCATTGACTTTGACAAAGCTCCTGCCGATGTCCGGTTTATGCTCGAAGAACTGGTTCGCATGGGCAAGATCGATATTGGTGTTGATGCAGATGCTACGGCGCGTATAGATGACAAAGGCCCCCTCGGCAAAGCGATGTTCAAGCTGCAAAATGTCAACGCACGTATTGAAGCAATTAACCGTGCTACGGCTGCCATTGCTGCTTACCGCGGATATGTTGACCTTTACAAAGGCGCTCCCGGCGCGGATGGCGTTAAGTTTGCCGCCGACGTAGTGTCTAACAGCCATGGTAACTACGATGGATTCAATACGCCTCGCGTCATGCAAAGCGGCGGTGCTAAGGTCTTGTTGCAATTCAAACGCTTCCAGATCATTCAGTTGTCCATGTTGGCTAAGCTGATCCACACCTCATTCAAAGGTGCCAGTGCAGAAGAGCGTGCTATCGCTCGTGCCTCATTGAAGTACATTACTGCACACATGGCTGTGCTTGGCGGTGCGTTGGGTGTACCGTTTGTATCTCAAGCTGCAAGCATCTTGTCTAGCGTGTTTGGTGATGAAGATGAACCCGATGACTATGAGTACAAACTCCGTCGCATGATCGGTGACGGCGCTGTGGCTGACTTGCTACTTCGTGGTGTGCCTGCCGCACTGGGCTTGGAGTCTATTGGCAAGCGTCTGGCAATGGAAAACGTGGCGTCGCCATTCGGCCCGTTTGTGGAGTTCAACTTGACTTCGCGTGCAGATGCAGCTCAGATGATTGTGGGGATGATGGGCCCGTCAGTCGGTTTGGGACTGAAGTTTGTCGACGCGCTTGGCATGATGTCCAAGGGTGAATACTACAAGGGCTTAGAGTTGGCGTTGCCAAATGGTATTGCCAATTTGATGAAGGGTTATCGCTTCGGCACTGAAGGCATTACGATGCGCAATGGAGACTTGGTACTCAAGCCTGAAGATATCAGCCTGATTGACACTGCTTTCCAAGCTGTTGGTCTTCCCACAACGACCATTACTGACAGACAATATACGCAGAAAGTTGTTGCAGAGTTTGATAAGTTCTACTCACAGCGTGCCGGAGAGATTAAGAGCTCGTATTTGAAAGCATCTCGCCAAAGCGATGCTGCGGCAATGGCTGATGCACGTACCAGCTGGCAAGAGTTGCAGGATTCCAGAGCAAAGAACGGCTATAAGCGTCAACCGCTGTCTGAGTTGTTGCGAGTACCGGCGGAAGCACGAAAGCGTGAACGTGGCGTGGTTGGTGGTGTAGAAACCACAAAATCAAATCGTAGGCTTGTTGAGCAAGTAAGCTCAGTTTCTTAAAGGAAAGTTATGGCTAAGACACCTGCATGGCAACGTAAAGAGGGAAAGTCCGAAAAGGGCGGCTTGAACGCCAAGGGGCGTGCCTCTTACAATAAAGCAAACCCCGGCAAGCCGGGCCTGAAGGCTCCACAGCCCGAGGGCGGCCCACGTCGAGATTCATTCTGTGCCCGCATGGAAGGCATGAAAAAGAAATTGACTAGCGAGAAGACGGCTAAAGACCCGAACTCCCGCATCAATAAATCGTTACGCGCTTGGAACTGTTAATTTAACTGGAGGTTATTATGATGCCCTTTAAAGGTAAAGAGTCGAAGAAAGAGGAAGCCAAGGAAATGAAAGCCGCTGGCTCTAAGAAGATGTACATGAAGATGGAAAAAGCCGAAGGCAAGAAGTCCACTTCATTCAAGCCCTGCCCCGGCTGTAAGATGCCTGCCAAGTGCAAAGCCGCTGGCAAATGCATGGCTAAAGGTAAATAAGCATGGCTACCAAGCCCGGCCTCTATGCCAACATCAACGCAAAGCAGGAGCGCATTAAGAATGGCTCCGGTGAAAAGATGCGTAAGGTAGGCAGTAAAGGCGCTCCCACGAAAGCTGACTTTATCAAGTCTGCAAAGACTGCGAAGCGCAAGTAAAAAAACCCCCGGTTTTTACGCCGGGGGTTACTCTTTTCAACCACGAAAAGGAGCTAGTCATGGCAACCAGCGTGGCGATCATACATCCCCTACAGCATCTCCGTCAAACTGATTAGAGACTAGGGTTAATGCAGGGGCTACTGAGTCCTTGTCAAGCTTCAGTGTGTCCACAATAATGCAGCGCTGTTGCACCATCGGGTAGTCAGTACCGCGTGTCAGTGTGAACTTCTCACCCTGCTTCAATAGTGCGCCCTCCTTCTGCAAGGCAGTCATCATCGCGGGGTAGTCTAGTCGGTTCTTCATACACCAGTCGCGTACTTCTTTCTGCGACAACATCAGATGACCCGCATGCTCTTTTTGGCTTGTGGTGCCGATCACATACCGTCCTGCCACATCACCCATGATCCGAGTGCGTGGGCTCTCTGGGCCCCTACCATCGCGCTTATCGCGGTACTCGCTAGTGACAATAATTCGTGGGCCTAGGTGACTGACCATACGAGAGAACGCATCGTCTGACGAGATGGCATTCGTTTCCATGACTGAGTCTGCCAGTTCAACAATCAAGTTAACTGTAAATGCATACAGCTCTTTGACGTCAAACTCGATGATGCCTAACTTCTTGGCAATCTGAGCAGCAACGATCGTACATGCGCTATGAGCACGATAGAACCGGTACTTGGGGCTTGGAAGAACCTGCGTGAAGCGGGTAATCATGTCCGACATTGCCTTAGCCACGGAAGCTTCATTGTCCAAGATGTACTTGATGATGGCAGCGCCGGCATGGCCACTGTTCTGCGTCATTTGTTTGATGTGCTCGGCGGCCACCAGTGCAGATGCAGCGTTCCATGCGGTGTCGCCGTCCTTACCTGCGGGGAACAAAGACCGGTCAGCCAATATCAACGGAGGGTATCGATCGATGTTGACTTGGATTAGACGGACAGCTTCTGCCTGTGAGTTGGCTTGGTGAGCAGCCAGTGTGCCATGGAAGTCTTTGTTGCCAGTGACATACAAGTTGAGTCGCCATTCAGCTGAATTAGCAAACACAACACTGCCGCTCTTGGAAGTCATGCGGATTTTTTCTTTGCCGTTCGATACGCCATAAGCCACATCGCTGAAAGTTGCAGGGTCGACACTTGTCATCTCGTCAGCAAGCACAGGGATGTTGTTAAACACACCAAGCGTTGCCCACAGAGCGTTCGTTGTAAAGCCGTCCTTGGAACTTAGAGTCAGCTTCTCAGGATTACCAAATGCAGCAAGTGCAGCATGGCAGACTGTAGTCTTACCACGAGCAGTGTCACCGCCTTGCAAAGCCAAGATCAAACCCTTGTAGAGGTCTTCGCAGTGATGCGCTAGGAGTGAACCCCAGCCTGCGCAGATGGTGTATTGCCAATGCGTTGCCCCTTCTCGGTTGTACAGAAAGTTCAGAGCTTCAGCGTAGCCTTCGATCGATCCCTTGTTAGGTGCAAACGTATTAAATTTAGCCTTGGCGTTACCGCCAATCAATACCTCAGCCGGCTCAACACCCTTAGTAAACAACTTGTCGCCAAGCAAGAACGCTTTGTGTTCGTCCCGCCAGCCGAATGTTGTAAGGGTGTTTGTCTCAGCGATACGGCGCTTTAGTGATTGCAACTGGTCAAGCAGATATGCGGACATGTGGTCTCCTGCGTTTTTATGGTTACTCTTAGTCAACTCATACCGAGCCAAGGCCCGTAGTAAGTCTGTCGACGAAGCAACGGCTTCACCTAAGATGTCAAAGTCACGAATGCGCTTGTCAGGCAAGTGGAATCTTATGCCGTACCTGAACGTGCCATCTTCGCTACGAATACGGCTGGTCGGGTAGAACAAGTTCTCGCAAAAGGGCAAGGGTTGTAACACCCCCTCCTTGTCTGGCAATAGGCGGCTAAGCAATTTACCATCCCACACATAGCCATATGGCAGAGCGGGTATGACAGCTTCCTCAACTACGCCTTCTTCAGTAACAACTTCGGCGGTAGATTCTTCTACTATAGGGATTACCCTACCTAGAACCAAGGGTGTGTTGACCTTGCCTTTAAACTCACAGCCTACACAGCCCGGGCTGTTGTGCTGCTCAAAGAACGCGCAGGTCGTTGGGCCGGCTTCCCAAGTGTTGTACTTGTTCTGCCAGTCGATCTGATCGTGCCCAGTGGCATCGCGGTCGGCGCTCCATTCTTCGGCCAGCGTCTCACCGTTCTCACAGTACTTAAGCAAGCCGATGACACCACGCCAAGGCTCGTACCCTACGTCACCCTTAGAGTCACGCATAGCGGCTGCCTGAAGGCATTTACCGGCCATCTCGTTGGCATCCACAGGTACGTCAGGATACGTAGTCAGGTGCGCTGTCAGATCGGAATTCAGATCGGCGTTGTAAGTCCTTTTGACAGACTCCTTGATGAGCTTGACGTCGTTGGCAGACACAAAAGTCTGTAGTGCTTGGGCAAATTCTGCCGGTTCGACAGGCTCGCATGTAGAACGAACCTTAATTTCTTTAGGTTCACCCTTACGGTTTGCTGACCCAACAGGGCGCAAGATGCTTGCAAAATCAGCAGTGCGTGACGAATCTGCTAGGACTTTCTCGTGCGCTAGGCATGACTTAAGCCACTTAGCAACCATGACCCACTTAGTGTGGCTGATATCTTTCGTCAGGGGCCAGTAGGCATGGATACCGTTACCGGAGTCTACGATCATAGGGCGGGGCAAGCCCACCTTCTTGGCAAATGCAGCAATGGCTTTGACGCCATCCATTTGTGTCAGGTATCCCTGACCGGCGTCGTGCTTCTTCTGACCGCAATCAATGTCAATCCAAAAAGATTTGGCACGATCCCAGTTCTCTTCGACGCGGTACTTCTTGCGAACCTCATCGTCTTTCTCAACCTCAATGTATGGCTTTAAGTACGACGCGCAGGCATGGTACGTCGCCACAAACTTAGGGTCGTTCTCCCAGTGTGGGATGGCCTCTGCCATCTCTTCTAGGCTTAGGTAAAACTTGTGGTAGGTGTAAGACTTGTTTGTCTTTGGGTTGACCTCTTTTGTGAAGAGCGTCAAGTAGTGGATGCCGTATTCGGGCAGGATTGTTCGGAGGAACTCAAGGGCATCCATGGTGATCTCCTGCTGTTGTATTTTTGCAACTCATGACTACTCCAGTTAAACGAAAGAAAGCCCGCGCACGGGCTTCCCGATTGAATCAATCGTCGTTTAGTTGGGAAGTGGCGTGACAGGCATACCATCTACTACGTCAGTAGGCGCAGCTTCGGCAGCAGCACGGGCTTCTTGCTCTTGGGCTTGTGCTTGTTGAATGATATTGTCGATCATGCCGCGCATCAGACCATGTGGGCCGGCATCAAGGGTACGGAGCAACACTTGCAAAGCAGAAGCGTCAAGGTTCATTTCGAGTTTGATTGAATAGTTCATTTGATTTCCTAAAGAGTTGAAGTAGTTGGGGCCGAAGCCCCGTTGAGTTGCTTAGTCGTCAAAGCTGATACCGTCGAGATCGAGTTCGAGATCGTCCTCAACTGGAGCGGGAGCAGGCTTGGCTTTGGCAGCGGGTTTGGCTTTCACTTCAGGCTTGGGCGAAGGCGCTTCTTCCTTAGGTGCAGCTTTAGGGGCGGGAGCTTCCTCTACTTCTAAAGCAGGGGTGAACTCGCCAGCAATGGGGTTACTACCGAGGATGCTAGCAACGATGTCTGACTGAACAATCTCTTGAACTTCAGCAAAGCCGTCATCGTCAAGCAAACCAACTGGAGCAAATGTCAGCTTGGGGGACTCAGCTTGCAAGTCAAAGCCAA
>Ga0181344_1000684_pt1 | contig 13238 bp, 16 predicted proteins | sample Su13VDMLBDD_FD_130098 | JGI IMG/M metagenome (GOLD analysis project Ga0181344, IMG submission 130098) | Freshwater viral communities from Lake Michigan, USA - Su13.VD.MLB.D.D | ecosystem: Environmental > Aquatic > Freshwater > Lake | place: USA: Michigan | collected 2013-07-15
AAGTATACATTTGATAGATTTAATAATCTTTTCAGATATATTCCTTGTAATGCTGATATTGCTGGTTTAATGGCCAGAACAAATATTAATGCCTATCCTTGGTTCTCTCCAGCAGGATTACAAAGAGGTGTGTTAAATAATGCAATCAAACTTGCTTACAATCCAACAAAAGCTCAAAGAGATTTACTCTATCAAGCAAGAATAAATCCTATCATTAATCAACCAGGTTCTGGAGTTGTTCTTTTTGGAGACAAAACTGCCTTAGCATATTCATCTGCCTTTGATAGAATCAATGTTCGTAGATTATTCTTGACTGTTGAGCAGGCATTAAAGAGATCTGCCCAAGCTCAACTTTTTGAGTTAAACAATCAAACAACTAGATCAAACTTTGTCAATATTGTTGAACCATATCTAAGAGATGTTCAGGCAAAAAATGGAATTTTTAATTATCTTGTAATTTGCGATGAAACAAATAATACTCCTGATATAATTGATAACAATGAGTTTAGAGCTGATATTTTCTTACAGCCAACTAGATCAATTAATTATACCACACTCACATTTGTTGCAACTAGAACCGGCATTTCTTTTGAAGAAGTGGCTGGTAGAGTCTGATTTAATTTTAGTAAAAAAACACGGAGGTTCTAAAAATGTCTACACTCAGAACAATTACTGGATTTAAAGAAAGACTTGCTGGTGGTGGTGCAAGACCCAATTTATTTGAAGTTGAAATTCCAGCATTTCCAACATCAATTACAAGTTCATGGAATGTTGCGCCTGGAGAAGAATCTGAAACATTTAAATTTCTATGTAAAACAGCATCACTTCCAGCTTCAACAATTGCTTCAATTGATGTTCCATTTAGAGGAAGAACTCTTAAAGTTGCAGGTGATAGAAGTTTTGATGTTTGGAATGTTACTATTATTAATGATGAAAATTTCAAATTAAGAACTGCCTTTGAAAGATGGATGAACCATATGAATAAACTTGAAAATGCTACGGGAGCAACTAATCCCAGTTCATATATGGTAGATGCTTATGTTCACCAACTTGGAAGAGGAGCTGGAACCAGAGAATCAATAAAAAATAGTGAAAGTCTCGATAAAACTGAAATTCCACCATTAAGAACTTATAAATTTAATAGCATTTTTCCAACTAATGTTTCTGCAATTGATCTTTCTTATGATTCTGAAAATTCAATTGAAGAGTATAGTGTAGAGTTTCAAGTACTTTATTGGACTGCAGGAAAAGGACCAACTAATGGAACAGATGCAACCAATGTAATTATTAATTGATAAATAGTAATACTTAAAATACATTCTTAGTATATAATGGCAAAATTATTTGGATTCTCTATTGAAGATGAGGGAAAAGAATCTCCATCTATACTTTCTCCAGTTCCACCTAATAATGAGGATTCTTCAGATTTTTATTTAAGTAGTGGATTCTTTGGTTCTTACGTTGATATTGAAGGAGTCTATAGAACTGAATTCGATCTAATTAAAAGATATCGTGAGATGGCACTTCACCCAGAATGTGATAGTGCCATTGAAGATATTGTTAATGAAGCTATTGTTAGTGATACCAATGATACGCCAATACAAATTGATTTAGATAATTTAAATGCTAGTGATGGAATAAAAAAGAAAATAAGGCAAGAGTTTAAGTACATTTTAGAACTTTTAGATTTTGATAAAAAATCACACGAAATTTACAGAAATTGGTATGTTGATGGTAGACTTTATTATCATAAAGTTATAGATTTAAAAAATCCAGAAGCGGGAATACAAGAATTAAGATACATTGACGCAATGAAAATGCGTTATGTTCGTCAACAAAAGAAGAGTGAAAATGATAAAAAAATAAATCGTCTGGGGAGAATGAATGTTGATGATCCAATGGAATATGAATTTCCTGAGATTGAAGAGTATTTTGTTTACAATCCTAAAATGTCTTATCCAACCACTAATCCATCATCTTTAGGTGGAACTAGTGGGATTAAATTTACAAAGGATTCAATAACATATTGCACTTCAGGTCTTGTAGATAGAAATAAAGGTTCAACACTTTCATATTTACATAAAGCAATTAAATCTCTCAACCAATTAAGAATGATTGAAGATTCTCTTGTAATTTATAGATTATCAAGAGCCCCTGAAAGAAGAATTTTTTATATTGATGTGGGGAATCTTCCAAAAGTTAAGGCAGAACAATATCTTCGTGATGTGATGATGCGTTATAGAAATAAACTTGTATATGATAGTTCAACTGGTGAGGTTAGGGACGATAAAAAATTTATGGCAATGCTTGAAGATTTTTGGCTCCCAAGAAGAGAAGGTGGAAGAGGAACGGAAATTTCAACACTTCCTGGAGGTCAGAATTTAGGTGAAATTACAGATATAAATTATTTTCAAAAAAAGTTATATAATTCTTTAAATGTTCCACCATCAAGAATGGATGGAGAAGGTGGATTTAATTTAGGAAAATCATCTGAAATATTGAGAGATGAAGTTAAATTTAGTAAATTTGTTTCTAGATTGAGAAAAAGATTTTCATATATGTTTAGTGATATGTTAAAAACTCAATTAATATTGAAAAATATCATCACACCAGAAGATTGGTCAATGATGGATGAACATATTCAGTATGATTTTCTTTATGATAATCATTTTGCAGAATTGAAAGATGCAGAATTATTAAACGAAAGGCTAGGTATGGTACAAATTGCAGAACCATATGTAGGGAAATATTTTTCACAAGATTATGTGAGAAGAAAAATTCTACGCCAAACAGACGTTGAAATTGTAGAAGAAGATGCAAAAATTGAAAAGGAAATTAAAAAAGGAGTTATTCCAGATCCAAGTATTCCTATTGACCCACAAACTGGAATGCCATTAGATCAAACATCTCAAATGAATTTGGGAAAACCTGTAATTGAACCTGATATTGAATCTCAAGCAAAAGATGTAGTTGCATCTGGAAAGCAAGTTGAAATACCTAAAGGTGGAGTAATATAAATAAAAAAGATTATTATTTTTATACATATGGATGATTTAATGAATATGGTCGCATCTGACGATTCTCCATCTCAAATTAGTGACAAAATTAAAGATATTTTGTTTACTAAAGCTGCACAAAAAATAGACGAATTTCGTCCAGAAGTGGCAGATTCTATGTTTAATGGTAATGAGTAATTGAAAAACATAAATAACTCAAAGTGCATTTAAAAAATAATGGCCCACAGACCAGTTGGGGTAAGTTCCTCATTTCCAATATCATCGGGTTCTGCAACAACTTCAGCTCCATTTTCGGTACAGTCTGACGTTTTGAGAATTGTTGCTGTAGGATCATCTGCTCACGTTGCAATAGGAACTAATCCTTCAGCAACTGATACTGATTATTTTATTCCATCAAATCAAACAGCAACCCTTGCATTAACTAAAGCATCAAATAGGGTTGTTGGTGTTATAACAGGAACTACAACAATTGTATCAGTACCTGAAGGAACACAAGTTCCTTTTGGTATAGGTGATTTTGTCACTTTAACTGCAACAGGACAATCTTATTATAATTTTACTCACGTTCCTGTAATTTCAGTAGATACATCTTCTGGAATAAATGGTTACTATCAGACAAGAATGACTGTAAACTATAACTCTTCAGGTATTGTGACTGCATTTAATTCACCTAATGCTGAAATAAGACTATCACAAAGAATATCTGCATTTGGTGCTGGTCCAGGAACACTTCATTTTCAACAAGTACAAATTACAGGACAAGCGTAATGAAACTTATCACAGAAGAAATTGAAAATATAGAAGTTCTTACTGAAAGTATAAATGGAAAAAAAACTCTTTTTATAAAGGGAACTTTCTTGCAGGCTGAGTGTGTAAATCGCAATCGTAGAAAGTATCCTATTAATGTAATGGAAAGAGAGGTAAAGCGTTATACTGAAAATTATGTTAATAAGGGTCGTGCTCTCGGAGAACTTGGACATCCAGATGGTCCAACAGTAAATCTTGATAGAGTATCACATAAAATTGTAGAGCTATATCAAAATGGAAATAATTTCATTGGAAAAGCTCAAATTCTCTCAACACCAATGGGAAAAATTGCAGAATCTCTTTTAAAAGAAGGAGTAACTTTGGGAGTTTCTTCTAGAGGCATCGGTTCAGTAAAACAAACGGTTGAGGGGTACACTGAAGTTGGTGAAGATTTTATGTTAGCAACTGCAGCGGATATTGTTGCAGATCCTTCTGCTCCAGATGCATTTGTTCAAGGAATTATGGAAGGTGTTGAATGGGTCTATGATGCATCAAGAAATGATTGGCTAATTGAAAATACAAAAAAAAGAGTTAATAGTCTAGTAGATCAAAATATTTTAGAAGAATATAAATTATCTTTATTTAATGAATTCATCAATTCTCTTTAATTGTAAATTATAAATTTATAAATAAATATAGTTTATAACTTAAAGGTAAACGGAGAGTTCAAATGTCTCGTGGGAATTTACAAGAAATGGAAGTAGGCACAAAGCAATCCAAAACCGCCGTTAATGCTAATGCTAAGGCAGGGGATGCGATTCCAAAATTATCTGGTACAACACCAGGACAAACTGGAGGATGGGAAGATTTGGGTGGACCAGATCCTTCCAACTATCGTACTGATGATGATTCAGCAAAACTTAAAACTCCAGGTTCAACTCTTAAGCAAGTTAAAGATGTTGTAAATAAAGGAGCAAAAGCAGCAATGCCTATGTCTGGAGTAAAGGAAGAATATGAAGAAGATGAAGAACTATTAGAAGATATTGAAGATGATGAAGAAGATGAAGATATTACTGAAGCTGCAAAGGAAAAGGAAGATGATGAAGATGACGAGCATAAAGAAGAAGATGATGAAGATGAAGAAGATGAAGATGAAGATGAAGAAGATGATGATATGAAAGAAAGCTTTGATATTGAAGAAGATGTGAATGCTCTTCTTGCTGGTGAAAATCTTTCAGAAGAGTTTCAAGAAAAAGCACGCACTATCTTTGAAGCTGCTATTCGCTCCAAAGTTTATGAAATTAAAGAATCTCTTGAAGAGCAATATTCAATGATTCTTGCTGAGGAAGTTGAAGAAATTAAGTCCGAACTTTCAGAGCGTGTAGATGCATATCTTGAGTATGTTGCAAATGAATGGATGGAAGAAAATACTCTTGCAGTAGAGCAAGGGCTTAAAACTGAAATGACTGAATCATTCCTCACTGGAATGAAAGGTCTTTTTGAAGAACATTATGTATCAATCCCTGAAGAAAAATATAATGTACTTGAAAATATGGTAGAAAAACTTGATGAAATGGAGACAAAACTCAACGAGCAAATTGAGAAAAATGTTTCACTAAACAAGCGTCTCGCAGAGGCGGTTGCCGATGGAATCTTTGAAGAAGTTTCTGATGGTCTTGCAGACACTCAGAAGGATAAGCTCGCTTCACTTGCCGAAAGTGTTGAGTTTGAAAGTGAACAAGAATATCGTGAAAAACTGGAGACATTAAAGGAATCATATTTTCCTTTAAGAGTAACATCTCCTTCAACTAAAGCTGACACTCTCTCTGAGGGTGTAGACATTGCACACCAAACCTATTCTGGTTCTATGGACGCATATCTGAAAACTCTTTCAGCATTTAGTAAATAATTGAATTTAACATAATTCAAACACAAAACGCACTTTAGTAAAAGGTAAAAAGCAAATGTTCCAATCCGAACAATTGCAGGAAAAGTGGGCACCTCTCTTAGATTATCAGGGTCTTGATTCAATCAGAGATTCTCATCGTAGAGCTGTAACCGCTGTCCTGCTAGAAAACCAAGAAAAATTCTTAAGGGAAGAGCAATCATTCCAAGTTGGAAATCTTTCCAACCTGATGGAAGCATCACCAACCAACAGTGGTAATGCCGCTGGTTTTGGAGGTGGTTTTGGTGGTGGTTCCGCTGCTGGTGGTCCTACTGCAGGTTTTGACCCAGTTCTGATTTCACTCATCAGACGTTCTATGCCTAACCTCATCGCTTATGATGTGGCTGGCGTTCAACCTATGAGTGGACCAACTGGACTCATCTTTGCGATGCGTTCTAGATATAGCAATCAGAGTGGATCTGAAACCTTCTATAACGAAGTAGATTCTGCATTCTCAGGTCAGGATGCTGGATTTAACATTGCAGGTTTTGGTAGTACAGCTGCTGGTATTGGTACTACAACTCAATCTGGTTCAAACCCATCTGTATTGAACCCTGTTGGTGGTGGTGGAGTTGATACCGCATATAACGTAGGTCAAGGAATGCCTACAGGTGATTCAGAAATCCTTGGAGATTCTGCTGGTAATAACTTCAACGAAATGGCTTTCTCAATTGAGAAAGTTACTGTTACTGCAAAATCTAGAGCACTCAAAGCTGAGTACAGTCTTGAGCTTGCACAAGACCTGAAGGCAATTCACGGTTTGAATGCTGAAGCGGAATTGGCAAATATTCTCTCCACAGAGATTCTTGCTGAAATCAACCGTGAAGTTATCAGAACCATCTATAAGGTTGCAGAACAGGGTGCAGTTCAAAACGTTGCAACTCCTGGTGTCTTTGACCTTGATATTGACTCTAACGGTCGTTGGTCTGTTGAGAAATTCAAAGGTCTTCTCTTCCAAATTGAAAGAGATGCTAACGCTATCGCTCAGAGAACTCGTAGAGGAAAGGGCAACATTGTTCTTTGTTCTGCTGACGTTGCATCTGCTTTAACAATGGCTGGAGTTCTTGACTATACTCCTGCTCTTAATTCAAATCTGAACGTTGATGATACTGGCAATACTTTTGCTGGTGTTCTGATGGGCAAATTCCGCGTTTATATTGACCCATATGCTGCTAACCTGACTGCTGCTAATGCTTCTCCAGGAAACCAGTATTATGTTGTTGGTTATAAGGGTTCTTCTCCTTATGACGCTGGTCTCTTCTATTGTCCTTATGTTCCTCTCCAAATGGTTCGTGCCGTTGGTGAGAATACCTTCCAACCCAAGATTGGATTTAAGACTCGTTATGGTATGGTTGCTAATCCCTTTGCAGAAGGTACAACTCAAGGTCTTGGAAGACTTCAAGTTAACGCTAACCGTTACTACAGAAGAGTTGCTATCAAAAACCTTATGTGAGTTTTATTTCAAACTCAATACTTGGGGAGGGAAACCTCCCCTTTTTTATTCCAAACCAAAGCAAATATTACCACAATCAAATATTTTATTATATCCCATTTCTCTTGCTTTTTCAAATTCAGTACATTGATAAGCACCAATAAGTTTTTTTTGAAATTTCATTCTATTATATCTTTGGTTGTAATTTTTATCAACGTAATAATATGATGGTGAATTTATTTTTATTATATTAAATGAATTTTTAATATAAACATTTCCATTTGAATATCTTCTATCAGCATATGAAACAATATTTCCATCATAATTCTCTCTAAACCATTTTAATAATTTACTAAATCCACCTATTACATTTAAACCAATTTTATTTGAAAATCTAGAAAGTTCCCAAATATAATTTTTATTAAATCTTGATTTAGTAAAAGTCATTAAACATACCAATTCGTTGCAATATAATAATCCAAGTTTAACTTTACTTTTTCTATTATATTTTTAATATTTTTATTTAAAGATAATTTAATGAAATTAGACTTATTCCAATTATCAAATAAATAGTTTTTTAATTCTTCTTTACTTTTAAACATTTCAGCACAATATCTAATATTATTATATACTCATAGTCAATAATTATCCAAAATGGCATCTAATATCTCAGATAGACAGATAAAAAATAGAAATTTCTTATCTCCCACAGGATTTGAATTTACTTTAAATCGAGCACCAAAAGTATCTTTTTTTAGCAATCTGGCAAATATACCAGGAATTACCTTAGGAATTGCAGAGCAACCAACATATCTAAAAAATATTGATGTTCCTGGTGATAAAATGCAATTTGATGATTTTAATTTAAGGTTTATTGTAGATGAAGACCTTGAAAATTATATGGAAATACAAAAATGGATTAGAGGTTTGGGATATCCAGAAAGTTTAAATGAAATATTTGAGTTACAAAATGAAAATAAATCATTTGATGGTTCAGATTCAAAAATGATGAATATTTTTTCCGATGGAACATTAACTATTTTAGGAAGTTCTATGAGACCAAATTTTAAAATTAAATTCAATGATCTTTGGCCTTACAGTTTAACTTCTTTGGATTTTGATGCTACAAATACTGATATAAATTACTTTACAGCAGAAGTAAATTTCAAGTATACTATTTACAATATAACAGATTTGAATGGAAATCCATTATGAGTATTAGTTTAGAGATGATTCAAAAAATGTGGGAAAGTGATTCGAAAATAGATATAGACAATTTACATACAGAATCTTTAAAAGTACCATCTCTTCACGCAAAATATTTTGATTTATATAATAATATAATTCTTCTTAAGAAAAAAGCAGAACAACAAAAAAGTAATATTAGGCACGAAAGATATGAATATTATTCTGGAAAGGCAGATCCTGAAGTTTATATCGAGTGTCCATTTCCAAAGAAAATTAGAGATAAAGATACAATGCAAAAGTATCTTGACGCTGATGAAAAATTATCTTCTGTTATTTTAAAAATAGACTATTACAATATTATGATCGATTACCTCAATGATATTTTGAAAATGTTACATAATAGAACATATCAAATTAAAAATTCAATCGATTATCAAAAATTTATGTCTGGATTGGGTTAATAAAAATGTTATCAAATAATCCCAAATAAATACTCATAGTATAATGAGTATTATGAGTGATGTAATCATTGAAAAGAAAAATGAAGTATTTTTAAAACTTCATTGTGAACCACATATTTTATATGAACTTCAACCATATTTTACTTTTGAAGTAGAATCTTCAAAATTTATGTCCCAATATAGAAGTAAATATTGGGATGGAAAAATTCGTTTGTTAAGTACTCATACTGGAGAAATATATGTTGGATTACTTGACAAAATAATTGAAAAACTTTCTACACACAATTACACATATGAATTTAAAGATAATAAATTTTACGGAACTCCATTTGAAGTAAATGAAGGTATTTCAATTGAAGGTGTAACAGATTATATGAAATCCATATGCTCTTATAGTCCTAGAGATTATCAGATAGATGGAGTATATGATGCTTTAAAGCATAATAGAAAATTATTGATAAGTCCAACTGCATCTGGAAAAAGTCTGATGATTTATTCCCTCGTGCATTATTATATGAATAAAGGTAAAAAAATTCTCGTAGTTGTTCCAACGACAAGTTTGGTAAGTCAATTATATAAAGATTTTGAAGATTATGGTATGGATTCTCAATCATGTTGCCATATGATTTATTCTGGAAGAGAAAAAAGTAGTAACCATCCTATCACAATTGCAACTTGGCAGTCAATCTATAAATTAGATAAAACATTTTTTAATGACTATGATGTAATTATTGGTGATGAAGCACATCAATTTAAATCGAAGTCATTAATATCAATAATGACTAAACTTCACAATGCAAAATATAGATTTGGTTTTACTGGTACTTTAGATGGATCTCAAACTCATAAATGGGTATTGGAAGGTCTTTTTGGTCCTACTTATAAAATTACAAGAACAGAAGAATTGATGAAACAAGGACATCTTTCTCAACTTGATATACGTTGTATCGTTCTTAAACATTTACCCCAAAAATTTGAAACTTATGAAGATGAAATTCAATATTTAATTTCTCATACACAAAGAAATAAATTTATAACAAATCTTACTCTTGATTTAAAAGGTAATACTCTTGTTTTATTTTCTAGGGTAGAAACTCATGGAGCAATCTTATTTGAAAATATAAATAAAAATAAGAGGGGTGAAAGAAAAGTGTTTTTTATACATGGTGGAGTAGATACTGAAGAAAGAGAATTAGTTAGAGAAATTACAGAAAGAGAAAATGATGCAATTATTGTAGCTTCTTATGGAACATTTAGTACTGGTATAAATATAAAAAATTTACATAATGTAATTTTTGCATCACCAAGTAAATCTAGAATAAGAAATTTACAATCGATTGGAAGAGTTTTAAGAAAGGGAAAAAATAAAACAAAAGCAACTCTTTATGACATTTCTGATGATTGTACTTATAAATCGAGAAAAAATTATACTCTAAATCATCTGATTGAAAGAATTAAAATATATGCAGAAGAAAACTTTAAATATGAAATAATTACTGTACCTCTTAAAAAAAATGATTGAAGAAGATTTTTATTGCACCCTTAAACTTAAGACTGGAGAAGAAATATTTGCTAAAGTAGCAGCATCAGAAGAGGAAAATAGAACACTATTAATTGTTTCCAATCCTATTATTGTTTCTGAATTTAAATTAAGAACTGGTGCTTCTGGTTATAAAATAGAACCTTGGTTAAAAACAACAACTGAAGATATGATTATACTTAATTTGGATGACATAATTACTATGTCGGAATCATCTGATATTGAAATGATAATGATGTATCAATCTTTTATCAGACAATTAAATAAACAAAAAACAAATCAATCAAAAATAACTCGTGAAATGGGTTACATAGCTAATGTAAATGATGCTAAAGATATATTAGAGAAGATATATAATAGATCAGAGTGACCCCTTCATTGGAGACAAAGGTAGTCTAATGTGAATCTGTAGGGTTGTCAACTCCACCTTAATATGTTAATATTCATACATAATAATGATAAAAATTTATGATAACCACAGCAATTATGACCAAAAGAAAAAGGTCAGAGCATTATGTAAATAATAAAGAATTTCTTGAAGCACTTATTAAATATCGTGAAGATGTTGAAATAAGTTTTATTAGAAAGTATGGAAATCAACCAACAAAAGATGATAGGGCAAAATCTTGGGATACAAAACCACCAATACCAAGATATATCGGAGATTGTTTTTTAAAAATAGCAAATCACCTTTCCTTTAAACCAAATTTTGTAAATTATATGTTCAAAGAAGATATGATTTCTGATGGAATTGAGAATTCAGTTCAATATATACACAATTTTGATCCTGCAAAATCTCAGAACCCATTTGCGTATTTTACTCAAATTATACATTATGCCTTTCTTCGTAGAATTCAAAGAGAAAAAAGACAAATGGAAATTAAAAATAAAATCTTAGAAAGATCAGGATTTTCCGAAGTATTTGAAGATAATTTATTTGACGGAAGTAATTATAGTGACTATAATTCAATTAAGGATAATATTTACACTAAGTTGAGATATTAATTTTAAAATGAAAGTCGCTATTATTTGTGATCAGCATTTTGGGTGTCGTAAAAATTCAAAACTATTTCACGATTATTTTTTAAACTTTTATAATAAAATTTTTTTTCCGACATTGAAACAGTATGGTATTACTACTGTTATTGATATGGGTGATACATTTGATAGTCGTAAAGGTATTGATTTTGCTGCACTTTCTTGGTCAAAAAGTAATTATTATGATAAACTTTCCGAATTAAATTGTAATGTATATACTATTGTAGGTAATCATACAAGTTATTATCGCAATACAAACCAAGTAAATGCAGTAGATCTTTTACTTCGTGAATATTCAAATGTAAAAATTATCTCAGACCCAACAGAAGTTTTATTGGAAAATTTGAGAGTTCTTTTTATTCCTTGGATTAATTCTGAAAATGAAATGAAAACAATGAAAATGATTTCATCTACAAAAGCGCCAGTTGTAATGGGTCATTTGGAACTGCAAGGATTTCGTGCAAATACTACAACCATTATGGACCAAGGAATGGATTCCGATATTTTTAAAGGATTCAAAAAAGTATTTTCTGGTCATTATCATACTCGTTCTGATAACGGAACGGTATTTTATCTGGGAAATCCATATGAGATGTTTTGGAATGATATAAATGATACTCGTGGATTTCATATTTTTGACACAGAAACATTGGAGCATATTCCAGTCAATAATCCATATCGTCTTTTTTATCATATTTATTATGAGGATACTCCATATCAAACATTTGATGTATCTGAGTATGAAAATAAAATTGTAAAGGTGATAGTTCGTAAAAAAACAGATGCACAAAAATTTGAAAAATTTATTGATAAACTTTATAGTTCAAATATTGCCGAAATTAAAATAGTTGAAAACTTTAATAGTGAAGAACCTGAAAATTTTGAAGCACTTGAATCTGAAGACACCATTTCTATTTTGAATAGATATGTGAATGAATCTGAGGCGAACCTTGATAAGTCAGTCCTTCATAACCTCATCCAGGAGGTCTATCAGGAGGCTTGTGAGATGGTTTAGATATGTTCTTAATAACAATCAGTGGAAAGGAAAATGAAGGCGCATATTCGGTTCAGAATGAGGATGGTGAACAAATCCTTTATATCTTTCAGGAAGAGGATGATGCTGTTAGATATGCTATGATGCTTGAAGAAAATGGATTTCCAGAAATGCACGTAATTGAAATTGAAGATGAAATAATGTTAAAAACCTGCCAAATTCATGATTATCAATATACCGTGATTACTTCTGATGATATTGTAGTTCCCCCAAATACTTATTATGATTTTATTTAAAAAAATTCGTTACCGTAATTTTTTGTCAACTGGTAATCATTTTAATGAAATTGATTTTACAGAACATAGAACTAATCTTCTTATCGGTACTAATGGAAGTGGTAAGAGTTCTTTATTAGATGCCTTATGTTTTTCACTTTATGGAAAGGCATATCGTAAAATCAATAAAAATCAATTGATTAATTCTATAAATGAAAAGGATTGTAGAGTTGAGGTTGAATTTTCAATTGGAAATACTGAATGGAAAATAATTCGTGGAATTAAGCCTAATTTGTTTGAAATACAAAAAGATGGAAAATTATTAGATCAATCTGCAGTATTAGAACAACAAAAATGGTTAGAGCAAAATGTTCTAAAAATGGACTTTAAAAGTTTTACTCAGATAGTAATTTTAGGCTCAAGTAATTATATTCCATTTATGCAACTTCAATCGGCTCATCGTAGAGAAGTGATTGAGGATTTATTGGATATTAAAATTTTTTCTTCTATGAATATTGTAATTAAAGAAAAAATACGTAAAATAAAAGATGAAATTAAAACCCTTGATTTAAAAAAAGAATCCCTTTCAGATAAAGTTAAA
>Ga0181344_1000685_pt1 | contig 13232 bp, 5 predicted proteins | sample Su13VDMLBDD_FD_130098 | JGI IMG/M metagenome (GOLD analysis project Ga0181344, IMG submission 130098) | Freshwater viral communities from Lake Michigan, USA - Su13.VD.MLB.D.D | ecosystem: Environmental > Aquatic > Freshwater > Lake | place: USA: Michigan | collected 2013-07-15
CTTGGGCATTGCCGGTATGCGTTCTTTTGAGAAGACCAAAGGCGTTGCCAGTAAATAAAGGTAGCCCATGCCATTACAAAAAATCCTGTTCAAGCCGGGCGTGAATAAAGAGAACACGCGATATACCACTGAGGGTGGTTGGTATGAGGCCGACAAGGTACGCTTTCGTCAGGGTAATCCCGAAGTAATTGGTGGCTGGGAGCCACTGTCTGCTGCTACGTTCCAAGGTGTATGCCGTTCACTGTGGAATTGGGTGACGCTTGGCGGCAATAATCTGATTGGCATCGGCACAAACCTTAAGTTCTACATTGAGCAGGGCGGTGTCTTCTATGACGTCACGCCTATCCGTCTAGTCACTGCGGCTGGCGATGTAACTTTTGTAGGCAACGGCACTACTACTGTAACTGTTACAGACACAAACCACGGATGCGTAACGGGTGACTTTGTCACCTTCTCTGGGGCTACGGGCACATACGCCACCACCCTAAACGCACAGTACCAAGTTGTCGTTTTAACAGCTAATACGTACACAATTACAACGCCCATCGTAATTGCGGCTGGTGCTACGGGCGGCTCTTTTGTTGTCGGTACGTACCAGATTAACGTTGGCCCTGCTATCCCTGCTCCGCTTGTAGGTTGGGGTGCTGGTACTTGGGGCAGTCCTCCCCCTGCTGGTGGCACGATCGGTACATGGGGCTACGGCACAACTTCCACATCATCCCTGCGTTTGTGGAATGAAATCAACTACGGTGAAGACTTGGTCTACGGCCCCCGCACAGGCCCTATCTATTACTGGAACGCAACCGATGGTGTTAACACACGAGGAGTGTTGCTGAACTCTTTAGGCGGCACAGTGTCTTTTACCAACGCGTCACCAACAGTTGTTACTTCTACAGTGCTGTACACCGAAGGCGCTGCACTCCAATTCTCTGGCGCTTCATTACCTTCAGGGGTTTCTGCGGCTACTACGTACTACGTTTTCCAAGTTAACGGTCTGACGTTTAACTTACTTGATGCTGCTGGCAACGAGGTCAGCACATCTTCTTCTGGCACAGGCGTGGTATCCCTGATTGTGGATGTGCCAACTGTTCAGAACAACATGACGGTGTCAGATGCTTCTCGTTTCTTAATTGCTTTTGGTTGTAACGACTACGGCTCAAGCGTGCTAGACCCCATGCTGATTCGCTGGTCAGCGCAAGACGACGTATACAACTGGACACCTGACCCCACCAATCAGGCAGGGTTTACCCGACTATCTCACGGTTCTGAGATTGTTACTACAGTACAGACGCGTCAGGAGATTGTGGTATTTACCGACGTTAGCGTATATTCGCTTCAGTACCTTGGCCCCCCATACGTGTGGGCATCGCAACTTCTTGGTGACAACATCTCCATCATGAGTCCTAACTCGGCTGTGATTGCTTCGGGCGTTGTGTACTGGATGGGCGTAGATAAGTTCTACACCTACGATGGCCGCGTGCAAACGTTGAACTGCGATCTGCGCCGTTACGTATTTCAAGATTTAAACCAAGAGCAATCGTTGCAAGTGTTCTCTGGCACAAACGAAGGCTTCAACGAGGTCTGGTGGTTCTACTGCTCAGCTAATAGCACAGCCATTGACAAGTACGTCATCTATAACTACGTAGAGAAAATCTGGTACTACGGCACCATGTCACGTACGGCGTGGTTGGACTCTGGCTTGCAGTCATATCCAATTGCGGCTAACTACACCACAAATACGCTCACAGGTAACTTGATTAACCACGAGACAGGTTTGAATGACAATACGACCGGCACTGCTGTTGCGATTGATGCTTACATTAGCTCGTCTGAGTTTGACATTGGTGACGGCCACAACTTTGGTTTTGTGTGGCGTGTCCTTCCTGACCTGACCTTTGAGAATGCTGAGAGCACTCCCACTGGCACTTTGCCAGCAGTGTCAATGACTCTGTACGGTTTGGCCAACTCAGGTTCTGGGGTAACAAGCTCGGCCTCACAGCCCGTGGCTAAGAGCAACACGTACGTTATTACAGAGCAGTTTACAGGGCAGATATTCACACGCATGCGCGGTCGCCAGATGATCTTTAAGATTGCCTCAAACCAAGTTAACACTTGCTGGCAACTGGGCGCACCCCGTATTGACATCAGACCGGATGGACGACGCTAATGGCTGAACTAAACGCAACCCCACCAAGTTTGCCGCTGGCTCCAAGAGAGTACGAGACCCGCTACTTCAGCCAACTGAACAATATCTTGCGCTTGTACTTTAACCAACTGTCCAACCCCGGTGACATGGGCGGCTCTACGCTGAACTTAAACCTTGCCACACTACCAACTGAAGCCGATCTACCCAATCTGAGGCTTGGCGATGTTTACAGAGACACAAAAGACGGCATACAAGATGGTAGCCAAATGCTTCGCATAAAGACGTCAACATGATATTATCAAACAACCCCCATTTTGAGAGGCAGATATGAGCCTGCATAAGTTTGCCGAACAGGTAGCCGCCAATGGCCGCGGTGACGACTCTTTACTTGTACACATGACGCCGGACGAAGTCCGGAATCTACAAAAGTTTGCCGAAGCTAACGGCACTACGCTGACCATCAATCCTACTACGGGTTTACCCGAAGCGGGGCTTTTGTCGGATCTGTTTAAGGCGGTTGCTCCCCTTGCCCTCGGCGCTTTCTTAGGCCCCGGAGCTTTTGGTATTGCTGGAATGGGTATGAGCGCGGGTATGGCCGGTTTGACCGCAGGCGGTCTTACTACTTTGGCAACCGGCAGTTTGTCTCGCGGCCTCATGGCCGGTTTGGGTGCGTATGGTGGGGCAGGTTTGGCGGGCAGCTTAATGGATGCAGGTTCTGCAAGTTTGGCGTCTACTGCCGGAGCTACTGCCGGAGCGGAAGCCACACAACAAGGACTATCTGAAGCGCTTAAGGCTCGTGCAATTGACGATGCGGCTATCTCTCAAGGGTTCAATGAGGCTGTTGGTAAAACTGCGGCATCCGATGTATTTAGCGCAGGGACTAAGTCGGCTATGGCAAACCCCATGGCTTTTGCTAAAAACAACCTTACCAATATTGGTATGGCCGCTGCCCCAATCATGGCAGGCGCAATGGTTCCTACGACCACAAAAATGCCAGACCCTAAAGATCGTTATATCCGGATGATGGACTACAACATCAACCCAGATACAGGCAAGCCTGACCCCCTGTATGGGATGCGGGAGATGACGCCGATTAAAACCAGCGACTTTAAAGGTAAAACATTCCAAGGCCAGCGCGATCTGTTTAGACAGCAAAACCCTAACCCGTACGAACTTGGGGTAGGGTCTTTAAATCAAGCACCGCAACAGCAACAAACAACTCCTATGGCTGGTGGCGGTATTGTGGCTTTGGCTGCTGGCGGCCCTCCTACAGTGCTTAGCGATGAAGCGCTGTATCAAAAAACAGGTAGCTGGGAAGCCGCAGCCGCAGCACGGGATGCGCAAAACAACGCACTAAATGCGTTTAATAACCAACAAGCCGCCGCCGCACGCGATGCTGCCGCTAATACAGCTAATCAAGCTACGTGGACACAACAAGCCGCAGCAAGAGATGCCGCCGCTAACGCTTCCAACGCAGCTAATTTTGCAAAAAATCCTGATGCTTCTGACTGGTGGGCAAAACAACCCGGCGGCGTAGATGCCTTGTACAGCACCATTAACCAGCAATTGGCGTCTAACCCAAACATGACCGATGCGCAGATCGATGCGGCCATGAAACAGTACGGTATCAGCAACGAAGATGTTGCCGCAGCCTTACGCAAAGGTGGGGGCTCTCAAGCTCAAGAGTACTCAATGTTGGCGGGCAACATGGGCTTGTCTGGCCTCAACACCAACATCAATGACTGGATTGCCAAAGCCAGACAAGACCCAACATTCAGAGCCAAAACAGGTTTGCAACAGCAGGAAGCTGCTATGGCGGCTATGGGCACCGTCAACATGAATGAGGCAGACGTTCTTCGTGCCACAGGCAAGACCATTGCTGAACTGTTCCCCAGCACGCTGACAAAACCCGTTTCTGTAATTCCCGGCGGAACACAACTACCCGGCGCTACTGTGTACGACAATGGCGCTTATGGTAACTACGGTTCTGGCCCTGCTACTGGCGTAGACTATCGTGGTAACACGGTTTCAATTGCCACCCCCGGCGACATCATTACAAATCCTGATGGCACTCGCACAGTCGTGCCTAACATTCCCGGTCGTCCGTACGGCGGCTTTACAGGTGTTGAACAGCTCAAAAGCAGATACACCGCTGGTGGCGGCAGCTTGGGCTATACAGCCCCAATACCAAAAGATCCCGAAGCTGCTTTTAACACGCTGACGGATGACTCGTTGGATGCATACAAATTCCTCATGGGCAAAGGTAAAAACTTAGCGCAGCGTACAGCAACAGCCGACAGACCCGCAATGCGGCGATACGACGAGGCTGTGTTGGGTAGGAAAATTCCAAAGTTAACAAAACCCGGCACAACCACTACAAAGACAGACACAAAAGAAACCGTTGCCGGTAACACCGCCGTAGTTGGCGGAGTTAGTTTTGATCTAACCAATCCCGCACAAGCACCTGCCGAAGACAACAACGGCCCATGGTCATGGGATGTGGCATCAAAAAAATGGGTACAGTACGGCAAATTTGCTGACGGCGGCATGATTGGCTACGCCGTGGGTGGTGGTATAGGCTCTCTCGGTTCTTACTCAGATGGTGGCCGTTTGCTTAAAGGCCCCGGTGATGGCGTGTCTGACAGCATTCCTGCAACCATTGGCCGTAAGCAACAGCCCGCACGCCTTGCTGACGGTGAGTTTGTAGTACCTGCACGCATCGTGTCTGAGTTAGGTAATGGCTCAACAGATGCCGGAGCTAAGAAGCTTTACGCCATGATGGATCGTGTGCAACGTGCACGAGGTAAGACCACAGGCAAAAACAAAGTAGCGGCCAATAGCCGTGCTGACAAATATCTTCCCGCGTAAGGATTAGATCATGGCAACAACACCAACATCCTATCAAGAATACCGCACAGGTTTTGCGGAAGAGATTGAACCGTTTGCAACAAAACTGTTAGGCCAAGCAGAGCTTGCTACCGACACAGAACTAAATCCTTACATGCAGTACATGAAGGATCGTCAGGCGCAGTTCACACCTTTGCAACAGCAGTCATTTGAAAACGCAGGGCTGATGCAGACTGCCCCTCAACTGGGCGATGCTACTGCTATGGCAGGTTTGGCAGGTTTGGGTGCTCTCAATACTCAGTACACATTTAACCCCTACGCACCTCAAATTGCTAAAGACGATGATCTCAAGCAATACATGTCTCCGTACATGGACATGGTCGTTGCTCGCCAGCAACAGGATGCACAGCGGCAATCTCAAATTGCAGGACAAGCCCAGCAAGCACAGGCGGCTCGTAGTGGTGCGTTTGGCGGTAGTGGTGATTACTTAATGCGCGGTCAGGCCGCAGGTAACTTAGCTCGCCAAAAAGGTGACATACAAGCCAGAGGTTTGCAAGACGCTTACACACAGGCTTTAGCGCAGTTTAATACAGCGCAGGGTCAGAACCAAGCGGCTCAACAACTAAACGCGCAACAGCAACAGTTCGGTGCCGGGTTGGGACTTCAAGGTTTGCAAACAGCTTTGACAGGCGCTAAAGGTTTGGCGGATATTGGTAGCACACAGTACGGCCAGAACGTTGGGTTGTTAAACATTCAGAATCAGTTCGGTGGCCAGCAACAACAGCAGATGCAGAATCAACTGAACACCGAGTACCAAGACTTCTTGAACTTCCAGAACTACCCATACAAACAGATGGGCTTCATGTCTGACATGATTCGTGGTTTGCCTTTGACTCAACAGTCTTCTGCGATGTACGCGCAGCCCCCTTCAGCAGTGTCTCAAATTGCAGGTCTTGGCGGTGCGGCATTGACAGGCGCTAAGTTGTTTGGTGCTAAAGGTGGAGCTACTGGCGACTTAGAGAGCCGCCCTGCTGGGTTGGCTGAGTTAGCTGTCTATAACATGGGTTGAAGAACATGGCATTTACACAATTACCTACTGGTGGTGGCGTTCCAAACGTTGATTTGATTACGCAAACATTGGCAAAACTGCAGCCTGACGCTGCTTTGCAAAACTATGCGCGGATGCATAAAAACGCCACGTACATTCCGTCTCTTGCCACCGCAGAATCAAATCGACGCAAAGCGTTGCGTTTAGCTGCGCAAGGTCAAAATGCAGGCCCGCAACCAACAGTGGCAGATCAGTCTATTGCGGGTATGGCTACGCCGGTAATGACCGGCTCTGGTGGTACTTTGCAAACTGGTTATGGCGGCCCTGTGATGACTGGTATGGCTTCTGGTGGTTTACCAGAAGATCAAGGTATTGCTCAACTCCCCACGCCCAATATGCAGCGTATGGCTGACGGCGGTATTGCTGGCTACGAAGATGATGAAGAAGGCATGGCCACTGGCGGTATGGGCGGCATGTTTAACTTTGCTCAACAAAGCGAGCCCGTGGTTCGTATGTCTGGTGGCGGTGTGCCGGGTTACGCGGCAGGTGTGTACAACGAAGAACGCTTTAAAGAGTTCTTGAAAAAAGAAGGCAAGACATCTGAGTTTGCAAACGCAAGTCCAAAAGAAAGACAAAGAATACTCACGGAGTTTGCCGACAAAACTTCCGGCCCACAAAAAGCAGCAGCGCCAGCTGCTTCGACTACACCGACATCTTCTGTTAAAGCTACGGCTACACCAGAAGACCCAAGACTACTGCGCAAAATCAGTGAAAAAGCTGGTAGCGGCGCGGCTAAAGTGTTAAAGAAAGCTGGCCCAATAGGACTAGGTCTTGAAGCTATTGGTAGTATGGGCGACTACAAAATAAAAGGCCCCGATAACATTGACACCTCTTTGATGGGAACCCTTCGAGACGTTGGGCAAGGTGAGTTTAGTAGAGCCGGTGAAGGACTCTCGCGTGGTATAGCCGAACTTGGGTTTGATATTGGGTCTTTTGGTGCAAACATGTTGGACTATGTAGTGCCCGGCAAAGCGCCCGTGTCTAGTAAATACGAGAAGTTTTTAAAAGACAATATTAAATCCGGTTACACACTGGAAGGCCCGTCAGACAGGGCACAGCCACAGCAGGCTAAAACACCCACCGCAGAAGTCGCAGCACCTGCCGCAGCGCCCGAAGCCGCACCTGCTCCCGCTCCCAATGCCGCACCAAATACTGGGGGCGTTGCAGACCTTCTACCGGGTACTGCCAGACTCGACACGAGCTACATGCCAGCCGCAGCAACAGCCGCGCCTACGGCTGCGAGTGCAAAATCAAAAGCCAGCGAGCTATACGACTCGAAGGGGCAAATACTCAGCTTAGAAGGAAAACAAGCTCAAGCACGTCAAGACATCCTTAACCAAAGAGATGAACGTCTTGCACAACTTGAAGCATTTAACAAAGCGCAAGGGCCAGCTTTTGCAAACTACGAGAAGATGTTGCAAAAAGAAGAACTGCAAGATACTACAGACAAAGAGAAGTCGGGCCTCATGTCCCTGATGAAAGGCTTCTTGGCTATGGCTGCTGGAGAGTCTCCAAACGCAGCTACAAACATTGCCAAAGGCGCTATGGTTGGCATGGGCGACTACGGCGATGCACTTAAAGAGTTCAAGAAAGCTGCCAAAGAACGCACCAAAGCTATGGCGGACATTGAAAATGCTCGTCGTGCAGAAGCCAAAGGTGACTTTAAAGACACGCAAATGTACACAGACCGGGCTAACGAGCGTTTGGCGGACTCCGCTGATCGCTTCACAGGGCTTATCTCGCAGATCACGGGTAAAGAAGCCGAAGTTGCTACTAATCTCTATAACAACATGGAGTCAATTGCGGCAAATAAAGATTTGGCGGCAATGAAAGAGCGCGGACTAAACGCACGGGCGCTAATGGGGGAGAATCGCGCAGACGCACGAGCACTAATGCCAACGGGCGAAGCGCGTACAGCCATGATGTTGGGGACAGGGAACACGCAAGCTGAGCGGCTTAAGTCCGGAATGATGGTATTGCAGGAACTCTCGACAGATAAATCAGGTGCTAAGACTGTGGAAATGTTAGCCAAAATTAATTCAGACCGAGCTAAAAATGGCGAGGCTCCTATAAGCATGGCCGACTTAGTAAACAGTGCCCGTGAGTACAGTGCACTCATGTACCCCAAAGTAACCAATGAGGCTCCCACACGCGCACGGTAAGTATTAGAATACGGTTTAACAGCGCATAAACATCTGATCCCGCGCTGCTCAGACACAATTTGAAAGCAATCTATGGCCCAGTCAATAAAACTTCCAGACGGCTCCTTCTTCCCACTTAAAGAAGGCGAAGATCCCCGGGAGGCAATGGCTGAAGCTTCTAGGATGTACCCCGAAGCGTTCGGGCGTAAGAAAGAAGAGAACAAACCCAAGGAAGACACCAAAGGGTTTAAGGCTGCCGCTGCCGCAGGTTTTGAGCGCTTAAAGGGTGAGACTGCACTTACTGCGGCCAAGCTCGGGCTAAAGGATGTAGGCGAAGCTGAAGCGTATCAAAAAGAAAAGCAAGCATCGGCGGCCAGACGCTTCACACCCACTGAAGACAGCTTTATAGAGTCCCCTCTTCAAAACGTTAAAGAACTGCTTGGTAGTTCTGTTCCGTACATGGTGGCTCCTGCTGCCGCAGGTCTTGCGGCTTTAGCTGCGCCAGCTTCCGTTGCGGCAGGTTTGGGTTTGGCTGGTGCGGGCGCTTTGTCTGCGGGGCAGTTCACAGGCTCCAACCTTGCGCGTCAAATGGGCACAGGCAAATCTTTGGAAGAAACCAGTCTTGGATCAGCCGTTGCTGGCGCTATACCGCAAGCTTTAATTGACACCGCTGCTATGGCGTTGTTGCCCGGTATCGGCAAGCTGTTCGGCTCTGTTGGCTCCAAACTGACCGTTGAACAAGCCAAGGCAATTGCCTCTCAAACACTAACCCGCACCATTGCAGACTACACCGCTAAGACGGGCGTAGCAATGGGACGCGAAGGCGTGACAGAAGCCGCCCAACAGTTGATTGAGCGTGTACAAGCAGGTTTAGAAATTGATAACCCCGAGGCTCGCAAAGAGTACATCGACAGCTTTATTGGCGGCGCTGTCTTAGGCGGAACCTTAGCCCCTGCTGGTCGTGCGTTGGAGCGCGGAGGAGCCAAGCGGCAAGCGGCGGCGGCTGATCGAGCCGAAGCTTTGCAACGCAGTTCTGAGCAACTACAGCAACAAAGAACCCAAGAAGAAACGGCTGCGCAGGAGTTAGAGCGAGAGAAACAAACACCTGAGTACGCAGTAAAGCTGGGCACAGAATACGAAGCCTTACTTAAAGACTTCCAAGACAAACGCAAAGTACTTAAAGACCCCGGCAAGAACGCCACGCCTGAAGAGAAGGCCGTGTACAAAGAAGCTAAAACGGAAGTCAGTGCACTGTACGACAAGTTAGCCGAACTAACGCCTGAGTACCGCCGCACTAAATCTATCCGTGAGCAAGAGGCAGAGAAACAAAAGCAAGAGTTGGAAAAACAACGTATTGCTGGTCTGACTCCAGAAGACTACATGCTGGAGCAAATGGGTCAGCAAGACCAAGGCATTCGCGCTTCCGGAAGAAAAACAAATAAAGGACAGTTGTTTGAGGCTGAAGCACCTGCTCCTGCACCGGTAGACACAACTCTACAAGACTATGCCGCAGAACAACTTACAGCCGCACAAAACGTCGGGGCGCTGACTACAAAAGATCGCCTTGACTACTTGATGCAGAACCCGGATATGGCAAGGCAGTTGCTTGCAAACCGCACACCGTTGCCCGGAGTAAGCGCACAAGAACAAAAGATTATCTACAGCGCGTTAGTCGGACAACTCAAAGCGTTTGATAAACAGCAAACAACGCAAAACAAACTTCAAGCTGAACAAGCTGAGCGTGTACGTGGCCAGATGGCTGGCACAACGCCGGGCGCAGACATCATGGGGGCTGCAACCCAAATGCCTGCTGTGAAGGCTGCGGAGCAACAGCGTGCTGAAGACGAAGCGCGTCTGCGCGTAGTCACGCCTGAAGTAGAGGGCATACAAAAACTCGGTCAAACCCCAGAGTACAGCCCCGCGCAAGCGTTGCGCGAGTCCTATGAAACAAGGAAAGCCAGCGAACAACAAGACGAAGACCTTGTACAAGGACTAATTGATACGCTCCCTAAGGGCGGCATGATTACTCCCGGCCAAGTGTTCCAAGGTTTGGGTGGTGGTACGTCGCGTGAGCGCAGTGATTTGTTAACTCAACTGGCTGTTGCCAGAGAGTCCAGCGGCAAATCAAAAACGGGCGGTGTTAAAGACAACGACGTATCCCGGGGCATTATTGAGAAGCTCCGCGCTCTAAAACAAACGGAGACAACAGGGACAGGTAAAGAAACCGCCCCCATGCAAACTGTACTGGCCGGTATTTCTGTGCCAGAGGCGCGGGCTAAAGAAGCCGCAGCAAACAAGTTTGCCGATCAGCAGAACCAACAGTTATTGGCGTTTACGCGCATGTTGGGTAAGGTAAATCGAGGCACGCTGGTACTGCCGGACACATTTAAACAACGCGCAGATGCCGCCAAACAAGCGTATCTTCAACTACATCTAGACGAAATTAACGCTAGGCGTGATGCTTTTGGCTTGCCGCCTATGGCCGACTGGGAACGCGGTGAAGCCCGTGCCCGTGTTATGGAGGCACTCAATGAGTTGGGTGATCGTTGGGGCAGCGCGGCTAACGCAGGGCCTGCTGGCCAGCGTCAGTTTGGATCACAAATACAAGCCGTAGCCGCTCTGCAAGAGCAGATGCGTAGCAACATTCAGAAGACTGTGGCCGGAGCCGCACAGCGTGCAAACTTAAACGCAACAAACGAAGTAGCTGAGAAGACCGGCGCTACGCCCACACAGTACTACACAGAAGATGCACAAGGCAACAAAAAGCCAGTCAAAGTTGAGCAGCCTGCAACTGGCAAACGTATTGCCGCCCCCGCCGAATTAACCCTGCGCGGCGAAGCACGTACTGAGCCGTCCACCGAGGACATGATTGAAGCGCTGTTGTCTCAAACAGAAACGCGCGAACGCGCAGTGCCTACAACTGCGGTCAAACCAACTAAAAAAGTTACAGATCTTGCAGACATAAAACAACTGCTAGAGAAAGAGCGTTCTGACGGCAAGCTAGAACCCATGGGCACAGGCTCTGTTCAGTTACTTAAACAGCTTCAAGACATGTTGCCGCAGACAACAGACGCTGACTTTAAAGAACTGGCTCGCAAAATTGTCCGTCAAATTTACACAGGCAACGAACCCAACTTGTTTGACGTTCGCGATCTGGACGAAATGGCCAGAGGCATGGAAGCCGCAGGTCAAAGTACAACACGCCCCGGCGCTACGCCGGAAGAACTGCAACGCACCAGCGCTCAGCCACAACTTGATTTGTTCTCTGACAAGGATACGCAGACTCAGCGTGCCACACCGCGCAACTTCCAGAAGATGTTGGACTCCGGCAACGTGCAAAGGCTTCGTCAAATTATTGCGCAGCAAAACAAAGAAGCCGATAACGAAGTGTCAACGGTGGAGGAAACTCTTACAGATGCGCAAGCCAAGCTTGCTAAAGCAGAGAAGGTTACACAGAAAGCCCTTGGTAAAGTCATAGCCCTTGAAGAAGGCGCTGATGTTGGCAGTTCGCCATTAGCAGACCAATCGACTGAAGCGCTTGCAACTGTTAAAGCATCGGACGAAAAATTAAAAACACGTTCTAGAGTTGCGCCAGAGTCTTCAAAGTTTGTAGCCGAGTACGGTTTGAAACCAACAAACAAAGAAGATGACCAGATTAAACTTGCGTGGGCTGAAGCAACTCGAGACGTTGTGGCCGCAGAGTCTGCTCTACAAGCATTGCCCTTGCGGATTGCTTTCTTAACTGAGATTCGTGACAGCGTTTCCGAACTGTCTAAAAAAGGTAAACAGGACTTAATTGCTTTAATTGACGAAGCGTTGCGCTTTGGTAGAGACCCGAGCAATCCCGCATCAATGCGCGACAGCTTAGAGCAGAAAGAGTTTGCAGAACTTAAACAATGGTTAGATCCAGATACCGCAAACACAGAGATTAAACGTCTTAAAACGCTATACAACTTAGCTAAAAAATCTTTAGATCCTGCGCGTGAGCGTCTGGATGCCGCCGTTGCCAAGTACGAAGAAGGTAGCGTTGTTCGTGCAGCACTAGAGCGGGAACAGAAACAAGCACAAGACGCGCTAGACAAAGCGCAAAGAGACGAACAGGCAGCGCGAGCGGCGGTAAAAGCAGAACAAAAACAAGAGACAACTACGGAAGCAGTTGGCACACCAAACGCAGAGTACCGAGCTACACTGCAACGCGCTCGTGAAGGTCTGAACTTGCCCGGTGTTCGCAACTTGGTAGACACTTCGCAAGTAAAACAAACCATCTTCAACATGCGTAGCGCCATGGGCTCGCTCGATGGCCAGTTAGAAAACAAAAATTTAACCGAAGAAAAGCGGGCCGAGCTTCAAGCTAAACGCGACGACGCGGAGCGAAAACTAGCCACTGTTTATCAAGACGCACCACGCATTACGTCTGAAATCAAAGAGAACGGTCAGCTTGATCTAGAGCGGGCGTTTGATGATGCGCAAGTTAAAGCGTACGACAAACAGGTTGCCAAGCGCCGTAAACGGAAGGGTGAGTCTGCACCAGTGTTGCCTTCTAGCAAGACTGGCCCCGTTGCCAAAGGTGTACGAAACCAACGCATAACGCAGTTGGGAGAAACATCAGAAACAACCGCAACAAAAGAAGCTGCCACAGCGCTTGAGACTCTTGCAGAAGAAAGAGCTAAGCTGGCTGATCTGGAACGTCGCGAGCAGTTTATGCGCGATAACGGCAAGGCCAAGTCCGGTGGTCGTCTAACACCGACGTTTAAAGCACTGCAAGCGCAGATTACAAAGCAAAAGAACGTTGTAGCAGAAGCCGCCGAAGAACAGGGCAAGATTGTTGCAGAAGTTCGTGAAATAAAACAAGCGCTCGGCAAGAAGAGAATTCAGGACGTTGCGTCCGAAACTGAAGTTGGACTGAAAGGCAATGAAGCTACAATTCCAAAAGGAAACAAGAAGCTCTTTTCTCGCGGATTTGTTGCAGAGGGGCTTACTGTAGAAGGGC
>Ga0181344_1000686_pt1 | contig 13230 bp, 15 predicted proteins | sample Su13VDMLBDD_FD_130098 | JGI IMG/M metagenome (GOLD analysis project Ga0181344, IMG submission 130098) | Freshwater viral communities from Lake Michigan, USA - Su13.VD.MLB.D.D | ecosystem: Environmental > Aquatic > Freshwater > Lake | place: USA: Michigan | collected 2013-07-15
GAAACTGGTGTAGATATTGTTGGTGTAGTTACAGTAGTTAATTCAGATACTATTAAAATAAAATTCAATAACCCTGTTGCAGGTAAAGCATACTTATCTTAATGTCAGTTGTAAGAAGATACCTACATGATATAGACTTAGTAAGGAACAGGTTAATGAATCCTTTACTAAACCCTTTGACTTCTACTGAGAGGTTGGCTCTTTCTTTAACAACTGCTGATGAAGGATATGCAACATTTGATACCACTCTAAATAATATATATTTTTGGGATGGTTCTGCATGGATAACTTCTACAGGTAGTGGCGGAACAGTTACTTCTGTAGGTGTTTCTCCAGGAACAGGGATTTCTGCTTCTGTAGCAAATCCTACTACTACTCCTGTTATAACAATAACTAACACAGCTCCTGACCAGACAGTTGTTTTAAACAACGGTACAGGTATAAGTGTAAGTGGAACATATCCAAACTTTACAATCACTAATACTAGTCCTTCTTCAGGAGGAACCGTTACAGGATCTGGTACTCTTAATTATATTTCTAAATGGACACCAACAGGAACTGCTCTTGGAGATAGTCAAATTTTTGATGATGGTTCTGGTGTAATGGTTAATACCACTACAAACAACAGCTATAAGTTTGATATTAATGGTTCTGCTAGAGTACAGACTAACTTAGTTATAGGTCCACAAAATAGTATATTAGCTGATACAAATGTTGGAGTAAGAGTTAATACACCATTAACTTGTGTTAACTCATCTCAATATAATGGTGGTGCTGGTCCTGTAGCAGGATCTGCTTTTGGAGTGCAATCTATTGGAGAAATACAAAGTGACATTACAGTAAGAGCTGCTTATTTTAGATCTAATGCTTTTACAGCTGCTGCTTCTTTTACATTACAACATTTACACCATTTTTTTGCTACACAACAAGGTATAGGAGCAGGATCAATTGTTACTAATCAATATGGATTTTTTGCTTCATCAAATATTTCTGGGGCAACAAATAACTATGGGTTCTATGGAGATATTGGTGCTTCAGCTAATAACTGGAATTTATACATGAATGGAACAGCTAAAAACTATTTAGCTGGAAATACATTAATAGGTGGATCAACAGATGCAGGATTTAAATTAGATGTAACTGGTACATTTCGTACAAGTGGTCAAAATACATTAAGCAATCTTGCAGGAACTGGTACAAGAATGGTTGTGACTAGCAATACAGGTGTTCTTAGCACACAAACTATACCTACAGGTACAGTAACTGGTGTAACAGCAACAAGTCCTATAACATCAAGTGGTGGTACTGCTCCTGTAATATCTACATCAATGGCTACTAATAGATTGATTGGTAGAACCACAGCTGGTACAGGGGTTATGGAAGAAATAACTGTAGGAACAGGACTTACGCTATCTGGAGGAACATTAAATGCTACAGCATCTTCATCTGTAGGTTTTGAAATGAATTTTTTATTAATGGGAGCTTAATATGCCAAACGTATACAAAATATTAGGACAGAATAGTCCATCCGCTACAACAGAGACAGTGTTATATACTGTTCCTTCTGTTACATCTGCTGTATGTAGTTCTATATCTATATGCAATAGGGGTGGCACACAGACTACATTTAGGGTGAGTCTTTCTCAAGCAGGAGCTGCTACAGCAAATAAAGACTATCTTTATTATGATGTAACCTTAGCTGGTAATGATACATTCATTGCTACAATAGGTGTAACACTTGCAACGACAGACGTTATAAGAGTGTATTCAGGGAATGCTAGTCTTTCATTTCAATTATTTGGAACAGAAATAAGTTAATAATATGCAAGGATATTCAGGATATAGTATATTTAGTAGTGAGGTTTCTTACAAAAACTCTCCTAATATAGATGCATTTGGTAGACTGAGAGTTAGTACACCATTTACATTGTTTGACTCTAGTCATAGGTTTGATGATAATGGACTATGGTCTACAGCCACTGCTGTAAGTGGATCTGCTACATTTGATGCTAACGAAGGGTTGGTTAACTTAGGTGTAACAGCAGCTTCAGGTTCTGAAGTGGTTAGAGAAACTACTAAAGTATTTGCATATCAACCTGGTAAGAGTCTTCTTGTACTGTCTACGTTTGTAATGAATGCTGCTAAGACAGGACTTAGACAAAGAGTTGGATATTATGGAGCAGCTAATGGTTATTATTTAGAACAGAATAACAGCACAGTAAGTTTTGTTGAAAGAAGTTCTGTTTCAGGAGCATTAGTAGATACACCTGTTGCTCAAGCAAATTGGAATGTTGATCCATTAAATGGTTCAGGTCCTAGTGGAATTACGCTTGACCTAACAAAAGCTCAGATTCTTTTTATGGATCTTGAGTGGTTAGGTGTAGGAACAGTTAGAATAGGTTTTGTTATAGATGGTAATTTCTATGTTTGTCATAAATTCAACCATGCTAACTTAATTACAGCTACATATATTACCACAGCTTCATTACCTCTTAGATATGAAATAACAAATACAGCTGCTACAGCTTCATCAAGTAGATTAAAGCAAATATGCTCTACTGTACTATCTGAAGGAGGATACCAATTAAATGGATTACAACAAGCAGTAGGTATTCCTGTAACCACTCCAAGAACACTAGCAGTAGCAGGAACATTTTATCCTATAGTGAGTTTACGTCTTAAAACATCTCCTAATCGTTTAGATGCTATAGTAATATGTACTGCAATATCTGTAATGGCAACTAGTTCAGGACATTATAATTGGCAAGTTATAGCATCAGGTACAACATCAGCTGGCACTTGGGTTAGTGCAGGAGCAGATGCTTCTGTAGAATATAATATATCAGGAACTTCTTTTACAGGAGGTAGAATACTTGCAAGTGGGTTTTTTAGTGTATCAAACCAAGGATCAACTCAGGTTGACATTCTTAAAGAAGCACTTTTTAAAACACAGCTTGAAAGAAATGGATTAACATCAACACCATTTGAACTTACTGTTGTAGTAGCTTCTGATAGTATTAATGATACTGTTCTTGCATCAATGGATTGGGAAGAAATAAGTAGATAATAAAAATAAAACATGGCACAAGGAACAACCAAAGGAGTACCCATAGATACAGATCCTCTGTTAGCAGCAGATAGTGATCTACTTGTTCCTTCTCAGAAGGCTATAAAGACATATGCTGATGCTAAGATTGGATCAATATCTGTATCAGCACCTATAGTTTCAACAGGAGGAACCACTCCAACTTTGTCAATTACTCAGGCTACAACAAGTACAAATGGGTATTTAAGTTCTGCTGATTGGAATACATTTAATGATAAAGTTGGACCAAATGACACAGACTATGAATACTTAATGATGTCAAGTTTTAGAAATACATATAACTATTAAAATTAAATAATATGGCTTTAACAGCAGGGCAAATACCTAAGGTAGCAAACGTCTTAAATGGAGGAGTTGCTGTACTTACAGGTACAACTATTGGAACATTAGGAAGTAATACAAATGGTGTAACAGGATATACAGCAGGTTCTCAAGGAGGACGTGTTATTTCTATAATGGCAAGTACTAATGATACAACAACAGTGAATGTGTTTGTATATATTTTAAGAGGGGCAATAGTTCTTCCTATAGGTATGGTGAATATTCCTTTGTCATCTGGTAATACAAATGCTGCACGTTTTCCTGTAGATTTTCTTAACGGTACTAACTTACCTGGTCTTCCTGTAGATAATACAGGTAGACAGTATATTTCATTATTAGCTGGAGATGTTCTTAGGTTTACAACTCTTGCTAATTTAACAGGATCAAATAGTGCATGGATTAATGTATCAGGATTAGATTACCAAGCATAATTATGAGTTTAGGAGTATATAATGGAATGCTAACTGGAGTTCAGAACGGTGCATATGCAGGAACTGATATTGGAGCGGCATCTGGTATAGCAACTGAATTTTTTGATGTTGATATACCTAGAAGAAATTTATTGTCATATTTTGACATGGGTAATAGAGCTTGTTATCCTGTAAACTCCACTGGGCTTTCAGGTAGAGATTTAATAAGTAGTACGGCTAACTGGTCATTAGCTGCTCCATTTACTCTTGATTATTCTAATAAAGGAAATTTAAAATTTCCTGGTACTGTTGGTCAAAGAGCTTCTACTGGTGCTATAGTAACAACTATAGGTGGGTCTAATTCAAACATTACTTTTGGAGGTTGGATGAAAGTTGCAAAAATAGATGGAACAAAAGAATCAACTCTATTAAGTAGGGGAAGAGATGGAGCAGGAAATGGTTGGAGTTTAGTAATAGGACTTGATTTAAATGGATTTTTTAGAATAGGAAGTGTAACATTATTACCAAGTGGTGTTGGTAATGTTTTTACTACTACAATGCAAGCTGCTCCTAATACTTGGTATCATATATTAGGAATTCATGAAAATGGAGTGGGGTTATCAATTTATGTAAATGGTGTATTTATAGGATTTCAATCATTTACAGGAACATCTCTTAGAACATCAACTTTAGGGTGGGTGTGGGCTTCTAATGCAACATCAGCAGCAACCCAATTAGAAGGTTCAATAGCTATGACATATGCTTGGGAAAGAGTATTAACTCCTACTGAAATTAGACAAGTATTTTTAGCACATAAACAAAGATTTTTAAAACCTTAATAACATGATATACAATTTTAGTTTTTACATTACTAAAGATGGTAGTCCTTATGGTACTGCTGAAACAGCTGCTGTATATATAGCAGAGGTGTTACAAAACAGAATTACTTCAGATAAACCTACTTTAGAATATAGAATTTCTAATGAGTTGATTGGTACAGAAGAAACAGATTTGACACAAGTGGAAAGAGATCATTTAATGTCTGTACTTTCATCATTGGAAATAGACAACTACTTTAAAGGTGAACTGATGAAACCCTTGATAGCTACCCTTATAGCAGGAGTTCCTACAGAAGTTACACTATGGCAGTTGAGATCTGAATTGGCTATTAGAGGTATGGAATCTCTGGTTACATTAGCTATTAATGCATTCCCAGAATCTACTCAGCAGGAAATAGATACTAAAACTATTGCTAAAACAGCTTGGGAAAAAGCAAATGTTGTAATTAGAACTAGTCCAACAGTTACAATGTTACAGGGTATACTAGGACTCACATCAGCACAGGTTGATGAAATCTTTACTAGTGCCTACTTAATTGAAGCATAATGTTTTTGTTAATACTAGCCATATTACTAGCCATCGTACTGTTTCCAATTGGATTTATATTTTCCATGTTCTACTCTAAAAGAGGGAAATATATGTATAAAATAGCCTTGGGAATAGATCAACTTGGGAATGTGGTTTGTGCTAGACTATTTAACTTTTTTCTTATAGATATAGATGGACACCAGTTTGGGAATGAGGATGAGACAATAAGTAGTGTTCTTGGTAAAAATAAAAAGACTAACACATTGACACTATTTGGGATAGCTCTAGATATGTTTTTAGAACTTATTGATAAAAACCATAATATAGATGCTATTGAGGAGGACGAATAGTTTTTTGGAAAAGTCTTAGAAATTTAGTAAATTATAATTGTACATTAAAGAATTAATTCAATGAAACCCATTAGTTCAAATAGTCAAAAAGAGACATGTTCTCCTATATCATCAAATTGTATAGTGTGGCAGGGACCAGATCTTCCGTGCATAAATTTATGTAATGGAGATTCTATTTCTGATGTAGTGTATAAACTAGCTACAGAACTCTGTATTATAAAAGATTCTACAGATATTAGTGCTGTAGATTTTGATTGTCTTCTTACAGAATGTGCTAATACACCTAATCCAGAACTAACTGTTGCTGGAATTTTACAGTTAATTATTGACAATGTATGTTGCTCAGTGACTACATTAACAAGTGAAGTTAATAATTTAACCGATAAAACTTCTAATCTTTACGAAGAACCCGTATTAATTCTTCCTGCTTGTTTGCAATATGTTGATCCACTTAGTGGTATCCCTGTTACAGAACTTGTTCTTAGTCAATATGTTCAAAGATTGGCTCAAGAGTTTTGTACAGTTTACTCACTTGTAAATTTACATACTTCTCAAATTGCCAATCATGAAACAAGAATAACAGCTTTAGAAGTTGCACCTTGTTGCTATACACCTCCTACTGTTACGCCTACTTGTACTTATGGATCTGTAACATTTGGTGTACCTACACAGATGAATACAATGTTACAAAGTCTTGATCTTCAATTCTGTACGTTATCTTTTTTATTAGGAAACTTTACACAAATATCTAATGCAGCTTCTCAACAGTGTCCTAACTTGAATTCATTAAATGCATTGAGTCAAGTTGGAACAATGTCTAGTCTTCCTGGTTGGAACACTACAGTGGCTAACTTAGCTCAGTCTATCCAAAATATGTGGATTACAGTTTGTGATATGAGAGATGCAATTGTATCTCTTAAAAATTGTTGTGCTGTAGATTGTTCAGCATTTATACTTGGTTTTACTGCTATAGAAGATTCAACAAGAAATCTTGTAACATTAACATTTAATTCTTATACAACTATTCCTTCTGGATTTTCAAACTGTCCTTTGCTTTCTACTGTAACTATTACAGATGGAGATGGTAAAACTTATACAAATACATTTGATTTATTAACTCAATCTACAAATCCTTCAGGTATTCAGTTTGATACTACTGCTACAGGACTTAATCCAAGTCTTCCTCATACTGTTACTGTAAGTGGTTGTATTACTAAAGATGGTGAAACTTGTGAAAAAACAGTAAGTTATATACTTCCTGTACCTACCACAACTACAACTACAACATCTGCTCCTACTACTACTACAACATCTAGTACAACAACATCTACTACAACTACTACTGCAGCACCTTATACTTATTATAATGCTCAAGAAGTTGATGGAGCATGTGCATTGACAGGCCCTACTGTTGTAATTAGATATAGCGGAGTTTTATCGTTTACTTATGTTTGTATTGGTGGAACAGTTTACGAAATAACAGGAGCAACAACAGGACCAAGTTTTGCTCTTACTTTTGTATATGACGGTACTAATGCAGGTAATAGTTGTGGACCTTACGACTTTGTCTGTGCACCATAATTAAAACTTATAGAAATTAAATAATGTCTTGTAATTGTAATACAGCTAATCCTAAATGTGAACCTTGCATGATCTGTACTCCTCCTGGTGTTACAGATCTTCCACAATGTACACCTCCTGATCCTTGTGAGGGTCAGCGTATTAATGGGGACTGTGTTATGTATAATGGTAAAGAGTATGACTGTATACCAGTGTATTCTGACCAAAGCATATTTGTTGTAATGTTTAATATACTTGAATATTTTTATCCATTATCTTCAGAATATTGCTGTGGTATAGGTGGAGGTTCGGTTCAATATGTACCTCCAACAACTACAACTACTAGTACTACTACAACATCTACTACGACTAGTACCACAACTACAACTACGTCTACTACAACAACTACCACTACACAAGCTCCTTATGATTGTTGTATTCCTTTTGTTTCTACAATGAAAGGACCAGGTTTATATAATACATCAATTAATGCATATACTGCAATAGCTATTCCAGGGTTTACTATAGGAAAATCTATTGCAAATACTAAAACTAAACTTTGGGCTCCTACTTCTACTGCTGGAGAAATTAAAGAATGGAACTTTGTACAAACTCCTTTTTCTGCAACATTAAGTAGAACTATAACTTACAATAGTTCATTATACAATATCCAATCACTATTTGCTGTAAATAATACTACTCTTATAGGTATAGATTATTCTAACCCAACTACAAGTAGAATAGTATCTTTAAATATTACTACAACTACTGCAGTTGTTACAGTGTTGTTTAGTTTACCTGTAAATAGAATAGCAACTGCTAATCCTATATATATTACTAATGGAAAGTTAATTATACTAAATACAATAAGTAGTTCTACAAGTGACACTTATATTACACAATACTCTGATTTAACTGGTACACTTGATTTAGAAATAATTGTTAATAAAAATCAATTACTAGGTATCTATAATTGTGGTAATAATATTTATATAACGGATAGTAGTAGTAATATTTTTATTATTGATGAAGCATTTCCATATTTAACTTTTTTATTACCTTCTACACCAGATTTATTTTTATCTGTGTCTACGGCAAGAGAATGTGTAACTTTAGATTTTAATCAACCACCTACTACATCGACAACAACTACAACTACTACAACTACACTACCACCTGCTTCTTGTGAAGTTGATGGTGATTGTCCAATTGGTTTTATTTGTGTAGATGGTGTATGTATACCAACGACAACTACAACTAGTACAACTACAACAACTACAGCAGGTCCTTCATATCTTTATTATCCTGTAAGAGAATGGGATTCAGAACTTTGTACACCAGTTGGACCTACGTATATAATGAGATCTACTACATTTATATTAGATACGTATATATGTGCAGGGTTTGGATTAATTGTAACTAGAGTAGGTTTGCCAGTTCCTGGACCATCTTATACTTATGAGTATACTGGGGTTGGGGGTAATCTTGCATGTGGTTCATTTGATTTTATTTGTGCATAATAATATAAATTGTACCATAAATATTTTTAATAGTATAAAATGTCATTATCTCTTATCATAACACTTGTTGATCCTGCTCCTGGAACAGGTCCTTTTGATATCTATTCTATAGATTCTTTAGGAAATGTTACAGGTCCCCTTGCTACAAATATACCAAAAGCAAGTTTGCTTAGTGGTTATACATTGTATAATGTTCCAGATAATGCCGTTAAAATATTAGTGGAGTCTAACAATGAGTATTGTCAAACAAGTATTGAAATTATAATACCTACAACCACTACTACATCTACTACTACTTCTACAACTACCACAAGTACTACAACTACAACCACTACTACAACGACTACTAGTACTACTACTACTACTACTTGTCCTCCAGAAGAATTTTTCATGGAGCTTAATGGTATTACTTCTGTAAGTGATATAGACATTACATCTACTGAACCTTTTAGTATTTTTTGGGATAGTACTGATCCAGGTAGTAGAGTGGATTATGCAGCTGGAACATACACTAATATAAGTAAAACATTTAGTCCTGCATTTACAGGTACTGCAAAAATTCAATCTTGTGATTTAGGAGGTATTACAACCTTTGTTATACCAACTGTTGCACCAAGTGCTACTAATACAATTGTTATAGAACAATCTGAATTAGTAAAACTAATAGGTCTTTTGCAATTTAAAGTTTATAATAATGTTTTTGTATCAGGTATAACTACATCTAATTTAAACCCTACTTTAGTAAATATTGTAATCTGGTCTAGTGACATATCAGGAGATATTGCAAATTTACCTTCACCATTACAAGAGTTTGATGTAAGAAGAACTACAGCATCTGCTCCTGGACTTACAGGAAGTATAGATACTCTGTATACATTAAGTCCAAACCTTAATCTTTTTTGGATAACTGCTGCAAATGATATAGATGGTAATATAAGTAGTATCCCAGCAACTGCAATAAGATTTGCAATAGAAGGTTCTAATCAAATTTCTGGTAACTTTAGTAGTTTAAGTGATAACTCTGCGTTACAAATTTTTGTATGTAATGGAGCTAATACAATTACAGGTAATATAAATAATGCTAATTGGACAAATATAAGATGGATGGAAGTTGGAGGAAGTGGAATTAAAACTGGTAATATAAATACCATATCATATAACCCAGCAATAACTCAAATATCTTTTCCATCTGCAACGTCTGGTATAACATCTGGTATTACAGGAAATCTTTCATTCTTACCTGATACAATATTTTTTTTAAATCTTTCTGATTGTACAATTTCAGGTAATGCTACGGATATTCCTACAAGTTGTACAACATTTATTTTAGGAAATAATGGTACTCTTACTGGCACTGTTACAGGATTACCAACTGTATTACAACAAATATTTTTAAGTGGTAATAATCATACAATTACAGGAGCTATAAATGATTTACCAGCTAATTTAAGATTTGTTAAAATAGAAGGAGATGGTCATAATGTATCTGGTTATACAGGAACAAGAGATTGGGGAACATTAAACCTTGTAAGTCCTGGACAAAGAACTATGTGTAAGTTTTCAATACTTGGTGCTGCAATGACATCATTATCTTCAACCCAAGCTGATGATTTAATTATTGATTTGGAAGCAACATCTAGTTGGCAGGACAGTACTTCTTTTCCTACTCCTGGTGATACTAAAGCTGTTAATTATAAAGGTGCTGCTGTAGCATCACCAGCTGGAATAGCAGCTAAAGCAGCTTTAGAAGGTCCTCCAAGAAATGTTCCTGTAACTAATTACTAATATAAAACTAATATTAAAAAATGTCTTGTTGTTGTAATAATTCATACTCTGGTTTACCTTGCTGTTGTCCTACAGGGTTTAGTACAACAACCACTACAACATGTCCATATGGTATATGTTGTGAACTTGACTGTGCAGGTGCAGAGTTTTGTCCAGAAATATATTCTGCGGATTGTGCTATTTATAATGGCACTGAAAAAATAGCAGATTGTTTTACAGTGCAACCTGGTATGACTTTTACTGAGATCATAGAAATGATAGCAGAGACAATCTGTCCTACTACCACTACAACTACTACTACACTGCCTGAATAAAATAAAATTTGTTTATATAAATAACCCTTGTTAAAATTATGTCATGCTCTTGTACACATATTGATTACTGGAATCCCTGCCAATGTGGTGGTAGTGTTGTTAATATTACAACCACTTCTACAACTACAACATTGTGTCCTGATGGAGAACCATGTGAAGAGTCTATAGACTTAAACTGTATAATTTACTGTGGACCAGATATTCCATGCTGGGGTGTACAAAATGGTCAGACAGCACAACAGATATTAGGACTAGTTATACAAGCGGCAAGTGGATGTGGTACAACAACTACCACTACTACATCATCGACCACAACTACCAGTAGTACATCTACTACAAGTACCACTAGTAGCACGACAACTAGTACGTCAACAACTAGTACAACGTCTTCTACTACAACGACAACAGCTGCTCCTACAACAACTACAACTACAGGAGAACCTCTTCCAAAGTCAAACATATTTGTAGATAATCAATTATCTTTGGGAGAAGCAGAAATTTCAGATATTGAATTTGATTCTGTAAGTATTACATTGGATTTGAATTACCCAATACAAGGGGGATCAAGTGCAATAGGAAATGAAAATAATGGAACATATAGTGTAGAAGTATTCTTTACAGGAATTACAGGAACAGAAGTTATAAGTTTAACAGACTCTACAGGTAGTACTGTTTGTGCTGGATTATTCTCAGGACAAACGTCACAACTGTTCCCTGCTTGTGTTTTAGATGATACGTTATTACCTCCAAGTAATTTCACTATTATTCTAAAACCAGGACCTTGTTAATATAGTGATTAAAAAACCAACATATATGAAGTTTATTTGCGTACAACCTGCCATAAACTATTACACCTGGCAGGTGGAAGTTATGGTTAACAACTTTGTTAACAATGGTGTAAATCCAGAAGACATACATATAGTATGTGGATATAGAGGATTAGTTCCTAGTATTTGGAGAGATCTTGAAAAAGGGTATCCAAAAGTTAAATTCTTTTTTTATGAAGACAAACGATTCAAACCTACGTATATATCAAGCATACGTCCCCATATTTTACACCAGCATTGGTTACATAATCCTGAATTAGAAAAAGAAACTGTTTTCTATCATGATTGTGATATTGTTCTTACAAAACCTATTGAATTCCAAGATCTTGATGAAGATGTTAACTGTTATGTAAGTGATACTATTTCTTATATAGGGGCTAACTATGTACGTTCTAAAGGTGAGCAATATTTAGATCTTATGACTAATATAGTAGGTGTAAATAAAGAACTGGTTATTTCACAAGAAAAAAATAGTGGGGGTGCTCAGTATCTACTAAAAGATATACCTACTAAGTTCTGGGAAAAAGTTTATTACGATAGTGAGAATTTATGGAGATTAGTTAATGCTCAAATAAAAAAAGATAATCCTCCTCATCCTATACAGATATGGTGTGCAGATATGTGGGCAGTTCTTTGGAATCTATGGGTTTTTGATAAAACAGTTTTGGTTACAGATAAGTTATCTTTTGCATGGGCTACATCTAGTATTAAAGATTGGGATAAACACCCTATATTTCATAATGCAGGTGTTACAGTAGAAAGAAAAGAACTGTTCTTTAAAGGTGAGTATCAAGTTAAAACTCCTTATGAAATAAAACTTGAAGACTTTAGTAATCTGTATTGTTCTTACAAGTATGTAGAAGAAATTCTTAAAACAAAGGAGGTAACATGTCTAATTTAAAAGCAGCAGTTTTTTATACAGATAACACCAATCCTCATATTACTGAATTTGTTTTACAAACAATAGATAAGAATAGAGGGGACGTTAAAGTAATAACATGTTCTAATACTCCTATAGAAAATAATCCATTTGAAAATCTTATTTATAATAATCCTGTAAGGTGTCATGAAAACATTCTTCAGAAGATTTTAATGTGCCTTAATCATCTTAAAGAAATTGGAGAATATAAGTATGTTAGTTTTTTAGAACATGACGTATTGTATCCTGAGGAATATTTTGATTATCCTGATTTTAAAGATGTAATATGTAATATGAATTATATTGGTATATGTGAAAATGGATTTCAAGAAAAACTTCCAGCTCAACTTCCTCTTCATCAGATGACAATGACTCTTGATTTTGCTATTAGGAATTTTGAAGAAAAGATGAAAATAACTAAAAAACAAGGATGGGCTTTTATAGAACCAGAGAATGTAAGAACATATGATACAACTAACTCTGCTATACATATAAATCACGGTAAACATTTTACCAGTCATTTTCAGTGTTATAAAAAAGAAACAACACCAGAAGACCAATATTGGGGAAACTATAATAAAATTTGGACAAAATGCATAATGAAGTAATAGAATTTTTTAAGGAAGCTAAAGAGAAATATCCTAGTTTTTTTGATAATAAAAAAGTACTAGAGGTGGGGTCTCTTTTTATTAATGGTAGTGTAAGAGATTTATTTACTAATTGTGAGTATATAGGTATTGATCTTGGACC
>Ga0181344_1000687_pt1 | contig 13225 bp, 21 predicted proteins | sample Su13VDMLBDD_FD_130098 | JGI IMG/M metagenome (GOLD analysis project Ga0181344, IMG submission 130098) | Freshwater viral communities from Lake Michigan, USA - Su13.VD.MLB.D.D | ecosystem: Environmental > Aquatic > Freshwater > Lake | place: USA: Michigan | collected 2013-07-15
GGTGGTGGAACGGGAGTTGTCGCGCTGGGTGGGGCAGTTCTTGCGCGGGCGGGGGAATACGACGAGCTATGAGTTGCGGCGCTGGGCGGGTTCGTTGGTGCTGGATGCTCACAATGGGGACATTACGGCGGCGCGGGATTTTCTGCGGCACTCGGATATTAAGACGACGCTGGAGTGGTATGCGTATCGCATCAATGCGGTGAAGCCGCTGGGGATGGGTGGGCTGGGGTAGTGTCAACGGGGGCGAGAAATTTGGTTTTCGCGCCCCCGTTGGTGTGTATGGTGGGGGAATGAAGCGATTAATCCTGACTTCGATTGTGTGCGCGGTGGCGGGTGCTTTGGGGATGCGCGCTTGGATTTACAAGCGGGCGCCGTGGATGAATGATGGCGTGGCCGCGGATGTGGTTTGGAAGGAGGTCGCGACCGGGCCGGGGCAGATTCCGATTTTATCGGATGGCAGGGGGCGACTTTACCGGGTGTATGTGAACACGAAGGACGGCGGCGCGGAGTGGGGGCTTGTGGCGCTTCCGGTGCGAGAGTGACGACTAGAGTCGCTGGAGGGTGATATTACCGAGGGTGTCTCGGAAGTTTACGGCGATTTGACGCTGGATGAGGCGGTCGAACTCGCCGAAGATTGCAGCGACTTCGGGGACGTCGCGGGCCAGCTCGGCGCAGCGGCAGACTTGCGCCCATAGGGTGTCGCTGATGCCGTCCGGGCGTTGTGGCTTTGCGGCGTATGGCTCGGAGGGTTCGGCAAGGTTGGTGTTTGTGGGTGTGATTTCGACGAGGTGCCGGAATTGTTCGGGGAGTTCGTCGTGGAGGTATGCGCGAATGAGTAGGGCCTGCTCGGGCGGGTCGAAATGAGGTAGCACGACGAGGAGGGAATCCTGTTTTGGTGCGGTGCGACCGCAGGCCCATCGGTTGATTTTACTCTGCGGGACGCCGCATTTAGTGGCGAGGTGGCTTTCTGTCCAGGTGTGAGCCTTTAGACAGTCGGTGAGGACGTTTGAGAATCTGCTCATGGGGCCGATAGTATGCACAGCGCGCTTTAATGCAAAGAAAATCGTTGACGATATAAGCGGGCCATGCTTTAAAGCGTGCAATGCAACTTGTAATCGACACCCAAGAAGATGCGGACCGGCTGCGGCTGGTCATTGAACGAGGCCTTCAGGCGCTCGGCTCGCCGGATGTGGCGGCTGAGGCTTGCAAACGGCAGAAGGCGATTTCGAAGCGGCTGGAGGGTCGCGAGGGGAAGTCGGAAGGCGAACAGCAGCCAGCGGCTTAACGGGACCTCGGTCTTATGGGTGCGCACTCTCTCAACAAAATGGCGCTTTTCCTCGGGTCTATGGGAATGGTCGTGGTGGCGTTGTTTTCGCCGGTGGTTTGGCTTTCTGCCGCCGCTGCGGTGTCCGCGGTGGTGCTGTTTCTTTTTTTTACGGCGCGTCATGGCTAGACCGTCCGCTACTCCCAAGGGCGAAGCTTTGCCCGCCCCGCCTGATTTTTTTTGGCCGTTGGCTGCCATCGCTTTGCGTCACGGTATGAGCACGGATGCATTGGTTCGCGCCTCGCAGCGTGGGGAGTTGACGCTGACTCGCAGCGGTCGCGCTTTCACGGTGTCGGATACTGAATATCGGAGGTGGCTCGCGGCGAGCCAGTCCCGCCCGGCTCTTTCTTTTTCGAAATGAAGGCAGCAGCACCAGAACAGCCCGCTCTTTTTTCGCTCGCCGAGGTGACCGCGAAGGCGGAGCAGCGTGAACTGACGGGTGAAGGGATTCGCCAGCGCAACCCGGAGCTTTATGCAGCGGTGGTGCAGATGGGGAAGGCGGGGTTTTCGTGCCGGATGGCTGCGGAGATTGCGAAGCTTTCGAAGAATACGGTGGCGCAGATATTCCTGGCGGGAGTTGGGACAGGGGAAAGGAATCAGTTGCTTGCCGACCGGGCCAGTAAGTGCGCGTTGCTCGCGCTGGATGCTATCGCCGAGAAGCTGGAGACGAGCGCGGGGAATTTAAAGATGGGGGAATTGTCGGTCGCGCTGGGTATCATCGCGACGCACTTGCCTCAGCTTCAAGGCGGGCCGTCGATGACGGTGCGCGTAGAGCACACGGCGCCGCAGTTCTCGGGGCTGCTCGAAGAGCTGCGCGCGAAAATGGGTTTGGGTGCCGGCTCGGCGGAACAAATGACCGACCGCTCCGCCGGCTCGGTGGTCCTGGAGGCGGTGACGATTGATACGGCGGAGGATATGGAATCGCCTGCTTCAGTAGCAGCCAACAGAGACATCGCGGCGCGTGATACGGCATTTGCCTCGCCCGTTGCCGCCGGAACACCCCAGCAGACAGGGGGGGCGGGGGTTGCCTCCGCGGTTCGCGGGGATGGGGTAGCGATGGATTTGCCAGAATCGAAATCTCAACAAACGCCATGACCTCTGAAACCGAAATCCGCTCCAGCCTCGGGCTCACAGAGGCGCAAATGCAGGACGCCCGCACGCGCATCCCGTCCGGGTGGATCCGCGCAGGACGCGGCTACACGTGGAACGACGAAGGGCTCGACGCCCTCATGTCCTACCTCGCCGCGCAAAAAGAGCCAGCCGGCCCGCAGACCCTCACCGTCTCGCGCATCCCGGTGAACCGCACCGTAGTCTTCGCCACGCTGGACGGCATCGAGCACCTCATCACCCAAGTCCGCAACAACCAGCTCCTCAGCCCCCGCCAAAAAATCCGCGCCGAAAAAAAAGACGGCCGGTGGCTCTGGCACGGCGCGCACCCGAGTCGCAAAGGCCAAATCCTCGTTCGCTAAACACCATGCTCAAATCTCCTGCATTCCGCTTCTATCCCGCCGATTTCCTCGTCGGCACCCTCGGCATGACCACCGAGGAAATCGGCGCGTATATCCTGCTTCTCTGCCACCAATGGGACCAAGGCCACATACCATCCGACCCCGAAAAATGCGCCCGCCTTGCCCGTTGCAGCACAGATGCAATTGCATCCGTTTTGCATAAGTTTTGCATATGCGACGACGGAACAGCGAAAAACAAGCGCTTGGAGCTGGAGCGTGGAAAACAGGACGAGCGGCGTGAGGCACTGTCGGCAAACGCCAAGAAGAGGTGGAAAACACCAAAAACCGATGCCGATGCAAAGCCAAAGCAAAGCAATGGCAATGCCGAAGCTATGCAATTGCATAACCAAAGCACTGCGCCAGCACTGCAAAAGCAAAGCCTTTCGTTTACGTGTACGTCTTCTATTATACCCCTATCGTCCCCTGAAGGGGACAACGAACCCGTCACTTCGTTGACGGAATCTGCAGAAAAAAAAGAAGGGGGGCCGTCGCCGAAAACCATCGCCTCCGAAGCCGGCGTCCGAATCCTCGCCATGTTCGACGGCGCCAGTATCCTCCCGCCCGTCTGCTACGGCGAACTCCTCGAACACGTCCACAACGGCACACTCCCAGCCGACGAAAAAAAATGGCTCGCCCTCGAAGCCATGCGAGCCGAGCGAGCCGCCATCGTCGGCGTCCCCGAGGACTACGACCTCCGCGCCGCCTGGCTCATCTCCAAAGAAGCCATGTGCCGCAAACTCGGCGAAGCCCTCGACGTCGCATTCGCCAAACGCCCGCAGACCGCCCCCGTGCCCACCGAGCGCAAAAAAGAAGACGCCCCCGCCCATTGGCAGCAAAAACTCATCGCCCTCTACCCAAGCGCCCACATCCCCACCACCTTCGAAGAACTTCCGCCGGAAATCCGCCGTGAGGTGAAAGGAGTCGCATGAGCGACCGCTTCACCCCACCCTACTCCCACGAGACCGAGGCCGCGTTCCTGAGCTGCCTCGTCCAGTGGCCCGCCGAAATCCTTCCCGTCGTCCGCGAGGAACAAATCCAGCCCGACTGGTTCTACATCCTCGGCGCCCACTTCGAAGCCATCGACGCCTACCTCCGCGCAGGCCGCGCATCCGACATGGTCGCCCTCGTTTCCTACCTCAAAGACCGCGGACTGCTCGACACCCTCAACATCCCCGACGCCGGCCAAGTCAACACCGGGTTCGCCGCCGCATCCGCACTCTTCCGCCTCGTCCCCAGCGGCGGAGCATTCCCCCAATACCTCGACACCCTCCGCGAAAAATACCTCGCCCGCCGCGCCGCCGAGCTTGCCAAACACATCTACCGCGTCATCGCCGAAGAGCCCGCTGCAGCCGGCCTCGAACTCGTCCGTCAAATCTCCGCAAACGTCGCCGAACTCGCCTCCTACGGCGTCCGCACCGACACCATCCGCCAAATCGCCCCCCACGTCAGAAACGCAGTCGCCGCCGTCCAGGACGCCTACAACTCCCGCGGCAACACCCTCGGCCTCTCATGGGGCATCCCCAGCCTCGACCGCATGACCCGCGGCATCCGCAAACGCTTCGGCTACTACATCGCCGGACGCCCCGCCGCCGGAAAAAGCGCCTTCATGGGCGACATCATCGACTTCATCGGCACCAACCCCGACCAATTCGCACAAGCCCACGCCCTCGTATTCTCCATCGAAATGACCGCCGACCAGCTCGTCGCGCGGTCCCTCATGAAAAAAGCCTACATCCCCCAACAGCGCGTCCGCGATGGCCTACTCTCCGGCGAGCGCGACTTCCCCAAACTCGCCGCCGCCGCCCAAATCCTCGCCACATCCCGTATCCACGTCGATGACACCGCCACCCTCACCATCGACGACCTCGTAGCCCGCACCCGCCGCTTCGTCCGCAAACACCGCGCAACCGAGACACCCGACCAACGCGCAGCGCGCGAAAAAAGCGAGCGGCCCGACATCGTCGTCGCCATCGACTACCTCCAGCGCATCAAAGGCGTCTCCAAGCGCGCCCAACAAAACCGCTACCTCGAAGTCGCCGAAGTCACCCAAGGCATCTCCGCCATGCTCAAAGAACTCGGCATCGCCGGCCTTATCTGCGTCCAGCTCGGCCGCGCCGAAAACGAAGGCCCCGACAAATACCCATCCCTCTCCGACATGCGCGAGAGCGGCGATATCGAAGCCGAAGCCCACGTCGTCATCGCCATGCACCGCCCCGTTTACTACCTCCCCACCCCCGAGAAAAAGCAGGCATACGCCGAGAAAAAAGGAATGGAACCCGGCGACAAAACCGAACTCGGCGCCCGCGACCTCGAACACCTCGCCTTCGCCTGCATCCTCAAACAACGCGAAGGCCCCACCGAAAACATCCCCCTCCACTTCGAACCCTCCCTCGCAATGTTCAGCGCATGGAACGGCGAGGAAACCACCTTCAGCACCGCCACCAACCGCCAGCAAGGCCGACTCCACGAAGAAGAATAAATCCTATGGACATCCAATGCCCACAATGCCGCGAGAAATTCGACGTTGAACTGGAAGCTCACGTTCCTAAATCGCAGCAGCTTTTCATGGAGCTGACGTCGCACTCCGAAATGTTCTCAGCCCGTGCGATTGGCGAAGCCATCGTCAACATGGAGAAACTCCAGCGCGCAGTTGCCCGTGACGTAGGCGTCAACATCGCGGTCCACATCAGCTCCATCGACCTTAAACCACACCGCATTAAAATCGGGTTTGTCATGTCCGCAGTCGCCAAATGAGCACCCAGCTACGCATCACCATCGAGCTACTCCGCGCCATCTACCGCGACCAAACCGCCGCCGCCGCCACCGGCGTAGCCCGAGCCATCGCCCACCCCGAAGCCCGCGAAGAATTTCTGCGCCAAACCCGCGAAACGCGCCCGCCGTCGCGCCCCACGGCAAACCACAAGCAACACAACAATCCAAAACAGTGAAACCAAAAACCATCGCCGCAGTCCTCATCCTCGCCGCCTTCGCCGCCGCCGCCACCGCCTACATCCGCGCCAAATGAGCTACTGCACCAAATGCGGATTCCTTGAAAGCGACTGTCACTGCGACCTTCGCGCATTCCTCGCGGAAAAGCGGGTCAACGAGCTACCCGTCAAATGGCTCTCGCCAGCCGACGAAATCCTCGCCGCCGAGCGCCTCCGCGAAATCGTCTCGCAGACCGCCCTCGGCTACCTCTGCACCGCCAGCGACGCCCACTTCGCCGCACAAACCGCGCTCTCACTCATCCAAGCCAGGCAAGCCACCCGCTCCAGCCTCTTGGAGACGATGAAAGAAATGCGCGAGCTTGAGGCCCAAATCGCCACACTCAAAGCCCACCTACACGGAACATGCACACCACCATTGCCATGAACTGCATCGCCATCGGCCCGTGGTATGTCTGCCGCAAGCTCACCGCCTGCATAGCAGACGGCAAAACCCACCTCGCCAACACCGGCGAAGGATGGGTCACCCGCACCGGCCCCGTCGCCCCGTGGAGCGGACGCCACGCCGAAGCCGTCCGCCTAGCAGCCACCCACGGCGGCGACCCCGTCCCCACTAAATGGGTCGATATCCGCCACCTCCGCCGCGACTGGCGGGAAAAAGAAACTATCAATCCGAACGACCAGATGAGCGGCGGCACGTCCGCTCCATCGTCTAGTTCGCCAGCTTTATGAACTCGCCAGAACTGATCAAAGCAGAGAAACGCGCTTACGAGAAAGCGTGGAGATTGAAGAACATCGAACGATGCCGGCAATACTCGCGTGACAACTACGCGAAGAACAAAGAACGCCGCCGCGAATATCGTTCGAAGTGGAACAAGGCCAATCGCGCAAAGAAGAATGCCATAAACAAGCGGTGGCGCGAACGGCACCCGGATGTTGTGAAGGAATGCAACCGCCGCGAAATCGAGAACCTATCGGCGTCGTATGTAGCCAAGAAAATGCACCTCCGTGTTGGCGAGTGTCCTCCCGAGCTTATCGAACTGAAACGAACCCATATCCAACTTCAAAGACAACTACGAAAAACAAAATGACGACACCAACGAACATGCAAGAACTCCGCGCCGTGCTCTGCGAGACAATCGCAGCCGTTCGCGCAAAAGAAATTACACCCGACGCGGCGGAAGCCGTGAGTAATGCCAGCGGCAAAATAGTCGCGAGTTTTAGAGTTGAACTCGAATACCGAAGGATGCGCGGGGAAGTGCCAACACTCGGTTTTATGGAGGGCGCGAAATGACCAAGGAACAAGAAGACGCGCTGCTTGATGCCCCGAAACCTGCAAAGTGTTATGGGGTTAATCCAGCCAACACCCCTCGCACCGATGCGGCAACGCTTCCTTGCGGATGGGACACAACGGACCCCGTAGTAAAAAAAACCTTCGCGCAGAAATTAGAACAGGAATTGAGCACAACTCGCGACGCCTTCGCCGCGCTGATTTACAGCGCCGAAGAAGCGTCGAAACTGATTATTTCTGTCACTGACAGATACGACATTGACGCGGCGATTGAGTCAGCAAAAGCGGTGATGGCAAATAAGGATTCAAACGAGGCTGATGCATCATGGGCGATGCAACGCAACTGGTGGCTGAACGTCTATCCAGATGGTAAAATTTCATCCGCTCTATGTCCGACCCGTGAGGATGCGCTGAATCGTAGCACCTACACTGGCGAGACTCCAGACGCGCAGCAGGTCGAAGTGAGGCTGCACATTGTGAGGCTGGCGAACGACCAAGTTCAACAGCGCGGGGAGGAAACTACGTGAGCACGCTGAACGGCAATCCCGCGTCTGTTGCAGCGCCTTGTTATCCTTCGGGCATCACGACGAGCGCGCCAATCCATATTATTAGCCTCGGTGCTGGCGTCCAGAGTAGCACAATGGCGCTGATGGCGGCACACGGCGAAATCACACCGATGCCGACCGCTGCCGTGTTCGCGGACACGCAAGCCGAGCCGGAAAGCGTCATGCGATGGTTGTCGCTTCTGGAGGGGTTTATTGCTGCGGCCAAGTATCCGTTCCCGGTCTTGCGCGTGACGGGAGGAAACCTCACGGATGAATCCCTGAAAATCCGCGAACGCAGGGACGGCGCGGGTGGACACACGCGCAATCTGATTCCGGCGTTCGTGATGCAAAAAGACGGTTCAAAGGGTTTGATGGGGAGAAGCTGCACAAGCGATTTCAAGGTGCGTCCGCTGACAAAATTCCTTCGCAAACTTGCGGGCGTGAAGCATGGCCAAAAGACGGTCGGCGCGGTGCAATGGATTGGCATCAGTTTGGATGAGGCGCACCGCATGAAGCCGTCGCGGGAGCGGTGGGTGGAACATCGCTGGCCGCTGATAGACCTCGGCATGAAGCGGTACGACTGTCTGCGCTGGATGGAAAAGATGGGCTACCCAAAGCCTCCGCGCTCGGCCTGCATCTATTGCCCGTTCCACAGCGACGCCGAATGGCGGCGCTTGAAGGACGAGGAGCCGGATGAGTTTGCCAAGGCCGCTCAGTTCGAGCGGGACTTGCAAGCGGCGTCGTTGAAAAACGTCAAATTGAAGGGTGTCCCATTTTTGCATTCTTCCTGCGTGCCGATTGGCACCGTGGACTTGAGCACGGACATCGAACGCGGGCAGGGGGAGATGTTTGGGAATGACTGCACAGGACTTTGCGGCGTATGACCGAATCTGAACACACTGAATATATGAACCTGATTAACCTATGGAACTGCACAGAGCCAATGACCAAGGCGCAACTCGAAAGGATGAGCGAACTGGAGTTGTTGGCTGTGATGGCGGCGTCCGTAAAGAAGGATAACGATGAAGCTCAACAGCAAGGCGGAGGCAAGGCGTAGCATGGATACCAGCGTTCATCCGCCGCAGTCTGTTGCAGCGTCTTGTTCCCCCGTTGCGGTGCTATTCGCTCGCGCGGACTCGAACTACAAGGCTCTGCCTGGCTGTGACGTGTGGGACATCGAACGCGATGCGCTCAACTGGCACGGCGGCTGTCCGGTCGTGGCGCATCCGCCATGCCGCGCATGGGGAAGGCTGCGACACTTCGCGCGCCCGCGAGCTGGCGAGCGCGAGCTGGCGCTGTGGGCTGTGAAGATGGTGCAACGATGGGGAGGTGTGCTCGAACATCCCGTCGCCTCGCTGCTCTGGCCGACTGCCGGACTTCCGAAGCCAGGTGAACGCGACCAGCTCGGCGGATGGACAATGAGCGTGTCGCAGTGGTGGTGGGGACACCGCGCCGACAAACCGACGCTGCTCTACATCGTGGGCTGTGAGCCGCGAGACGTGCCGCCGATGCCGTTCAAAATCGGCGAAGCCTCACACGTCATCCAATCTCGGAAACGCAGCGGCTATCGTCCGCACGTCTCCAAATCCGAGCGCGAGCATACCCCGCCCGCTCTCGCCGCGTGGCTCGTGGAGCTGGCGCGCAAATGTAATCGGGGGAACGATCAAGTGGAGGCACGCCGGAAATGAAGCTCGAATCCAAGAAAGACGTTATCGGCGTTGCCTCGCACGCCTTGTTCTCTGCCATCTTACCCTATGACTCCGAACCCCAAAAGACTCAATGAGCTGGCACTATTCGCAGGCGCTGGTGGTGGCATACTCGGAGGCACGCTCCTTGGATGGCGAACTGTCTGCGCCGTCGAATGGGATGCCTACGCACGGGATGTTCTGGTCGCCCGACAAAACGACGGATGCCTCGACCCGTTCCCGATCTGGGATGACGTTCAGACCTTCGACGGGAAGCCATGGCGCGGACTTGTTGACGTGGTATCTGGCGGATTCCCATGCCAGGACATCAGCGCAGCCGGAAAGGGCGCAGGAATCGAAGGCGAGCGAAGCGGCATGTGGAAGCACATGGCGAGAATCATCGGTGAAGTATTGCCGCAATTCGTCTTCGTGGAAAACTCACCAATGCTTGTGGGAAGAGGTCTTGCCGTCGTCCTCGCTGACCTTGCCGAAATGGGGTATGATGCGGAATGGGGCATTGTGGGAGCGCATCACGTCGCCGCCCCTCACAAGCGAGACAGAATCTGGATCGTTGCCAACACCACGCGCCACGGACGGGACGAAGGGAAGCCGCACAGCGGAGGGCGCGGAAAAGGAATGGGCGAGAGGCCGCAACAAGGATCTCGGAATGGTAGCCGCAATGTGGCCGACCCCGAATCAACGCGACTGGAAGGACACCGGAGCGACGCAGGGCAATCGGAAATCTCCGAACTTTGGAACTATGGTGCATCAAAGGACATGGCCGACCCCGCAGGCACACAAGACCACGGAATCCGGGGAGATTGTGAATGCGGATGGAACGCCATGGGACGGGAAGAGCAAACCTCACAGCAAGACCACGGGGCGCCCGATCACCACCGCGCTTGCGGATGCGGTGAAATTCGCCACGCCGCAGGCGCGGGACTTCCGCACGGGGCAGCAGAGCCGATGGGAGAACCCGGAGCGGACGCGCAATCTGAACGATCAGATTGGTGGGCAACTGAACCCGACGTGGGTCGAGTGGCTCATGGGGTGGCCGCTAGGGTGGACAGACTGCGCTGCCTCGGCAACGGCCAAGTATCGCGAGTGGTGCCGCTCGCATGGAAAATTTTAGCAGAGAACCGAGAATTAGACAGCAACAATTCCGTATAATATGACAAAGACAGAACTCATCGAGCAGCTTCGCATTGCCATTCGGCGGAAGCATTACTCCTCCGCCACGGAGAAAACTTACGTTACCTGGACGGCGCAATTCTTCGAGTTTTCGCGGCGGCTGGCGGATCTGCCGGCGGAGCAGCGCGCTGGGTTATTTCTGGACGACCTAGCGCCCCGCGTGTCGGGGAAGACTCAGCACCAAGCGCTTTGTGCGCTGGCGTTTTTGTTTAAGGAGGTTCTCGGACGGAAGGATGCCGACTTTGGCAAATGGCGGCCGGCACAGCGTCCGCGCTCGCTTCCAGAAGTGCTTTCTCAGGGTGAAGTGCGGGCGGTGCTTTCGCAGATGACCGGCGTGCAGCGGCTCATGGCCGAGCTTTGCTATGGCGCAGGGTTGCGGCTCATGGATTGCTGCCGGCTGCGAATCAAGGACGTGCATTTCGACCGCGGCGTTATCGTCATCCGCGACGGAAAGGGAGACAAGGACCGCATCACCTGCCTGCCCAAATCGGCGCGCGAACCACTCTCCGAACACATCCAGCGCGTCCGCACACTCTACGATGCCGACCGCCGCGCAGGCCGCCCCGGCATATACCTCCCCGATGCGCTCGCCCGCAAATTCCCGCGGGCCGGCGAGGAATGGCCGTGGTTCTGGCTGTTCCCGTCAAAGTCCGAATCCGCCGACCCGCTCACGGGGACCGTGCGCCGGCATCACGTCCACGAGACGAGTTTGCAGAAGTGCATGAAAGCAGCCGTCACCGCTGCGAAAATCCCGCGCCGCATCACCGTCCACACACTCCGTCATTCCTTCGCGACCCACCTACTCGAAAGCGGCGTGGATATTCACAAAGTAAAAGAGCTACTCGGGCACGCGCACATCGAGACGACTGCGATTTATCTCCATTGCGTGCAGACCTTCGCGAGCGGAGTCACCAGCCCGCTCGACATGCCCGCTTCCAACGTCGTCGCATTCCCGGCCACCGCCCCGCAACCCCGCATCGCCGCCGCAATATGACCCAGCGCGACCAGCTATTTCCGCCGCACCCGTGCGTTCCGCAGCCGACCGAGGCCGAGCTGCTCGCGGCGTTTCAGTATGGCGGGGAGAAGCTGCTTGCGGAGATGGTCGAAGCGCGCAATCGCGACATCGCAAACTTCGAACAGCGGCCGTTTGAGTATCCGTTTCGCATCGAACCGATGTGGAGCGAGGCAGATGCGCTATCGGCGGAGCGTCGCGTGATGGTCCTGTTTGGTGGCAACCGTTCATCGAAGACCCGCTACTGCATCGAGAAAGCCGTGCGCCTCGCAGTCACTCCGCCCAATGGCAAGCCGCAGAAAATCCTGTTGCTCATGACCACCGACAAGCGCAGCAAGGTGGTCCACCAGGAGCTTGTCTTCAAACTGCTCCCGAAGGAATGGCAGCTCATCGCCCGCAGTACCTCGCGCCGCAAGAACACCAAGCTCTCATTCAAAGAAGGCGATGGCTTTACCGACAACCTCGCCATCCTCCCAAACGGCAGCCGCATCGAGTTCGGATTCTACACCGCCGACGTGAAGCAATACGAAGGCGACGAATACGACCTCATCGTCGCCGACGAAGACTTCCCGCTCGCATGGCTGAAGACGCTGCTCGTGCGTCTCTACACCCGCCGGGGCAAATTGCTGTGGCCCTTCACACCCATCAACGGCATCACGCCCGCAGTCGCCCACGTCACCCGCGGAGCCAAGACCATCCGCAGCGCCCGCGCTGAAATGCTCCCGCAAACCCATCGCGCCGCCGAAGACCAAGACTGGCCAGCGGGACACATGCCAATCGTGCAGGTGAACAAGAGCATCCCCGGAGCGCCGCCCGTCGCCATCATGTACTTCTGGAGCGCTGGAAATCCCTTCGCGAATTACCCCGACATGAAGCGCGACTTCGCCAGCGCGCCCACCGTGGAAATCGAGCGCCGTCTGTATGGCTACTGCCGCGATGCAGTCGGCACCGTGTTTGGAAAGTTTGGCAGCCGCCACATCCTCGCGCCCGATTGGAAGCCCGACCCGAAAGCGCACACCGGATGGCAAGTCATGGACCCCGCATCACGCCGCAATCCATTCATCCTTTGGGGCGTGGTGGACGCGCAGGACCGTCTCTACGTCACCCACGAATGGCCCGACCGCCCGACGTATGGCGAGTGGGCCGTCACGAGCGACGACCCGAAGCTGTTCGACGGACAGCCCGGCCCCGCGACCGTGAGCGTGCAATGGGGCGTCCCGCGCTTTGTGCAACTCTTCGCCGACATGGAGAAAGAGCAGCCCGTATTCTTCCGCTATATCGACCCCCGCTTTGGCAACGCCGAGCAATCCACCACCGAGGCCGGCGGCAGCACACTGCGCGAACGATACTCCGCCGCTGGCGTCTTCTTCGAGCCCGCCCCGGGCAAAGCCATCGACCTCGGCGAGCGCGAAATCATCGACCTCTTCGACTATAACGACGACATCGTAGGACAGGAACCCGCCCTCTACATCCACCCGCGCTGCCAGCAGCTCATCGACGCCCTCCGCAACTACACCGGGCGCGACGGTGAGAAGGGCGCACACAAAGACCCCATCGACTGCCTCCGCTACATCGCCCTCGCCAAACCCTGCCACGTAGGCAACGCCGCCGCCGCCGAGGTGAATGGCGGCGGTTGGTGAAAACACTTTCAAACCATGAACGCCGACCAACTCAAAGACACGCTCGCGAAATCCCTCACCGAGTATCTCGCCGAAATCAAAACC
>Ga0181344_1000688_pt1 | contig 13211 bp, 13 predicted proteins | sample Su13VDMLBDD_FD_130098 | JGI IMG/M metagenome (GOLD analysis project Ga0181344, IMG submission 130098) | Freshwater viral communities from Lake Michigan, USA - Su13.VD.MLB.D.D | ecosystem: Environmental > Aquatic > Freshwater > Lake | place: USA: Michigan | collected 2013-07-15
CAAGCTGGTGGTGATCCCCAGGCATACCAAGAAGTCAAGCAATTGACTGAGATCATGTTTGACGTTGAACTGCAAATGGTTCGTGCTGACGGCGCTTCTATCAAGTACGCTGGCCAGGACGCTGCCCAAGGTTCTTCGCCCAACAACGGTCGTCGCTTTGGCTCTTTGTACGCTTTTGCTGGCACTCGCTCTGGCAATGCCACTGACGGTACAGACGTTCTGAACATCGCAACCAGCGACAGCAACGACACCATCGGTAGCACTGTGAACACCAACCAGCCTTTCAATGGCTTGTTGAGCAATGCTGGCCTTGGCTACTTCACTTTCGGTTCTGGCGTGACCCTGCAAGCTTTCAGCCCCGTGCTGTACAAGCAGTTGGTTACTACAGCCGAACAGCGTTTCAATGCCAAGATCACCAACATGGTTGTTCCAACCTCGTTGCGTACCACCATCTCTGACAACATTCCTCAGAGCCGTTCTATCAACCGTTTCAACCCTGCTGACAAGGGCGACACGATTGGTACATACGAAGGTGACTTCAACTACACCTATCAGATCGATGACAACTGGATCATGGATCAGACTGGTGCTGACAACACTTCGATTCTGTTCTTGAATCCTGATGTTGTTCAGTGGGGTTCTTTGCGTGAACTCGGACCAAACAACGAAGTGTTCAGCAACGCTGACGCTACTTTGGACCAGTACATTATGGAAGGCACATTGATTGTGCGTATCCCCGCTGGTGTTGCTGTGTTGGCCGCTATGACTACTGGCGCTGTGGTGACCACACCTCGTGCAACTGGTCAAGTCCAACGCTACTTGGCCTAATAGGTCAGGATCGGGAGGCCCTTCGGGGCTTCCCTTTTATTTGGAGCAAAGCATGGAATTGGATAAAGACGAAATCCCAGAAGTCAATGAAGATTACTTCATGAAGGGCAACCTCGAAGGAGGTATTGATGGCGTTTTCCGTAAAAACGACAAGCTGTTCAATGAAGTCAAATCTGGCACTTGGTCGCAGACTTTCAAAACCGAAAACATTGACTACAAGGTAGGCGCTGTTGACGGCAACCGTTATGTCCAGTACGACCAAAAGAACGTCGAAGCTGTTCGTCAGTATTGCAAAGACCGCCGTGAGTTCTACACAAGAATGGGGACTACTGACAACCCAATCTTTGCTGGCACTTTTGAGGCAATGAATCTCCCTAAATGCTTTGCACACGAAATCAGTTCCAAGTGGTTTAACAACCGCCCCTGGGAGTTGATCAAGCGTGACAAGGCTGACAAAATCAAGTTTTATGCGATTGTGAATGAGTTCTACTCGGACTTTGTTTGTCATCCGAGCGGAAAGATTCCACTCCCATACAATCCAGCAATTGCGACCAAGTGAGGTAGTCTATGTCCCTATTTATTCAATCTGCGAACGCTCTGGTGAGCCGAGTAGCACAGTGGGTAGGGGCGATTCCTTCAGCGTTAAGCATTACGGCGACTTCATACGATCCAGAGACTGGTGAGATCACCACATCTGCCGATCCTCGTCAGCTTGTCTATGCTGGCGACTTCATTGCCAACGGCATCAACAACTTCACCTACGTCTTGGCCGTGTCGGCCACCACCATCACGGTGAGCGACCCTGAAGCCAACTGGGACGGCCTGTCATACCCTGGTGTGACCATCATGAAGATGCCCACCCAGTCTGCCTTGGAGATCCAAGCCAGCATCCAGCTTGCCGAATTGAAGATGCGTGTGATCGAGTTGCCTGGTCTGCGTAGTAACCCTTACGATTTGGTTGACCCGTCTATTCTGGTCACCGACGAGCAAGGCATGGCTGCGATCCCTGCCGACATGAACTGGCCAATCTTGTTTTTTCAAGAGTCGCCATCACCAGAAACCCCACAAGATGCCACTGGCTTTGGCCCTTGGATCATTTATGACCGTGTCGGTGACCGTGAGATCATTCGCCGCCGCATGATTGACCAACTGTACGTCCGACCCTTTGGCGTTCCCCGTGTGATCCGTGCCTCGTTCAGTGAAGTTGGCCCCAACTACATCTTCACGCCAAACCCTGGCCAAGGCACGATCATGAAGGCGTACTACATCCGCACCTTCCCATTCTTGTTTGGCCCAACAGAAGATCCATTGATGCCTGTGGTGCAAAACAATGCTGCCTTGGCTTCATTTCCTGAAGGCTACATGTACGGCACATTGTGGGCGTACTACGACAAGAACAAGAACAACGAAGAAGCCCAGAAATGGGATGGCCGATTCAATGATGCTTACGGCAAGATTGAGGATCAAAATTTCAAAGATAAGTGGTCGGGCGGAGACCGTCATTTGACATCAGAGTTCCAGCCCCGTGACTATCGCTACAGCTTTAAGTGAGGTAAGACATGGCCACAAGCGGTCTTTACGGCAACAGCGGCACAGGCGCACTGATTGCGGAATCTGGTGCAGAAACACCAGGGTTGTACGGCGAGAGTCCCAACGGCTCTGCTGTGGCCGCTCCAGGCACTGAAACTGGCGGTCTGTATACAGGCACTGTTCGCTTCGGCGTAACTGGCCCTACAGGTCCAACAGGTCCTATGGGGCCAACAGGTCCTACGGGTGCGACTGGGCCAACTGGCCCGACAGGTGCAACTGGTCCGACAGGTCCTACTGGCCCCACAGGTGCAGATTCCACAGTTGTCGGCCCAACTGGTGCAACTGGAGCCACAGGCCCAACAGGCGCTCAGGGCATTCAGGGTATTCAAGGCGTTATTGGCCCAACTGGTCCACAGGGCATCCAGGGTGTTCAGGGTGTTCAGGGTATCCAAGGCCCAACTGGCTCACAAGGCATCCAAGGCGTAACTGGTCCAACTGGACCCACAGGTGCTGACTCGACTGTACAAGGCCCCACAGGCCCAACTGGACCCACTGGCGCTGATTCTTTTGTTCCAGGTCCAACTGGACCGCAGGGTGTACAGGGTATTCAGGGTGAGCAAGGTATTGTTGGCCCGACTGGACCTCAAGGCATTGTTGGCCCAACAGGAAGCACTGGCGACACGGGTGCTACAGGCCCACTTGGCCCCACTGGCCCAACAGGAGCCACTGGAGCAGATGGTGGGTCATCCTCTTTTTACGAATACAGAGCAGATACCACTCAAACATCAGGCACACCAACGCATGGTTCTGTGTATTGGAATAACGCAACGCAAATTTCAGCAACGCAATTAGTGTTCAGCCATTTAACGTCAAACAACATTGACGTTGATTTGTTTTTGGGCTTTCTTAAAACTGGCGACCATGTAATTCTGCAAGATGAAACCAATTCTGCCAATTACCAAAAATGGACGTTGACAGCAAACCCAACCATTGTTGCCAACACATCAGTGACTTACACAGTATCACTGGATACATCAAGCGGTACAGGCACAACTGGGTTTGCAAATAATCACCAATTGATTGCTGTGTTGCAATCAGTCGGTATTACAGGACCAACTGGCCCAATGGGAGCTACCGGCCCAACTGGAGCAGACTCAACCGTGCCTGGCCCTATTGGCCCTACTGGACCAACTGGAGCACAGGGCGACCAAGGTGTTGTTGGACCTACAGGCCCACAAGGTATCCAAGGTATCCAAGGAGACACTGGAGCCATTGGTCCTACAGGTCCGACTGGTGCTGACTCTACAGTGGCTGGTCCAACAGGGCCAACTGGCGCAACTGGTGCTGACTCAACTGTGGCTGGACCTACAGGTCCGACAGGACCAGACTCGACTGTTGCTGGCCCAACAGGTCCTCAAGGTATTCAAGGTGTTCAAGGTATTCAAGGCGACCCTGGTCCAACCACATATCCTGGCGCTGGCGTAGCTGTATCTACAGGTACTGCTTGGAACACTTCGCTTGTTGCTGCAAGTGCAAATACTGCATCTGCATTGGTTCAGCGTGATGGATCTGGTGCTTTTTCCGCAACCAAAGCAACATTTACCCCAAGTACAACTGGTGTTTCAACAGGATTGACTTGTGCAAATGGAGATGTCACATCGTATAGATCTGGTGGCACAACGGGCGTAATTTATTTAAGCAGTTCTGGATCTCATTACTTGTATTGGGATGGAACAAACTACAACTTAAACGCTGGCAATTTGTTGGTAACGGGAAATATTTCAGCATCCTCTGATGAAAGGTTAAAAACCAATTGGAGAGATTTGCCAGAAAATTTTGTTGAACAATTAGCCAAAGTTAAACACGGCATTTATGACCGTATTGATGTTGAGTCAACCCAAATTGGCGTTGGCGCTCAATCATTGCGTAGCGTAATGGAACATGCTGTCGCTGAAGATTCTGAGGGCAAATTATCTGTTGCTTATGGCAACGCCGCATTGGTTGCTTGCGTTAAGTTGGCAGAACGTATTGTTGAGTTAGAAAAGCTATTGGAAAGCAAAGGATTGAAATGAAGATTGCCATTTACGCCATCAGCAAGAATGAAGAAAAGTTTGTCAAGCGATTCTGTGAATCCGCAAAGGATGCTGATGTCATTTTGATTGGCGACACAGGATCAACTGACAACACGGTTGAATTGGCCAGAGAGTGTGGTGCTTCTGTTGCAGACATCCGCATCAAACCTTGGCGCTTTGACAAAGCCCGTGAAGCCGTTCTTGCGTTACTTCCTGATGACGTAGATGTGTGCATCTCCTTGGACCTCGATGAGGTCATGGAGCCTGGCTGGCGTGAAGAGATCGAGCGTGTTTGGACAGCAGACACAACTCGCCTTCGCTATAAGTTCGATTGGGGGTGCGGAATTGCCTTCTTCTACGAAAAGATTCATCATCGTCATGGCTATTTTTGGCATCATCCTTGTCATGAGTACCCAATGCCTGATCCACGAACTAAAGAGGTTTGGGCACACACAGATATGCTTCTGGTTAGCCATCACCCAGACCCTACAAAGTCGAGAGGTCAGTACATGGACTTGCTCGAAGTGGCAGTCAAGGAAGATCCTAATTGCCCACGAAACGCCTTCTACCATTCCCGTGAGTTGACATTTAACCGCCGCTGGCAAGATGCAATCACAGCCTTGAATAAGTACTTGGCCATGCCTCAAGCCACTTGGCCAAATGAACGTTGCTATGCCATGCGCCTTCTTGGCCAGTCCCATGCTGAGATGAAGCAAGACTGGGCGGCGCTCAAGTGGCATCGACTGGCCTGTGCTGAAGCGCCTAACACTCGTGAGCCTTGGGTGGAGTTGGCCATGTTCTGCTACCGCATGAGTATGTGGGCCGAATGCTACTCAGCCGCCCTGTCGGCCTTGGCCATTACAGATAAAGCCGCTGTCTACACAATGGACCCTTCCGTTTGGACAGAAAAGCCCTATGATTTGGCATCCATTGCTGCCTGGCATTTGGGTATGAAAGACAAGGCAGTTGAATACTGCAAACAAGCTCTGGAATTCAACCCATCTGATGCTCGGTTGATCAAGAATCTGGAGCAGATGACTGAGGAACAGCATGTCTGATTACAGCCGCCTTCGCACACCGTTCACGAACATGAGCTTCACGCCCGATGTTCCCAGCAACGCTCTTGGCCCCAATGAGTACAACAGCGGCCTAAACGTGGAAGCTGATGTGCGAGGCATGAAGAAGATCAATGGTGAGCAATACATTCTGGATGCAGTTCCTGGCCACACCATCTTCATTGAAGGCAACTTCCGCACCGAAGCTAACTGGGTCTTTGTTGTTGCCACCCGTGAAGGTCGCTGGTTTCAAGTCACACCAATTGGCGTAACCAACATAACTCCAGGTTATGGAGCCAACCCATCTGTTGCATTGGCTGGTTATAACGATGACCTGAATATCACCGCATCTTGGGTAGGTGGCGTGTTCTTCATCAATGACACCCTGCGCCCACCCATGTATTACCGTCCAACAGATACCGAGATGCAAATCTACGGTACTGCGCCAGACGACTATGTCTGGAACTACGGCACAAACGTCTTGGCCACTCGTGCTGGTTTCATGCGGAACTTTTGCTCACCGAACGTGGGCAACATCCTGATTGCTGGCAACCTGACCCAAGACTTGGACACCAGCATCACTGTCAACTACCCAACCACGGTCAGATGGTCCCAGGCATTCGCTTTGACGGGTGTTCCAGCCACTTGGGAGCCAACCCTGACCAACATTGCCAACGAACAAGAAGTGCCCGTGCGTGGCCCTCTGATCGACGGTTTCTTCCTTGGTGGCAATTTCTACGTCTGCTCCTACTGGGACACCGTAGTGTTCAGCCCTATCGCCTACCAAAGCAGCACTGCCCCGATTTTTGGTGTGCGCCTGTTCAACCAAGGCCGTGGCTTGCTGAACAACAACTGCTGGGCCAACACCGACCAATATGTCTATGGTGTTGACAGCCGAGACATCTGGGTGTTTGACGGCTCCCAATTCCAGTCCTTGGGCAACCAAAAGGTCAGAAACTACTTCTTTGACAACCTCAACCCCACCTATGGAGAACGGTTGTTTGTGGTCAACAACACCAAGAAGTACCAAATCGAGATCTATTACCCTGATCTGAATAGCACAGGCTGGTGCAACAAGATGCTGTCTTGGCGCTATGACCTGAACGTTTGGAATGCCCCCAAAGACGTTGACGGCGCTTGCAATGCCTGTGAATCACCCGTCTACAACGCCACTGAAGCCGACTTCATGTACGCCTCCCGTTGCGTGACTTATGGCCGTGGCGGGGTAGAAGAGGCAACCTTGAACCAGACTGGCCAAGGCAACTCTTTCAACGGCGACCCGATCCCTGCGTTGTTTGAACGCAACAATGTGGTTTTGCAGACAGAGAAAGGCCCAGTGCCCTATTCTTGCAAGACGTACATCCACAGGGTTTTGCCTGAAATTGCTGGCTCTGGCAGTGTTGACATCACGGTTGGTGGTGCAAATTCCACCGCTCAAGACCCTGTCTACGGCCAAACAGGCATTGTCAGCGTTGTGACGGACAATCCGTGGGTCACGACCCAGCAGAATTCTGTTCGGACAGTGTCAATCAAGGTGGAGTCGGATGATGCCACCGACACTTGGAATTTGACCGCCATGAACTGGCAAGCCACTGTTGTTGAGGATGCGTTCTAATGCCCTTCGCCCTTGATGGAAATCCAACGATCTCGGAAATTGCCGAGGCGGTTAATTACATCTTGGCCAACCTTGGCGCTGGAACACCACCAGGTCAATACCCTGTCAACAACAATCCAAGCACAGGCTTCATTTCCAACACCATTGGGACGTTGATCCAGTACCAATATCGGTACTTGAGTGTGAAGTATGCCGACAACCCTGCTGGCTTGAATTTCAGCGACAACCCATATGGCCGTCTGTACTTTGGTTTGTTGAACAGCGATACGGTCACTGAAAGCACCACACCAGCCCAATACACATGGTTTCAGGTGACTGGCGGCTTTGGAGCCACCAAGACGCTGTGGGTGGTCACCGCTGGTGGCCGTCATGCCACATTTGCTGCGTCACAAGAAGCGCCTGACCTCAACCAAAACTGGCGGCTTGTCCCACTTCGCTCCATCGATCTGGATAACCCATTCAAGCCATTTGACCAATGGATGAACGTCAAGTTTGCTGACGACAGTGTTGGTACGGGATTGAGCAACAGCCCAACAGGCAAGTTGTTTTATGGTTTGGCCACTTCAACCGACAACACCATTTCCGCAGACCCAACAGTCTATGAATGGTCGCCTTTTGACTTTGGCACGACAAACCAGTTGTTCTATCGTTCGTATGGCGGCAGAAACATCTCGTTTGTTCCAGCAGAAAACAAGCCGATTGGCTACATCCCATACATCTATGGGACAACAGTTAACTTGGATGTGCCCACACTGGGTGCTGTTGACGAAATTGGCATCATCTCAACTTCGCCGCTGATCATTGAGTCACCATATCGGTATTTGCTGATCAGGTATGCGGATGACGACATCGGTACAGGATCATCGGAAGACCCTACTGGCAAAACTTATTTTGGTTTGCAAGCATCCGAAATTATTGCAATTAACCCAAACCCTTCCGACTTTTTGTGGTTTGCTGCTGGCGGCACATTTGCATCAGGTTTGAATTTGTGGGTAAGAACCACAGGCGGCAACACTGCTCAATTTAACCTGTCAAACGATGCGCCTGATGTGACTGGATGGGTTAATCAGTCGGCCCAAACTGTAACGCTTGCACCTGCAATTGATGTGTACAGTCGTTCTGGCTTGCTTGTGACCAACATTACAAGTCCAACATCTGGGCGAATTGGTTATTCCAATCTTGGAGCAAACGGCATTGTGAACTTGAACCTTGACCCATATGGACAAGGACGAGACACGGGTGGTTATTCATTTGACCCTGCTGGAACATCTGTAGTTGAAGTTGATGAGTTTGGACGTATTGTTCAAGCTGCGGCTTTGGACACTGTTTTGTACAGCACGTTGCAAACAAACGCAACCTCAGGCCAAACAGCATTCACTTTTTCAAACTCACAGCCAAATCAAATCTTGGTGTTTCGTAATGGATCATTCCTTGAGCCTGGAACTGACTTCACAAGAACTTCCACAACCGTAACCTTGTCCAGCCCTTGTGTTGCTGGTGACGTTATTCAGATGTACTACATCAGGTTGATTGATGCATCTACGGCAGCAGACAAAGTGCCTTTTGTTGTTCAGCAACAAACACTTTCATTTGGTCAAACCATAATTACCAGCACCAATATCGACGGTTCTGAAATTTTGTTGCTGAATGGTGCTTTGGTCATGGATAGCGACTATGACTACATCGGCACAAACCAAGGATATGAGTTAATTACACCATCTGTTGGCGGCAATCTGAACATTGTTGTGTTTGCATTCAACAACGCTGGCGCACTTATCTTTTCCGAAAACTACACACAAACCACATTTGCAAATAGCAATGTCGTGTTTCCAACTCAGTTTGCAAGAAATTCACATTTGATGTGGTTGAATGGTTCTTTGTTAAGACCAGGAACTGACTACACAATGTCAGGCACATCACCGCTGATCTTTACATATACATTGGTTGGCGCTTTGTCGTTTAGCGGCCAGCCATCACAGTTTGTTTCATTCAAAAGCTCTGGCGAAGCTTCTGCTTCATCTTTGAGTGGTGCTGGTGTGTTGGGTATGGATATGCCAGTTTATGTTGATTACAAGCCAAGCATGAGAGAGTTGTTTGCTGATATGCAAAAAGAACTTGAAACCTTAAAATCTGAAATAGCAATGCTGAAAGGCACACAATGACCCAAGCAATGAATTTGGCAAACTTTGCCAACAGTCTTGATTCTTCTGGTGGAGTACCACCAACGCAATTGAACTCGGTTGTACCCCTTTCAAAGGGTGGAACAAACGCTTCTACTGCATCGGCGGCAAGGACAAACCTTGGCTTGGCAATTGGTACTGATGTACCAAGCCCAACAGGTACTGGAGCCAGTGGGACATGGGCAATTAACGTCACTGGTAATGCTGCTGGATCTGCAACATCTTTGGTAACAGCCAATTTCAGTATTGTTCAATCTGGTACTAATTTGCTTATCAGATACGGTGCAACAACTGTTGTGACAATAAGCTCAACAGGCGTAATAACTTCGGTCTAACAAGGAGAAATCATGGCAACCTCAATGTCGCCAACGGCGATTACTTTTAACGATGGCAGTGTTCAGACTTCTGCTGCAACAAGTATTCCTGTATTAAACGTCTATGGATCATCAAGCACTTGGACAAAACCAGCAACAGTTAAAGCAATTAAAGTAACTGTTGTTGGTGGTGGCGGTGCGGGTGGGCCAGCCTCTGGAACCAGCACCCCGTCAGGTTTGGTCGTTAACCAAGCTGGCTCTGGAGCGGGTGGCGGTGGTGGTGGTGGAATGGCTGTTAGGACTTACCCAGCCGCATCAATTCCAGGCCCTCAACCTTTTACTGTTGGTGGTGCTGGAGCAACATCATCATTTGGAGGTACGGTAACAGTTATTTCTGCAACTGCTGGCAGTGGAGGCGGTGCTTCTTCAGTTCCTACAAGAGGTTCTTCTGGCGGTTCTGCTGGTGCTGGTTCTGGTGGTAATTTAAATGTAAGCGGTAGTGCAGGCGCTCCTGGCAGTGCAGCAAGTTATTCCACGACTGCTGCTGGCATGATTGGAGGGGCTGGAGGAAATTCTGGATTGGGTACTGGGGGAGGTCTTGGAGGATATGGTACGCCCACTGGTGGTGCTGGTGGTGCTGGTCAAGCTTATGGTGGTGGTGGTGGTGGCGCTACTAGAAGTAGTGCTGGCACAAACGGCGGTGGCGCTGGCGCACAAGGCATCGTTATTGTTGAGGAGTTTTATTGATGAAAGCACTTATTTCAACATTAGAGCCAAGACAAGCTGGCTATCGAGTAGCAGAAGTTGTTGCTGATGGCGCAACTTTTCCTGTTGCCGAAACAATGTTTTGGACTGATTTTCCATCCGAATACGATCCTGGTCTTGTTGCTTTAGATCAGTATTGGTACGACCCTGCTACTCAAGTAGTGAACATGCTCCCTCAGATTGTTGAGCAAGAAGTTGTTCGCATTGACAATGTAGAGCTTATCCCTTCAACGCAGGAGTTGTATTGATGGACGCAATAGAGCAAGCAAAACAATTTGTTTACGAAAACTTGCCTATTGCCGAAAAGACATTGGACGATAACCCAATTCTGTATTTGCCAAAACAAAAGAATGTTCCAGATTGCGTTAGGGAAATAAGAAGAAAAATAATCAAGGATTTCAAGTTTGAAAACTGCGTTCACAACGAAGACTTGGATGATTTTGCTTTGCATGTTGGTAAAGGCAAAAGTCTTCCAGAACACAAGGATTTGCTAAAAAACTGGAATCCGTTTTCGTATGAGCATTTCAGGATCAACTGGGTTGTTTCTGCATCAGAAGATGGCGGCAAGATTTATTCGGGCAAAACCACGTTTGACACAAAAGTTGGAGAGCTATATTCTGTTGACGGCAAAGAGCTTCATGGCGTATCAACTGTTAACGGAGACACGCCGCTGATTGTTTATTCTTTTGGATTTATCAAAAGATATGTCACGCATGTTTTATAGCTTAGACAATGTTATTGACAACTCAGATGTTTTAAAAGCATCAAGTTTCTTTTTTAACAATCCAAGGCTTCATGGAACAACATACGGAGACAACAAGATCATCAGATTTCTCTGGGATGTAAATTCCAATATTGTTCCAGAGTGCTTTCGAAGAGTAAGAAGAAAAATAATAGAGCTTCATGCTTTACAAGATCATTTTTCATGCAAGCATAATGATGATTTTTTGATTTGCATAGAAGAGGAGCACGAACTGCCAGAGCATGTAGACATCATCGAAAATGTTCTAGATTCTGATTATCAGCACACCAGAGCAAATTGGATCTTGTCTACCTCAGAAGATGGCGGTTCTATTTACACAGAAGAACAAGAATACATTCCAAAGGTGAACAACATTCTTTTGTTTGATGCTAAAAAAAAACATGGTGTAACAACCGTAAAAGGCAAAACTCCATTGATAATTTATTCGTTTGGGTTCATAAAAAGGGAAGTCAATGTGTAATCAACTATCTCAGTTCTCTATTGAAAAGTATGTACACCTCAAGGGTTTCCTTGACATTGAAAATTGCAAAGAATTGACTGCTGAACTGAAGCGGTTGGTTGCTAATCAAGTGACCATCAAAGATACTCAGTGCCCAAAGTCTGAAGCCATTCATGGCGCAATAGTGTTTGACAAGCTTCTTGTTGATCTGTTGCCTCACTTTGAAAAAGCTTCTGGCAAACGTCTTCATCCAACCTACAGCTATGCCCGTCTGTACAAGCTTGGGGAGAAGCTTGAAATCCACACTGATCGTGAATCTTGTGAGATCAGCGCCACCCTGACCCTTGGCTTTGAAGGCAAAGCTTGGCCAATCTACATGGGTGACGAAGGTGGAGCCAACGCCAGCAAGATTGAAATGGCTGTTGGTGATGCTGTCCTGTACCGTGGCATGGAAAAGCACCACTGGCGCAAAAAGTTCAAGGGCGAATGGCAAGCACAGGTTTTCTTGCACTACGTCGATGCTGATGGGCCGCACAAAGAATGGAAGTTTGACAAGCGCCAAGGTCTGAACTTGCCCGTGCAAGACATGCAACAAGCCGTCTACACCGACATCCTCACCGAACAAGCTTGTGACTCATTGATAAAGTTGTACAGCCAATCTGCTGTGCCCAAAGAGCAGCCTGTGATTGGCACTGGCACTGGATCCATCGACAAGTCAATTCGTAACGTCGAGCGGGTTATGCTACCTACCTACAAGGATATTGGTGGGCGGCTGGCGGCGGCTGGTCTGGCTGCAAATCATCATCATTGGAAATTTGACATCACCCATGCCAATCAAGCTGAATTCTTGATTTACCCTGCTGGAGGCCGATACAGAGCCCACACCGATACTTTCTTGGCACACGGCGATGATTGTCGTAAACTCACAGTATTGGCCTTCCTAAACGACGATTTCAAGGGTGGCAGGTTCTACATCCAGAACGGGCATGAGAAGTACTATCCTCCGCAAAGCAAAGGCACGGTTCTGGTGTTCCCAAGTTTCCTCGTACATGGTGTAGAGGACGTTGAAGAAGGAACACGTTATTCAGTGGTCTGCTGGATGGTTGGCAAATTCTTCCGATAAGGGAAATCATGGGCGCTCAGTCAGCACAAGTTCAATCACCTCAGTCTTCCCAGCCTGCATCTAAGGGTGCTGGACAGTCTGCCAGTAGTGAGCCTGGGTCAGGAAAAGGTAGTGGGCAGTTAACTGCCATGTCTGGCCAACCCAAGATGGGTCAGCCAAACACCAATGGCAATACAGCCTTGGCTCCTGTCAATGCTAACTTTGTGGCCCCATCAAATGGTGCAACAGATTCAAACCCATACCCCAACACCATTGGTGGATTAACTGGTGGCCAAGCTACTCAACCTCTTGGTAAGGGTGGTGGCGGCAATCAAGGTGGCGGCAAAGGATCTAGTACTGCTAAAGGTAGGCTTGTTGATTTTCCGCAGTTGGCCGCTCCATTTGATCCAAATATGGGTGGTAATCAAGGTGATGCTTCAACGAGCATGTTGTACAACACATATCACCCCAATCAAGGCCCTCAAGGCCCTGGTTCAAACTATTAAGGAGATAAATCATGGGCGGCGGTAAATCATCTGGCAGTCAAA
>Ga0181344_1000689_pt1 | contig 13196 bp, 17 predicted proteins | sample Su13VDMLBDD_FD_130098 | JGI IMG/M metagenome (GOLD analysis project Ga0181344, IMG submission 130098) | Freshwater viral communities from Lake Michigan, USA - Su13.VD.MLB.D.D | ecosystem: Environmental > Aquatic > Freshwater > Lake | place: USA: Michigan | collected 2013-07-15
ACGCAAGTGACGCTGAATATGCCTGTAACCACCAGCACGGCTTCGGTTAGCCTGACATTTGCCAAACAGGACTACGACTTACCCGCTGGGTATGACCGCATGATTTCAGACACAAACTGGGATCGGACAGACCATTGGCGCAATCTGGGTACTAAATCCAGTCAGGATTGGCAATTCTTGCAGGGCGGCATTATCAGTATCGGGCCACGCGAGCGCTATCGAATTTACAACAACAAATTCCGAATATTCCAAGCCCTGACCACAGTCTATAACTTTTCGTTTGAATATGTCTCAAATTATTGGGTTTGTGCGGCTGGGTCTAGCGTTGGGTCAAAAGCGGCATATACAGCAGATAGTGATACCTGTATTTTCCCTGATGACCTGATGATGGCGGGATTAAAGTTCTATTTCTTGAAGGCCAAAAAACTGGACTTTGGGGTAGAACTGGGTGAATTTACCCGTGCGCTCAGTTACTCAAAGGCGCAAGATGTGCCTGTATCCAGCATGAGCCTAGCCCCAGTTGGAATGAACCAATTGGTAGGCCCGTGGAGTGTGCAAGATGGTAATTGGCCTACAGTCTGATGCTTAATCAATTTAGTCGATACGGGAAGATGCGTACTCAAGCAAGTACGACTGTAAGCATACCCGCGCCTATTGGTGGATGGAACGCCCGAGATTCGCTAGGTGCAATGGCAGTTGAAGATGCGGTAACCCTGACTAACTGGTGGCCCGGTACAAACTCGGTCATTCTTAGAAATGGTTATACAAAGTACGCCACGGGCATTACGGGACAAGTTGAGACTGTAATGGCCTATTCTGGCGGGGCGACTAATAAGCTGTTTGCCGCTGCCACAACCAAGGTTTACGACATCACAAGCGGCGGTGCTGTGGGATCACCAGACCTAACCAGTTTGACCAATGCGCGGTGGCAATACGTGAATATGCGTACCACAGCCGGGTCATATCTGATGATGGTTAACGGCGCTGACAAGCTGAGATTTTATGATGGGTCTGCTTGGCACAAGGACGGGGATGGCGCTGGGTGGGACATAACCGGGGTGGACACCTCAACTTGCGTCAACATTAACCTGTTTAAAAACCGCGTTTGGTTGGTGGAAAACGGGACAATGAAGGCTTTTTATCTTCCCATTAACTCAATTGCTGGGGCGGCTACAGCGCTAGATATGAGCAGTCTGGTGATGATGGGCGGCTACATTATGGCGGGGATGAACTGGACGCTAGACGCTGGTTATGGCATGGATGACTATCTGGCCTTTATAACTAACAATGGCGAGGTTTTGGTGTGGCGATTGACTGACCCCACCACCCCCACAGGCATTAGCTTGATCGGGGTTTACAACATTGGTGCGCCTATAAATCGGCGGTGCTGGGTAAAGTTTGGCGGGGATTTGTTGATCATCACGCAAGATGGCGTAGTGCCTATGTCGGGCGCGTTGCAGTCATCCAGACTTGACCCGAGGGTAAGTATCACCAATAAGATTCAGTACGCCATGAGCGCGGCTATATCGACTTATGGGGCTAATTTCGGGTGGCATTTGCTGTATTACCCAAAAGAAAACCAGTTGATTCTTAACGTGCCGATTGCTGAGGGTAGCCAGCAACAGCAATATGTGATGAACAACATCACTAAATCTTGGTGTAATTTTACGGGTTGGTACGCTAATTGTTGGGAACTCTACGAGGATAATCCTTATTTTGGCGGTGACGGGTTTGTGGGGTTGGCGTGGGATGGAACTGTTGACGATACAGACAGCATCCAGAGTTTTGCAATTCAGAGTTTTCAGACCTACGGCGTACCCTCACAAAAGCAATGCCAGATGATCAGGTTTCACCTATTCACCAATGGGTCACCAGCACTTTACGGCAACGTGAACGTGGATTACAACTTGTCCGATTTAAGTGTGCAATTGGGCACTACGGCACAAGAATATGGATTGTGGGATGTGGCGTTGTGGGATCAAGCAAATTGGGGTGCTGGGCTAATGCCGAGCGCTGAATGGCAAGGTGTAACTGAGATTGGCTACACATTTGCCCCGGTGATCAAAACAGCGACAAACGGGATTCAGGTTCAATGGGTAGCATCTGATTTGGTTTTCCAAGGCGGCGGCACTCTTTAAGGGGTAAAAAATGGCAAATCCATATTGGGGTAATTTATTTGGTAGCGATCCAACACCGCCACCAGCGCCGGACTATGCGGGTGCGGCGGTTGCACAAGGTGCGGCTAACAAAGAAACAGCAATTGCCCAAGCAAAGCTAAACAATCCCAATGTTGTTAGCCCTTATGGTAATCAAAATGTGGTGTGGAGTACGCCCGATGCCTCTGGTGTATCGCAAGCAACGATTACACAAAGTCTTACCCCTGATGCCCAAAGGACGTTGGAAGCGCAGCAAAAACTGCAATACAACATGGCAAATCTGGCGGGGACGGGATACACAAATGCTTTTGACACGCTAAACAAACCTTTTTCTTTTGGTGGGCCAGCGGTACAAACGTCTTTGGCAGCGCCAGGGGCATTGCAAGGTGGGCCAGCGGCGGGGTCTTATGGTACGGCGCAAGGCGGTGTTAATGCGCCTACATTGCAGTCAAACCTAGATTTAAGCGGTGTGGCTAAGATGCCTGTAAACGCTGGGATGACGGCGCAAGAAGCAATTATGGCCCGTCTTGAACCTACGTTGGCAAGAAACCGAGTTAGCACAGAAACCCAATTGATCAACCAAGGTTTGCGCCCCGGTACAGAGGCTTACGACAATGCTGCTCGAATCCTTGGACAACAAGAAAACGATCAGCGCACACAAGCCGCTTTGCAGGGCATTAACCTTGACATTAGCGCCAACCAGCAAGGTTTTGGTCAGGCATTGGACACGGGGCAATTCCAAAACAATGCAAACCTTGCAGGGTTTACGGCTGGCCTACAAAACCAGCAAGCTGGAAATCAAGCCATAAGCCAAAACTTTGGTCAAGGGCAATCGGCGGCACAAATGCAAAATGCAATGGTTGCCCAGCAAGCCAATCAAAATTTGCAACAAGGTCAGTTTGCCAACACCGCCCAACAGCAAGCAATGGCGCAAGCGTTACAGCAAAGACAATTGCCGATTAACGAAATTAGCGCATTGATTAGTCAATCGCAAATTCAAAATCCTTCATTTGGGGCTTACCAAGGATCAAACATTGCGGCAGCGCCCATTGCTAATGCAACGGCATTGCAAGGCGCATTTGATCAAAACATTTACAACCAACAAGTTGGCACGGCAAACGCTAACACGGCGGGTTTGTATAGCTTGGGTGGTGCGGCAACGCGAGCAGCGGGTGGTAATAAAGGCTTTATGGGGTAAAAAATGGCAGAAATTAACTTATCCCCCTACACCGCAGAATCGGAAGCGATTGCGCGGAAATTGCGATTGGCAGAGGCGCTTAGTCAGCAAGCAAATCAGCCAATTGAATTGCCACAACAACCAGGGGTAAAAGTAAGCCATTTGGCGGGTTTAGCCAAAATGCTTGATGCATTTACCGCTGGCAGATCAGAGCGTGAGGCTCGGCAAGAGTCAAAAGCCTTGGCAGAAAAATACCAAACCGAAACATCTGGCGATTTCCAAAGTTTGTTAAAAGCATTGACCGCACCAGGGACGGCGGCTGTGCCAGAGGGCGCACCGACTTACACCCCAGATGTGAACCCCGCTGATATAACTGATAACAGCAGAATGCAAATCAGGCCAGAAAGGGATGAAAACAATGCAATCATTCCTACTGGTGAAATGGGCGCAGGATCGTATGGTGTATCACCGGGTACGCCAGCAATCCCGGCTAGGGCGGCTGGTGAGTTGACCCCAGAGGGTTTTGCGTCAATGCGAACCCCAATGGGACAACAACAGTACATGGCCCAATTGTTAGCCCAAGTAGCACCTAAAGAGGGGACAGTTTTGCCAGAAGGCGCAAGCTACATCAGCAAATCTGGAAAAATGTTGATTCAAGGCCAAGGCAAAGAAGATTGGCATCAACCAAAAACCGAGTTTAGTCCATTGACCGGGCAGACGTTGACTGTGGCCTACAGCAACAAAGGCAATCGTAAAGTCATTGATACGCAAGGCGCATATTCTCCAGATCAATGGAACTCAATACCTGTTGCAGATCGTGCTAGGTTGATATTTGACCAATACAAATTTGGCAATGTCAGCGCCAATGATTTGTTGCAAGCTGGTCAAAAGAATGTGCAATTGGGTCAGGAATTGGCTAAATTGCAATTTGAAACTGGCGCAACCGCTGGCGGCGGCGTTAATTTGCCCAAAAATCAACCTATGCCAACTATCCCTGCTAATGGCCCACAAAATGTGCCTTTGCCGGGGGCGGGTATGGGACAGCCTACAGGCCAACCTACAGGTCAATTAACGGGCCAAGGTGCGCCAGCTAGACCGGGATATACGCCTTTGGGTCAAATGCCAGCGGCAAGAGTTGCACCACCTGTTACGCCAGCGGCAGCGCCCATTGCGCCAACAGCGGCGACTGCAAATAAGCCAATCATTGATCAAGTAACGCCAAAAGAACGGCAATCTTTGCTGGTTGCACAGCCCAAATCTCAAGCCGCTGCCACTACATCATTGCAAGGTATTGATCGTTTGGTGAATGTAGCTAAAGAATTGTCAGATCACCCCGGTTTAGAAAGAATCACGGGCAAAGTTGGGCAATTTTCATCCCTTGATTTTCACCCAGAGGCTACAGCGGCTCGGGGCTTGCAAAGCACATTGGTCAAACAAGCGGCGGTTAATGCGTTGCAAGCCATGCGCGAGGCATCCACAACTGGGGGCGCAGTTGGTAGTGTTACCGAGGGCGAATGGCCTATTCTTGAGCAACAGCTTGCCGCCTTGAATGGCGCACAAAGTGCCAAGGATTACAAAGTAGCCTTAACTAATTTGCAAAATCAACTTACAGCAACGTCAGCAAAAATCAAATCGGCTTATGAGATGACCTATGGGCCGTTGAAATACACAGCGCCAGAGTATCAAAGGCAGGATCAGGATCAAGCGCCGCCCGGTGCTGTCAGGAGAATTAGATAATGTCTACCTTTCAAGTTGACATTGGCAATGCCACTTATGAGGTAGATGCGCCTGATGAAACTACCGCATGGAAAATGGCTAACCAAGTTCATGCTAATGCCCCATCTGTTGCGCCCAAACAAAACATCAATGACGCAATTCTTCAGCAATTAAAACCCAAAGCCAATGCCTCGGCAAGCGGGGTTTTAATGGGTATGACAGACCCAATCAATGCGGCGGCACAAATTGTTTCTAGAAATGTCCCCGAATCGGTCAACCGAGCGTTAGATTTTCCATCTTTGCGGGAAAGCGATAACCCGTTAGTTAAAGCCTTGGCAAGCAGGGTTTTAGCCAATCCAAGGCCCGAGGCTATTGATCAAGCAATAAGAGATCAGGAACGAGCCTACCAACAAGAACGTTTGCAAACTGGTGACACGGGGTTTGATGCGGCTCGGATGGTGGGTAATGTGATTCCCACTATGGCGGCGGGTGTTACTGCTTTGCCACGGGCGGCAATGGCAACCATTCCCAGATTTTTGGGATCAACGGCGGCATTGGGCGCGGCATCAAGCCAATTGACCCCGGCAATCAGTATTGAAGAACAGCAAAACTTTCCACAAACAAAAGAAAGTCAAGCCAAATTTGGTGCAGTACTTGGGCCAGCCGGGACAATTATTGGCAAAGGGTTGGGTGCTGGCGCAAGCAACATTGCACAACGATTTAGCGAATCATCCGCAGCAGATGCGGCAAAACTCAAACTTGCCGAATTGTTGGCTAAAAGCGGCGTGGGTGAATTTTTCACTACAGGCGGCGGCAATCCCTTAACGCAAATTGAGGCGAAATTGGCAACCCGTGGGCCAGAATCCACAATTGCTGGGGCGGCTGGTGAGTACGCCAAAGCAAAGCTAGATATGCTTGCCACATTGCCAGGACAAGCCAAAACCTTGGTAGAGCAGTTTATCCACAATCAACAAGCCACCAGACCCAAGCGATTGATCACGGCGGCTGATGACGCATTGGGTACTGGCGGCAAAACCTACACCGGGACAATTGCTGACCTAATTGAACAAAAGAAGACCGCAGCAGGGCCGTTATACGACCAATTGCGGGGGGTATCTTTTAAGGTTGATGATGAGTTAGCCTCTATCATTCAAGCCTCTAAAAGCGCTCATGGTAGTGCTGAATTGTTGGCTCAATTGAAACAATCAACGCCGATTGATATATCCAAAATTAAGAAAGGTGACGATATACCTTTAGATGCTTTGGATAAGGTCAAGCAAGCGCTTTACACTTTGGAAATAAACACAAAAGGCGACTTTGGTAAAAGCACTCCGATTAGTAGCGCATACAGCGAATTGCGTAATGCCTTGACTAAAAAACTGGATGACATTAGCCCTAAAGACAAAGCGTTAGTAAGCAAAACAAACCCATTGGGTAGCGTATATAAAGAGGCTAGAGATGCGTTTGCTGGGCCAAGCCAGCTTGAGGATGCGGTGAGAATCGGGCGCGATGCAATGAAACAAGATGCCATTGCGGTTGCTGATGCCACAAAAGGCATGGCCCAAAGCGAACTTGATGCGTATCGAATTGGTGTATTGCAAGCCTTAAAAGACAAAGTGGGCACAGAAGCTGGGCAAACCTCATTGTTGAAAATGTGGAAAGAACCCGCTACTAGCAACAAACTCAAAGAAATCTTTGGCAATGATTACCGACAATTTGCCGCTGATGTAGCGCGAGAGGCTCGGCTAAAAGAAATTGAAGCGGTAGGCCGTGGGACACAAACAGCAAGCAGATTAGCCCAGATGGAAGAAGACAAGTTAAGCAATGTTGTTCAAGCTGGTCAAGCTGGTGCGGCGGCGGCGGGGGGTAATCCTTTTCCGGCATTGGGCACATTGTCTAAGATGATCACCAAGGCCAGCACACCAGAGGCCACGCGCAATGAATTGGCTAAATTGCTACTCCAGCAAGGGCCAACGGCATCAAGGACAATCCAACAACTTCCCGCCCAAATACGGGCCTACAACGAAAAACTTGCAAACCAAGCGGCTTTAGCAAATGCTTTGGCCCAACAACAGCAAAGGTAAATCATGTCCTACAACGGCTCTGGAACATTCCAAATCAACACATCTGGGCAACCAGTAGTTACGGGCACATCTATCAGTAGCACAGTTTTTAATGCGCTGACTGCTGACCTTGCCACGGGTTTATCAACTGCCATTACCAAGGATGGACAGACCACTACAACGGCGCGAATTCCCTTTGCATTGGGGATTAACTCTACGTTGGTGACAGATGCGACAAACACCACATCTGGGTCAATTATTGCGGCTGGTGGTGTAGGCATAGCCAAAGCGCTTTATGTGGGCACTACGGCTAACGTAGCGGGTGCTGTGACCCTTGGCGGTGTGGCTACATTTAGCGCACAACCAATCTTTTCTAGCCTGACGGCATCAAGCGCGGTGGCTACTGATGCGTCTAAGGGTCTTGTAAGTGTTACTAATACAGGCACAGGCAACAATGTATTGGCTACAACCCCCACTATTGCAACGCCAAGCATATCAAGCCCAACTATCTCTGACGGCACAGCCAATGGCGTTGCCTATCTTAATGGCTCAAAGGCGCTGACCACGGGTAGTGGATTGGTGTTTGATGGTACGAATTTCAGCACTACGGGGACAATTAAAGGCTCAACAACTATCGGCGTTGGCAACGCAACCCCCTCAACCTCTGGTGCTGGTATCACCTTCCCCGCAACTCAATCAGCATCATCTGACGCAAACACGCTAGATGATTATGAGGAGGGGACTTGGACACCAACAGATGCAAGCGGCGCAGGGCTTACATTTTCAACTGCGGTAGGTAACTACACAAAAATTGGCAGGGTAGTAACAGGTTCATTTCGTGTAACTTATCCAACAACTGTAAGTTCGGCGCAAATAACTATTGGTGGTTTGCCATTTACCGTTAATAATACTGAGGCAAATTATTGTTTTGTTGGAGGTTATTCAAATGCCACTATTACGATTAGTGGAGAAACGGCCGCAAATACAACCACAATGTATTTTTATGTGATGGGAACTTTTACAGCTTCACCAAACTCAAATCTTTCTGGAAAAACTGTTCGCGGCACATTTACATATATTGTTTAAGGAATCACCATGTCAATCACCAAAACCACCGCTATTGACCAAATCACCATGACTGAGAACGGCATCGTTCTCTACCGTGAAGCTACCCGCATCATGGAAGATGGCAACGAACTCAGCAAGACCTACCATCGTTCAAGCCTCACACCGGGCCAAGACTTGACTGGCGTTCCTGCCAATGTTGCGGCTATCTGCAATGTGGCTTGGACTGCTGAAGCCATTGCGACGTATCAAGCACAAGTGGCGGCTCAAACTGAATCTGTTACATCGTAATGATTGATAGCACAGAAACCCGTTTAGCGGTGCATGAGGCGGTATGTCTGGAAAGATATAACGCCATTGACCGATCATTGCGAGACGGCGATAAACGCATGACAAAAATAGAAGTGCTTTTGTATGTGCTGATTGTTGCTGTGCTGTTTGGGCCGGGTGTAGCTGGCGAGTTCGTCAAAAAGATTTTGGGGATATGAAATTGATCCCATCACGGCATTTGCACTCTGCAAGGGAGCTTATGAAGGCATAAAAGGGTGCGTTGCCGTCTACCAAGACTTGAAGAAAACCGGGTCTGATCTGTCAAAGATCACGGGTGAAGTTGGCGGGGCATTGTCGGGGTTTTTCAAGGGTCAGGCAGAACTGGAAGCAGGCCATGAAAAAACAGAGGTTCAGCGGGAAGAAAACAAACGCAAAGGAATCAAAGACGATTTAGCCAGTCAAGCAATTGACAATGTGATGTATTTGCGGCAAACCAAGCAGTTCTATGCTGATCTTGAAAGAATGGTGCGCTGGGAGATGGGACAACCCGATCTTTGGCGTGAATTCGTGGATGAGTATCAGCGGCTACTTGACCAAAAGGCCGAGGAAAATGCAAGGGAACTGCACAAAAAACGGGTGGCTGAATGGCGGCGACAAAAGTTAAAAAACAAAATAGTGGACAGGGCGCTGGAAACGGTGGGGGTAGTTTTCGTGGTCGTATACCTGATTATCCTGATGTGGATGATAAGCCTGCACAAGCGGGGTCATCTGGATACCTATTTGTCTTGATCCTGTTTGCGCTGGTATTTGTGTTGATCCTGCCCCTTGTGGGGATGATGTATGTGGACACGATGGTGACCAAGCGGGAAGCCAAGGCCCAGATGGAAAAAACCGAAAAACTGCGCAAGCAGATTGAAGACGAAAGGAAAAAAGATGGAAACCTTACTCAATCTCCTTAAAGGCGCAGCGCCAGGACTGGCAACCATTGTGGCTGGCCCGTTGGGTGGCATGGCTGTCAAAGCAATTGCTGACAAGCTGGGCGTTTCTGACAGCGTAGAGGCCATTACCCAAGCCATGCAAGCAGACCCAGAGGCGGCACAAAAGCTGGCAGAAATTGACCTAAAGCAGTTCCAGCTTGAAAACGATGACCGAGCCAGCGCACGGCATATGCAAGAAGTGGCACTCCAGCAAGAATCTTGGTTTGCCAAAAACTTTCTATATTTGTTTACCGCCACTTGGTCAATCTTTGCAATGGTTTTTTTTGCTATGGCATCGTTTTACTCTATACCAGAGGCCAACACCCGCATTGTGGACACCATAATTGGTGTGCTGATTGGCACAGTTTTGACTGGATTTTTTAACTTCTTTTTTGGTTCATCCAAGGGAAGCAAGGATAAAACCGATGCGCTTGTAAAGGGTTTTAAATGAACCTATCAACCCATTTCACTTTGGAAGAACTGACAATCACAGATCATCGGGAACTAGAGAACACACCAAATGAAACTGAACTTGCAAACCTTAAAAGATTGGCTGAATTCCTTGAAACAGTCAAAACTGTACTTGGCGGCAAGCCGATCATGGTTAACTCTGCGTTCCGCAGTAAAGCGGTTAACGATGCGGTAGGGTCTAAAGACACAAGCCAGCACCGAATCGGTTGTGCTGCCGATATTCGTGTGCCAGGGATAACCCCTGATGAAGTGGTCAAGGCCATCATTGCCTCTGGGATTGGCTACGATCAAGTTATCCGAGAGTTTGACCGCTGGACACACATATCCATTCCCAATGCTGGCGCACCCCGCAAACAGGCTTTAATCATTGATAAAGCAGGGACACGGGTTTATTCCTCCATCCATAGCAGTATCTGAACGAATACCCACCCAGCCATGATCGTGATGGCAGCGCCCAAACTTAAAAGCAAAAATATCTCAATCACAGACACCCCGCATTTCCCATCCCATTAAAAAGTAATTCCAGCGCATAACCATGTTTTGTTGGGTAAATCTTTCGCCGTCCCACTCTAATTCTTTTTCTGAATAACCTTTGCCTGTCATTAAAGCAATAAAAACTTGTCGTGCTTTCATGTGTTTTCTTTGCGGGGCGGTGTCCACCCTAGTGCGGTTGCAATGCGGATTGCCGCAGATTTGTCAATCACAGGCTCTTGCTCCGTGCGCTGTGGTGGGCGGCGGTAGAGGGGATACTGTTTAAAGCCATTTTTAATTTCCCAGTCATCCAATTGACGAAACGATGATTCTTGGTAATTGCCCTGAATATGCATCCACGCCACAGGCTCTTGCTCTTTGCACTTGGCGCAGTCGTGGTTGACACAACCAATCAAAGGCTCCGTGCGCTGTGGTGGGTTGGTGTAGAGGGCATCCATATCAGGATAAAGTTTGTCCCATGTAATTGTGTTTCGCTCTTTGTTTACCCACGCCACAGGCTCTTGCTCTGGCTGTGCATAAGCATTTTTGTACAAGCCAAGCCGTTCATTTTCGTTATGTAAGGCTTGAAGGGCTTTCTCTTGTGCCAATGCTTTCTCTGCCACCAGTTTGGCAAAGTGATAGCGGGTATACATCTCACCATCCTTTATTGACTCTTGCATAGCTTGTTGCCACAAGATGTCGATTTCTTCGTGTGTCATCGCTTCATTCCCCTGATGTATGCCGCAAAACTTGCCACTGTGTCCCTGCCAAACGGCCCTGTAAATTTTGTTTCCAGATGCTGCGCTATTTCTTCAATCACTTGATTTCGTTCAGCGTTTTCAGCAAAGCGCATGATCTGGTGCTTGCGTGAGCCTTGCAAGCCCCAATCCGCTTGCCTGCGACTGAGTTCCTCAAATGCTTCATCTTCTTCATTCATGTCAAACCCTCACTAAAGTTGTGCGCCATTCCCTTTCCTGGCGCTTTGATTTAGATGCGACTGTTTTGCCTGTTAACTCAATCCAGCCCAGCGTTTCCAATTCTTTTAAACGCCTAGCCACTTGGTTGCCATCCAGCCCTGTTTGGGCGGCAATGCCATCTTTGCCTTGCGGCCCGTGCTGGACAAGACAGGCCACGATCAGCGATCCGTGTTTTTTAGCCAATTCCTTGGCTGAATCCGCTGCCACAAACGAGGTCAGCGGGTCAGATTTCCGCACTCGAGGAAATATGAAATCAAACATGATTAAAAGGCCATATCGTCATCGTTATCTGCTGGCAAACCCTGAATCTTAGGTTCGTAAGGGCGCGGGTCATTGAGGTATGCCCAGCCGTCCCACCCATTTTCTTTGAGAGGAATAACATCCAGTTTTAGCATATCGCCATTCTTAGTGTCAATGATTGACCCAATTCGCTGATAGCGGTTCTTTTGTTGACCCTCTTTGTTGGTGTACTGACCGACAATTGCGGTAATTTCTTTTTTGATCTTGCTCATGGTTGGCTTTCAATGTATTGGTTTAACTGCTGAACTTGGGAATCGACTTCGGCTAAGAATTTGACAATCTCGGCCTCCATCTCGGTGATAAATGCGTTATCCCGTGGGATGCGGGTTACAAATAGCTGTGCTTTAGGTGGCATTCTGGGATCAAAAACACAGTAATCGTTGAACTTGCGCCCAGTACAGGCCATTTGAAATTGCATTTGTGCAAAATACTTGGCGGGTACTTTTTGGGTTAGCAGGGTCTCTAACATTCCCTTGCTTTCGGGACATTTGATTTCTACCATGCCATCGTCCCCAACAAGGCCATCAGGGGACGCACCAGCCATGTCAATCGTGGGGTGGGGTATGAACCCAACTTCCTCAACCATTACGCCTTGTGCGGCCTCATAAGCGGCCCGAGCAAATGGTTCTTGTTCTACCCCCCATTGCATAGCCTGAGAGGTAAACCCCTCGGCCTTGGTCTGGGTGATGCGTTCAAGGACTAATTGGGTCATGTAGCTATCCCGGCTTGCCGAGTAGCCTGTTTTGGTTTTAGCCATAACGTCATTAACCCGGCTGGCGGTTACCTTGCCTAATCTGGCGGCAAACCATTCTTCTGTGCGTTGTTCGTCATTCATGCTTTTTCCTTTGCTTTTGCAATGCGGTCTGCCTTGGCCCTGATGACTTTGGCAATCCAAGTCTGATCACTTTGGCAAGCCTCATAAGCGGCTTTGTAGGCGGTTTGCAGTTCTTCTTTATTGGCGCTGGCATCTATTGCGGCGATATGGTCAGCCATCATTCCAGCGTCAATCTTGGGTGCTTCTGGGCGGCGTGAGCCAGCATTGCCATCATCATCCTCTGGTGCGAGGCCCGTGGCGGCAAGCAAACTGTATCGTCTTGCATAGGTCAAGGCGCTGCCATACCCTTGGGGGTCTTGTTTGGCGGCTGGCACATGAAGCATTCCGCATTCCATGACTTCCCCAGATTCGTGGACAAAGATTGTTTCAACCATCACGCCTGTTGGACAGTCATAGGTACGTTGCATCAAGCCAATGCCGTTGTCGTTTAAAGCCCCAATAACGGCCTCAATGCAGTTGGATAGGTCAGCGTACTTGCTACGAAAATGCGGGTTTGTGCTGGTCTTTAAAGCTGGCCCAAATGCCTTTTGTGCTTTGACAAAGGCGGCGGCGATTTGTTTTCCGATTGGTGTTTCCATTATTCTGATTCCTTTGCGATAAGTTGGGTCTGCAATTCTTTGATGTATTCCTGTGCAATCTCGGAGGTCTGGATGTAGCCCCGCAAATGGGACTCCAACAGGCCAACGTGGTATGCCAAGCGATTGGCGGCTGGTTCGCC
>Ga0181344_1000693_pt1 | contig 13187 bp, 24 predicted proteins | sample Su13VDMLBDD_FD_130098 | JGI IMG/M metagenome (GOLD analysis project Ga0181344, IMG submission 130098) | Freshwater viral communities from Lake Michigan, USA - Su13.VD.MLB.D.D | ecosystem: Environmental > Aquatic > Freshwater > Lake | place: USA: Michigan | collected 2013-07-15
GTAAGAAGGTCTGTCACGCAGGAGTTCATCTGTGATATCCGTTGTATCATCTACAAACTCAACGGTGTATTTCTGCTTTGCCATTTCAATAATCATAAACGATCCTCCTGCGTGAGCGGCTTCATGTACAAGCGTTGCTCCGTTCTCTTTACAATGTCCATCGCCTGACGGAAGCGGCGAGTCGCTTCGACACCATCTTTTGTTACTTTGATAAGATAGTTGGATGATAACGAATTGATGACTTCTCCAAACTTATCTGGCGACAAACCAGACATGGCTTGTAAGTTGTACATCGTGATTGGTGTAGTTGATTGATAGACCGCACCGATCAATACCTTATGATTGCGAATGAATGACTGCATCAATTGATTTGTTGCTTCGTTTGTTTCATCTAACATCCTGCGGTCACGTACATACTCGCGCAATCTAAACAAGTCATTGTCATAGCATCGGCGCAAGAACTCTGCCGCCCAATCCACATGTTCACGGCGCACGATCAACAGTTCACCATCTTCAGTCGAGAATGTACAACCTGCACAAGCAACTGCAATGCGCACAAGTTTCTTCCACGCCTCTACGCCAAAAAATTTGATACGAGAATCGAAACGTTGGTTTAGTTCATTGGCAATCTGGATAACATAAGATTCACAGCCATCTGCAAAGGTAATCTGCTCCGGTTCGCGTGACCACACCCAGTAAATCAAATTGCGATACAGTTCGTTAGGCAACGCAGAAAGTTTGGGTCGGTCGAGTGGTGAGGTGCTCGATCCTTCCTCACGCACAATCAGCAAACAGAAATCAAAACGTGCAATGTCTTCATCAGAGCCTACTAAGTCCAGTACCACATCGACACCGGATGGGTACTCCTTAATATCCTTTGATGTACCGTTTGATTGCACTCGTGGGTTCGATAACCACAACATCCGTGTCTGTGCAGGTGCTTTGCCTGTAGATATCTTATGCACAGTAGCAACACCTGAAGAACGCATGTCGGTCAATGTAGCCATTACTTCTTTAGACATCCCAGACATTTCGTCCAAGAAGACGATGCCGCGATTGTTCCGTGGGATCGTTCCCCATGCGATACGGAAACCACCATGTACTGCTTTCTCTGCACCGCCTAAAAGTCCTGCTGTGGTTGCGCCTTTTACAGCGACCATGTTACCGATGCCGTAATAGTCCATCATGCGGCGTGTCGTTTCAGATTTTCCTGTACGCGATTCACCGATGATCAACCCTTCCGAATATCCTTTTAGGTCATTCTCATTGAACAAGAACTTCAACGGTGCATGATATACAATATTCACCGCATGAACAATCATGTCCGGTGGTTTATACGTTTTTGTCAGCGCATGGACTTGTTCAACACGCTCGCGCATCTTTTCAAACGGATCGCCTTGGAATACCTGAAGAGATTGCTTTAGTTCTTCGGTCATCTTAAACGTATTCAAAGCGTTGTCAGATACTTCGGAACGATGGACAACCATAAACACACGCTGATCATCTAACGGATGTGCAAAGCTACGGAAGAAGACACGGTAACGCATACCATCTTCTAGGTTGTGTCCAATCACATAAGCATACTGTTCCACATCTTTGAAGTCCGATTCCATATCCGGTGTGAAGATGACCTTACGTACCTCTTGCCTTGCCATGATGGTGAAGTCACCGTTCGGACATTTTGTGGGCATGTGGATAAAGTTGTGGATAGCTTTGCGCTGTTGGTCTTTGTTCACATCAACCAGTTCCATCATTGTGTGTAGGTTTGTTTCATCCAACGTCCAGTACCCATGTCGATTTTTGAGTGGACAAACCTCACAGGTTTTATTTCCTTCTACTGCTCCGTTGCATCGCCATTCCACAGCACTCGGTGTCCTCATTGGCATATCGTACTGACCTGAAGAAATGACACGGCAGGACAAGTCACGGTTATGATTCCGTCCATTTGGTACATCCCACAGATTCACAATCGGATAGGACTTGTTCTTCTGTTGCTTCGCCATATCTTCGTTGAAAGGTTCCGCATTGTCGATGCACTCTTGTAGGTAACTTGCTGGTAACTTTCGCTTCACCAAAGCGTCAGTTATATCTTTGTCCGTTTTTTCCCCAGATAAGCCCGAAAGTGTGACCAAATGTACCGAAGCACCTGCTTGATGTAGTTTGAAAGCGACAATCTTACTTGCGCTGATTCCTGCTCCGTCCATGTCGTAGCAGATGTGTACTGTTTTTGCTTTGAAAAGGTGGGCAAAGGTGTCAGGGAAGGTACCTTCACCTCCAGTAACGCAAAGGGCATTGAATCCCATTTGTCTAGCGAGAAGGGTGTCATTTTCTCCTGCGCATAAAAGAGTATCTCTTCGGTCATCCGCAATCCAATGGTCGAACGGAAAGAGTAATGGACTAGCACCTTTTCGAGAGCGCATCTTTGGGCTTCCGTCAGGTTGGTAGGTTCGTACATCACAAAGCTGTCCGTATACCAGAATGGGGTATCGGATACCGTCACCTGCGTAACCGAGTTGGTATTCTCTAATTGTACGGTCATTCAGACCACGCTCATTTCTTAGATAATCCGCATATTCCGTTTGGAGCAAAGCATCTGTGGTCACTTCCCAAGCGTCAGGCAATTCGTCATAGTCTGAAAATTTACCAAGATATGCTATAGCGCTTTCATAAGTGATGTTAAAAAGTTGTGAAACAAATCCGATTTCGGACATTCCGGTGTGCCGACCTTCCGCATGACAGGTCTTACAGTGAAACACACCTTTGTCCATATTGATATGTGCGCTAGGTCTTGTGTCGTGCCCTTTGTCATGCTCAAAAGGACAAAGGACGTTTGCTTCACCATTGGTCTTCAATGTCGGAGAGTTGAAGTACCAACTAAAGAATTCACCTGCCATCAGAAAACCTCCAAAAGAAAAGCCGATCAACGGTCAGTCAATCGGCATTCTAAATCTTACAGGAAATCAGTACCACTATTCGTACCACCTGAAGCAAATGGATCAGTGCTCGCTGGTGTCGCATACTCTACGGTTGCCAAGCTGTATGTTTTGATCCGTGCTTGTTTCTTTGTTTCACCATTGTAGGTGTTGTCTTCTTGGATGACTTTGATTCGCAATGGTTTGAACATGATCGCATTCGCGAACTCTTCAATACTCTTGAAGTCCTTACCGTTTGGAAGTCCTGCCGCCTTTGCAACTTGGTGGAACTTGAACATTGCTTTCTCTGTTGCCACGAGGTAATCCCACAGCTTTTGTTTGCGGTGCGGTTGCTTCACATCGTTGCGGATCGTGATTGTCAGTTTCAACATCGGGTTACCAGACTTAGACTCGGTTACCTCTACATCAGAAATGACGGTTTCGTACTCACCTTCTGCAATGATTTCGTACTCGCCTGAACCTGCTTCTTCATGATTGATTTTCAAAAAACTCATTGTAATACATCTCCCTTATCTCTTTTATGTGCATCTAACATACCCTTGATGAAAGGTATGAGGACTGCCATTAGCTCTTCGTCCATCCGATCATTGAGTCCTTCAAAATACTCCTGATACAGTTGGTGTAATGTAATTGCAACTAACAAAATCTGATCTTGCGGCAATACATTCACAGCATCGAAGGACATGGATTCACCATCTCTTGTGATGACCATTCCTTCTTTTATGTCTTCGATGATTCCATCGCTAAAAACCAACTTGATTGCATGAACTCGTTGTGCCACATCGTCACTCCTGTCAGATGTTCTTGATTCTACCCTTGAAAGTCTATTTCAACAAGGGGGTTCGGAAAATTTATTTCCGAATGTACCCCAATGTTTCGAAGATGTTAGACCAGACAGGGTTGATAATCTGTGTATCTAAAGGCTTTGCATGCTTGGACTGACGTACACCTGCCGCATAAATGCCAGTGGTCTGTGTCAGCAATCCACGCTCTAGTTCTTTTGTTTCTTTGTTTTGACGATTGAACATGTAGAAGATACCATCCACATGTGCCATTACAATATCTGCTGTATCCTTACCTTGAAGCTGAACCTTTGTACCCACGGCTTGCTCTGTGGTTTCATCTTTGATGACTTGCTCATGCGCAATCCAAATGCAGTGTACAGAATCCTCACCGCGCTTTGTTAGTTGATGCCATGCTTTGGTGGTGCGTGTGATCAGGTCACGAAGATCACCCCAGTCTGCCATCGCTCCGAACTTGGTTGCAATCTCACGCCGTCTTGATGGTGCATAGACAGTGGCAACATATACTTTAATCAATTCCTGCAAAGCAGAAATCGAATCAATCACATACAGGTCGTAGTCACACGGTACCTTGTCGTTTCCAATTTGGAAATAACCACGCTTAACGGATTCCGTAATTTCAACAAAGTCTTTGAAGTCATCCACAGCAATCCGGTCAACGTTCTTTGCTTGGGAGAGGACGGCAGAGCCGCCCTCCATGTCGATAAGCAAAGTCTTGAACTTCGGATCGTCTGCTGTAGATGTTTTCCCGACCTTCGGCTTTCCGTAAAGAATTCCGTGAAACCCTTCCTTAATTTCCGTAGGTTTCGTGATCTTTAACATTTACAGCATCCTCCTTTTGTTGGTTCAACGCCGTTTGCCATTGGGTCAATGCGATTGCTTTAGCCATCTCCAATATGCCAACTACTTCGCCGACTGCGATGAACTCTTGGTCTTCATTAGGAACTACTTCCACATGAATGCCGTTCTCAACATGAACGATGATCTTCACTCTTCTTCACCTCCTTTCAATTACTCTTCTTCATTTAGAATGTCCTTGACCTTACATGCCCTAAAGTTTCTGGATACAGAAGTGGTCAAACAATCTTTAGAACAAAAACAAACAAGAGCAGTAAACACTAGGCACTCGTCTTCTTCAAACAACCGTTTATTACATCCATCACAGCTTCTGAAGTTGACTGTTTTACAGGACACACTATCTAACTCAACTGACAGTGTGTTGCCTTTTACTATTGCGTCAACAACCTTTTGAGTCTGTGTTTTGATCGTAGAAAAATCAAAAATTGGTTTAGTCAATGTATCTGTTCTAAATACAATGTTCAACGTTGCTTTAACTTCGATCATTCTTCATCATCCTTTACCTGATACAACTCATTACGAATATGGTCAGCGTTTGATCCGTCCATTTCTGCTACGCACAGTGTGCGGTATGGACAATCCCAATGACAATCCTTCGTGATGTTGCGATACCATCTACGGTTCTTATGCTTGTCACGGATGTCGAAGATTACATCTGTCAGTTCACTGATCGATGCTCGCATCTCGCTGATGTTACGCTCCACGTTGATGCGGCGGAAGAATTCTTTTGGTTGATCTTGTAGCAACTGAAGGAAGTCAGCATAATCTTCTTCCTTTAGGTTATTATCCACAATTGCCTGTTGATAAAGTTGATAGGTGGTTTTCTGTGCTTTATCTTTAGACAACGCACCGGACTTCAATACCTTCGGTGGCTGTGGGTAATCTTTCAAAATGATGTTATAGATAAATCCCTGTATATTAATATCCATATAGCGCTCAATAGCGTACCAATAGCGACTAATCTGACGATCCATATCACTGTTCTTGTCGAAAATATCTAATGAGTTCGTGGTCTTATGGTCAACGATCCAATACTTACCGTCTTGGTCTTGTACAAGCATATCAATTGTTCCGGTGTAGTAGATCGAACCTTCCAGATGAATACGAAACGGCATTTCTGCAGCAATAACTTTCCAATTCTCTTTACCATAATGTGCAATGTAATGATCGCACACCTCAGCAACCAATGTCACTGCTTCGCTGTAAGTCACTTCATCCATGCTGGCTGATTGCTCTTGCATGTACGCTTCCAATGCAGTGAATGCGCCAAGTTGTGATCCGGTCGCATACCACACTTCAAGGAACTTGTGAATCGCAGAACCAATCGTCAGCTTTTCATTCGCTTGCTTAGGTTCTAACTCCTGAACCCAACGGTAGTCATACCGCTTGGCACATCTAAGAAACTCGGTTACTTCTGATCCACGGAAATCAGTCTTGTTCGCTATCGTCATTATCATTCACACCTTTGATTTTAATGTCCAAAATGTTTAATAACCGTATCATGTTAAATCTTGTTGGATACACTGCTGTGCGGTACAGTTCTCGAACTTGGTCTTCTTTAGTTTCAAATACTTCATAACCTTCAATCATGCAGCGTGTAAACAATTCAATCGAAACATTTGAGTGTGGTGCAAAGTGCATAGCTGCTTTTGCCTTATCACCTTTGTACTTTTTAAGAGTTGTTTCAATGATGTCGTTCTGTGCTTTCGTTACTTTTTGCATTTGATAAACTCCTTTTCGATTTAAGTACACTTCTCGTTTAACTTAACACGTTATACGGAATGTGTCAACAATATTTTAGGAAAATAAAAACCGAGTTTCCTCGGTTTATTAACGATACTGTTGTGGGATGTCGTTGATGATATCCTTAATTTTTTCAAGCATGTTTAGGTATAGTTCAATCTCTTCTTCACCTTCATCAGATCGTCCGATGTGATCATCTAAACGTGCTGCGCATCGGCGCAAATCTAAAAAGTTTTTATACATTGGATGAAGTTTCGGTAATGGCATTTGTTACACCTCCTGTTGATCCGAACCCATTGGTTCCGCGAACCGTTTCATCTAGTTCTGCTACTTCAATCCCATCAGCAATCAGATACGGCAACACAACAAGCTGTGCAATCCGATCACCTACATTTACACGGAATGGTTGATCGCTGTAGTTGAATAGCTTGACCATCATTTCGCCCCTGTAACCATTGTCCACAGTGCCGTGGAAGCAGTGGATGTCATGCTTGAATGCAAGACCGGAACGGCTTGCGAACTTTCCATAATAGCCTTGTGGCAATTGCATTGCAACCCCTGTACGGAACTCTAAAGAACCCTTCGGTGCTACCGTTCCTGCTTGTGCGCTAAACACATCGAACGCCGCATCATCTGGATGTGCTTTCTTAGGTTTCTGTGCTTCACTAACTAACAACTTGAACTTAACGATCATAGTATATAATGCTCCTCGAATAGTATTGTTGGTGTGATGTTGCGCAATTGTGCATGTAGGTCTTCCATGTATCGCTCTGCTTCACCGTAGGAAACGAAACGCTTTACTCCCACTGTATGTCCATCTAAGAATGTCACTGCCAGAAAAAACATTCCTGCATCGCTCATAAGTCCAAAGCGTGACGCATAGCCCATACCTGTTTGTGTCTTAACTAAGATCATTCCGCATCCTCCTCGTCTATATCAATTACTAACTTTCCAGAAGTATAGTCATAGTTAATTCCTAAAATACACAATATATCAGTTATTACATCTTCCGCCTCCGAAATATAACAATCAGATTTCACATAATCGTAACAAATTTTTTCAATTTTTTTTGCTTGTTCATTTGTTATTTTCATTCCGCATCACTCATCCAATCATATATAATCCCATGAATTCGAAGCGCATCACGAATTCCTTTTCTATACCCTTCGAACCAATTAACACCTATGTTTCCACTGTTATATAGTTCTTTAATTTGTTCTTCTGCGTTCATTTCGGATTCATATCCGCATTGCAACGCTTTTTCTATCAAATCCACATCATCCTTTATTTGATTTCTCGTCCATCTTCAAGATACAATGTGCTGTCTAAAAATTCTCCCGTATTCGTAACGTCTTCACTAGCGCATTGAGGGCAAGAGGTGTATCTTGTGATTTCTTTTACAGCAAAGTGTGATTGACAACTTTCGCACACCATGACAGCCCATATGAGTTTTTTAGTCATTTCGCATCCTCCATCCAATCGTAGCGGATTTCTAACATTTCGAGTGTTTTTATTATTCCATTTTGAACACCGTTACAATATTCTGTTTCAATTTCATATTCCATGTACAAATTTTTCAACTTTTCCTCCACCGATAACTCCGGCTCATATCCCAGAACCAATGCACGCATGATTTCATTAGAATCTTGTGCATTTAAAATTTCTAGTTCGTCAAAAGCATGGGCTTTGTGATATACGGCTTTGACTATTTGTGTATTTGTCATTTCTGTTTCATTGACTGCAAAATCCAACGCATCGCATACCTGCTTCGGCAACTTCACTTTCTCACTCATTCCGCATCCTCCTCAAATTCTCTGTTGATTCCATCTAAATGGACATCTAACAAACCTAGCACGAAACCTGCGCCGTTCATTTGTCCAAGAAGATAATTTAATTCCCAACTGTCTGTATTCGCTTGCTTGGCTTTTTCGACCCACTCGTTATAGCGTTGCGTTAGCTTTGCTTTTTGTTCGCTAGTCATTCCGCGTCACCTTCTTTAGGGTAGTAACCTGCGTTACATGCACGGCAGTAAATGTGCTTATTGTCTTTGCTTCTTGTTAGATCACGGCGACCGCAAGCTAAACAATGCGTTTCAGCAGGATCAATATAACCGCAATCAAAAAATCCTGCGTTACGTTCAGTCATAAATTTACCTACCGAAAATTCCCCTTTTAGGTCTTCTTGGTACCGCAAAGCAGGGTAATATGGTAGTAACTTTACTTGTTGATCCCCTAAACCCTTAAAGCAGATAAGCTGATTGGTTTCTAACGCTTCGCTAAGTTTGTCGAAATCTAAGAAACGCGCATACTTCATGATGTTGCCGATGATCGTAGCGATGGTGTCAGCGTTGATCGTTGTACGTTTCTCTAGGTGAAACCATTTACGCCAATTGAAATACAGCTCTTCACCATTTGGTGAAGTATCTCTCAGTGTTAGAATACCGATGGGAAGAAGTTCTTTTCCCAAAATTGGTGCCATGTTTTCATTGATGTACTGTTCATTCAAACATCCTGCGATAATTCCTGCCAAAACTTCAGAAGAATGTATCCCAACTTGCTTCGCTGTATCATCAATTAAATCTGGCATCATTCCAATTCCAATTAACACATCCGCAGACTCAAGCCACATCCGCAAAAACGTGCGAGCTTGTTCGGGATTTTTCCGAATCAAGCCACGCAAGTTTTCATAAAGCGATATATCAAATTGGATGGCACTACTCATAATGTGAACACACCTTCATCAGCAGGTTGTGGACTGTACGCTCTTGTCGGCATTTGTTGCAGACGCTCGCGTGGTTCGCGTGTATCTTCAACGCCTTCGATCTTTAACTCTTCATTAGGTATTTGTGCGCTTGCTGCGCGAGTCGCCGCATGTGCTGCAAGAAATCCAGCGTCATTCGCAATTGCGTTGTTAATGATATGATGCAACGCATCTGTAATTTTATTCGTGCCTGTTTTTGCCATGATATAACTAATGAAATCGGTTTGTGCTTCGTTCTGTACGCGAAAACTAATGGAACCTGTCACCAATTTATGCACATTCACATTACGAACACGCTTCCCAAATGTGTTGGCTGTTTCTTCATAAGTGTATTCTGTTCGTTGTTTCATAACCTGAACCGCCTCGTCGTATGTCATTAAGTGAATATGTGTTCCTCTTGTCTTGCAGTTGATCTGGCTGTTCGGGTGTCCTTTTGAACATTGGTTCGGTGATGCACAATAGGAATCCAACTTCTGATCATAAACCAAGCTCTTGTACTTCCGCTTCGCACCGCAAATTAAACATTCTGATTTTAGCATGACACGTTCCTCCTGTAATTGGTGTAATCATATTATAACAATAGTTTACGCAAATCGTCAACACTTTTGCATTGATTGATTAAACTTGTAAGCGCGTTTTTGTCATTTAACGTTTTTTCAATCTTCACTTCGACTGTGTTCTCACAAACAAAGGAAACAATGGTATGTTTATGCAGTCTTTCTTTCTGTGTTGGTGTGATCCGGTCTTCCGCTTGCTCGTTGTCGGATGGGTTCCATGCTTTATCTAAAAAGATGATAACTTCTCCACGATCTAACGTGAATCCTGTACCTGCCGAGATGATATTGCACAGCAGGATATCAATGCGCCCTGCTTGAAAGTCCTCTGCTGCTTGTTGCTTCTCTTCATTGGTTTGTTGTCCGGTGATCATTCCCACACGCTTACCTAACTTTTCTAGGTCTGGCTTCAGCATGTTCAGGTAACTGGTGAACATGCTCATGATGATCAGTGGTTCGTCTTGATCTGCGTAGGTGTTGTTCTCAATCGCCTCCATCAGTGCTTCTGTTTTGGCTGATGGAATATTTAATTCCTCATTCATTAGCTTCGGTTCTGCGCATATCTGACGTAAACGCATCAACTGTGACAATATGTTTATTGTATCAATCTCAATCGTTTCGTTAGATATGAAGAAGTCATTCAGCATCTGATCGTATATCTTCTGCTGCTTGTCGTTCAGTGTGACGGTGTGTGTTGTCCGTTGCTTATCCGGTAACCATTCCATCACGTCTTTGCGCTGTCGTTGGGTGCTGATTGCGTCAATGATGTCCTTTAGCTCTGCTTCGCGGTGTGGTTTCAAGTGCCCGACTTCAACAGCAAAACCGTTGCTTGCTGTATGGAAATAGCGCTTGATAAAGTCCCAATAACTAGAGAATTTGTCAGGGTAGAGGAAATGCAAGATGCCAAAAATATCGACAGGGTGTTTTACCGTTGGTGTACCTGTTAAAGCGTACCGATGTTTTACCCTTTTGCCGATTTCATTAAGCGCTTCTGTCTGTTTTGTTTTCCGATTGCGTAGGAAATGTGCTTCGTCAATTACCATTGTGTCGTAAACGTGGTTCATGAAGTGTTCTGTATCTCTTTTGATTGTGTCTTTTGATACGATTAAATAGGTCGAAAAGTTTGCGCTGTCGTTTCGTGCTGTCGTAAGAATTTCTTTTCGATGTTTACCTGCATAGATATAAACATGTGCGCTGTCGTGCCACCGTTCGATTTCTTTTTTCCAATTGTGTTGTAAGCTGGCTGGCGTGATGATCAAATTAAACATCGTTCCGCGCTGTCGTATGGTTTCTATAATTGTAGGCGTTTTCCCGGTACGTGGTTGGTTCAGAACGGCAGCAGATGGAATGCTTTTCAGATAGTGCACGTCCTGAAGCTGATACGCTCTCAATTCTGCTCCTGCTCCTGCTCCTGCTCCACCGGTTGCTGCCGGTTTACCGGCTTTTAGTGCTTTTAGCGCTTGTCGTTGGTCTGTTAGTTGCTTCTTAATAGTCTGGTACTGGTCTAGATCATTGAGCTTAGGGAAAGACTTCTCAATCTCGTTCAGCGCTTCAAGTGACTTCGGAAATTTCCACGCTAAGTGCTTTTTGCTGTATTGTACGCCATAATATTCTTTTTGTTTTGCGCTTAGGGATATGTTCAAATAAATGTAATCTCGATCAAGTTTCATTTGGTTGTAACGCTCCTTTCGTGGGAAAAGGGAACGGCTTTTTCATCCGTTCCCCTGTTTGCCTATTATATCTTTTCCGTTTTGCGCAACGTCCATTCGCCGTTATTGTAAGTGATTTTTTCTATTTTGTCCTTGTCGTAAAACGGATTAAACATTTCGTATGTTTGTGTGATTGTTCCGTTCGCGTTTCTGGTGCAGGTTTTCTTGTCGTTTAGCATAATGTATGATGGGCAGTTGTCACTTGAAAAAACGTCTGTTACCTTGATTTTCATGGTTGGTTTACTCCTTTTAGTTATCGATTCGGTAAACATCTTGGCAATTCTTATCTTGATCAAAATTATATTTGGCGTTTGCAATCATACACTTATTATACGATTTATTATTAATATACTCGATGCCGTGGATAAATAACGTTAACGTAAGTGAGAAAATAACTAAGAAAGCGATGAATTTTTTCATTTTTTGAAGTCCTGCTTTCTGTAATATGCTTCATATCCGATACCATTATAGATTTTTGAAAGGTTGCGTACTGGCTTGTATGTTCCGTCTGTTTCTTCTGTGAAAAGTCCATCTTTTCCTTCAAGCCGAAACAGGTTTTCGAATCCGTGTTTACTCTTCTTAAAAAGTCGGCTGCCGTCTTTTGTTGCTTTATATGCTTTCATTTTGTTCGCTCCTTTTGTGAAAAGAGCGCTTTTCAGCGCTCTTCCTCATATCTGAAAAAGCCGATACAAGCCCCATCTGCCGGGTGGCTGCCGAAGTAGTAATCCTTCGGTGCTATGTTTGTCATGTATGACTCAAAATCATCCCATAGCAAGTGGTGCGAATATTCAACGTCACGTTCCGGAATTAATTTAATCAAACTATGATATTGTGCCATGAATAAGCTGATTTCGCGGTTTTTTAATTCTTGTATAATCGTTGGACGTGTATATTTTGCATGTTCTGTGATCTCAAACTGTTTCAGAAAATCGCGGTAGCGTGGCGTCCAGTAGTCCGTTTTGCGTGACTTCAAATTATAACTGTCGATGAAATCACCTGCTTTTGTTAAAAGGTGTAATAGGTTGCAAGTGCCATCTGAAAAAATAAAACCGTCGTGCTTTTTAATGTCTTTTTGTAATTGTTTTTTGCTCATTTTGATTATCTCCTTTGCTTATTGTTTAACGCTCGTATTCAATAAAAGCGTTATAAACGGCTGAACGTTCTGTTTATTTTCAGCCGTTTGAACGGTTTTATAATTTTTCTAGGATATAAAACAAACAACGGTCATAATATACTCTTTTGGAGTCGTTGTAGACTTGATTCTGCCATTCACGGACGTTATTAGAATCAAATCGATCCGCATGTTTGATATACCTATGGAATATGAATTTTCGTTGCTCGTCGCTTTCTAATGAATCAAAAACAAAATCAAAACCTTCCTTGTAATCTCTGCCAAAACTTCTAACGTCTTCTTCAACGTATTCATACAGGAATGAATCGTAATCATAAAGTCGAATTCGCTGATTCTCTGGATAATTCTTGTTGAGAATGTCATCCGCTAGATCATCGAACATTTCAAAAACTTCTTTTTCGTTGTGGCCGAATTGACTGAAGAAGTCGTTTAATTCTTGTTGTAGATTTTGGTTTTCTTCTTCTGGCAGGCTGCCGTTCTTGATCAGAACTAAAGAATGCAATGCTTTTGTGGCCGTGCTTGTAATCATCATGTTTTGTTCGCTCCTTTGGTTTTGTGTACACATTTATTATACGCGAAAACGTGTATACAATGCAAGCAGGTAATCAAAAAAAAAACGGGTTTTTGATTTTGAAGAGTGATTTTAATTCAAATTTTTTTTAAGAAGGCAAGAAAAAAAAAAAAAAAAAATGAAA
>Ga0181344_1000694_pt1 | contig 13184 bp, 14 predicted proteins | sample Su13VDMLBDD_FD_130098 | JGI IMG/M metagenome (GOLD analysis project Ga0181344, IMG submission 130098) | Freshwater viral communities from Lake Michigan, USA - Su13.VD.MLB.D.D | ecosystem: Environmental > Aquatic > Freshwater > Lake | place: USA: Michigan | collected 2013-07-15
CCTGCCGGAAGAACTGGCGGCGCTGTCGGCGGCGCACCAGTCGCTGGTTGACCGGGTATCCGCCAATTCCGGCGTTGGTGGCGGGGGCAGCGTCACGTCCGTTGAACTCAATGCGGTGTCCGTTGCCGCGCAATCTGCCATCAACACTGTGTCGAACGCGCTGTCGGCCTTGAGTCAGACGAACAGCGCAGAGCACGCCGCCCTGTCCGCCAGAATAACATCCGTGGCAGGACTCGGCGGTGGCGGTTCTGTCACTTCTGCAGAAGTCAACGCCGTGTCAGTGGCAGCACAAAGCGCAATCGACACTGTATCAAACGCTGTGTCTGCTCTGAGCCAAGCCAATAGCGCGGCGCACGTATCCATCAATGGCCGCATTGATACGGTGTCGAACGCCGTATCCGTGGTGTCAAACGCGCTGTCAGTGCTGAGTCAGACGAATAGCGCCGCGCATGTGTCGATTGACGGACGGGTAACGTCGGTGGCCAATGCGGTATCTGTGTTGTCTCAGGCGCTGTCCGTGCTGAGTCAGACCAACAGCGCGGCGCACGTATCCATCGACGGGCGCGTGACTTCCGTGGCCAACGCCATCTCGGTTGTCAGCAACGCCCTGTCCGCATTGAGCCAGGCTAACAGTGCAGACCATGCGGCATTGAGCGCACGGATCACGTCTGTCGCTGGCCTCGGTGGCGGCGGCTCGGTAACGTCTGCCGAAGTATTCAACGCCATCAGTTCGCTGGCAGATCGAGTGTCTGCCAACAGCGGTGTCGGTGGCGGAGGCGGTAGCGTTACGTCGAACGAATTGTCTGCGGCTGCGTTTGGACTATCAACGCGGCTGGATTCCGTAATTGTTGTTGTCAATAACTTGAGTGGCAACGCCGATAGTATCGCAGCTAATCTGTCGGATCTACGCTCAGATCACGGTGTGTTGTCCGACAAGGCAAGTAATTTGTTATCTGGATTGATTGCGCTGTCCGGTCGAGTGGATACGTTGAGTGCTGCTGTTGGTGCAGTATCGAACTACGCATCGGTTGCCAGTAATGCAGCGTCGGTTGCGGTAAACGCTGCTTCTGTGGCGTCGAACGCGGCATCTGTAGCTGTTCAGGCGGCATCGGTTGCGTCTGCCGCTGCTCTGGCTGCTGGTGCGCCGCAGATTCGCATTGTGTCCAATGTGCAGTCTGTTGCTGGTTCTGCGCTGGTTGATATTTCAGGGTTAGTTCTGACGGTTGCCGCAGACCAGACTTGGGAAATTAATGGAATGCTGGCATTTTCAACGTCTGCCACGACAGTTGGTTTGCGTGCCGGTTACTCAGTTCCGCCGCTGTCCACGCCTCGCTTCGGACAGTTCACACGATTCTCTGGCGGTCAGTCAGCAGGTTTTGCTGGTGGCGCTGGTCAGCTTCAGGTATCTGGAGCGTCAATATTTATGTCGATCACTGGCACCGGCCCTGCTGGTGGCGTTTATGTGGTCAATTTCCAGCACGTTATGAACGTAGCAAGCGCGGGAACCGTTCGACTGATGTATGCCGGTATCGCGTCAACGACGGCAAGCCCGATTCACTTAATGCCTGGTTCTTATTTGAAAGCCATCCGACTTAAATGAAAAAAGCTACTGCACGCCTTTCAGCGCGTTCGACAAACATTGATTTTGACGCAGTTTATGGGACTGGTTATTGCATACCGCTTTGGCTGCGCGATGAACAGGTAAAACTGTCCATCAAGAAAGTCAAAGGCCGCGTGCAGCACTTCGACGGAAAGCGGGAAGATCCGATTGCCATCGTCGGATATGGCCCTAGCCTGAAAAAGACGTGGGAGCAGTTAAAGGATTTCAAATACATCATCACCACGTCGGGAGCGCACAAATTCCTGATTGAGAAGGGCATCGTCCCGACATGGCATCTGGACGTTGACCCGCGTGACCACAAGATCAAGATGCTTGGCGATATTCACCCTGACGTGACGTATCTGCCATGCTCTACCGTTCACCCTGGATACATTGACACACTGATTGCCGCGAACGCCAAGATCGAACTGTGGCACTGTTTCTCAAACGATGCCGAAGCGTTGCGCGTGCTGCCGCAGGGTGAATACTCACTCACTGGCGGCTGCGATGCCGGTATGCGTGCGATGTCAGTTGCGCGATTTATGGGTTTCGTGAATCAGCATGTGTTCGGCATGGACGGTTGCGCCGAGAACGAATACGCGCACGCCGACAAGCACACGAATCCGTTGAAACAGTTTTTTGATCTGGAGTATCCGAAGGGTTCAGGGAGATTTTTCAGGACATCGCCAAACTTGAAGGAGGTTGCAAAAACCGTCCCTCACGAAGTCGATATGCTGAAATTATCAAGTGTTAAATTTTATGGGGAGGGACTCGTGCAAGCCATGATGCAAAATCACCAAATGAAAGCCCCAAAAGAATCGAACATTGCGTTCCTGAAGCCGACGTTGATCAGCGACACCTACCGGCAGATGAACCAGAAACTGCATGACGAGATGGGGCATTTTGGTGCCGGTGGCTATAAGCACGCAGAGGTGGTTCTGAAGCTGTCCGAGAATCTGAAGACGACATCGGTGCTCGACTATGGCTGCGGTAAAGGCACCCTGGCCAAGAATCTGCCATTTCCTATTTGGGAGTATGACCCGGCCATTTCGGGCAAAGATATGTCGCCGCGCCCGGCAGACATCGTTGTATGCACCGACGTGCTGGAGCACATTGAACCTGAGATGCTTGGTGACGTGCTGGCCAATTTGGCGTCGCTGACACAGAAGGTCGGGTATCTGGTGATCAGCACCCGCGCCGCGCAGAAGACTTTGCCCGATGGCCGCAACGCGCACCTGATCCAAGAGGGCAAGGACTGGTGGGGCAAGACGCTGGAAAGGTTCTTTGACATTGGCCAGTTATTTGATAAAGGCGACGAGATCCACGCCGTCGTTGGCCCCCGCACCAAGAAAGTAAAAGTCGAGGCGCCGCAAGAGGCCGTCACTGTATTTGAGCACGCCGGCACCAAGGTCAAATTCCACACACCAAACAAGCAGACGGCATGGCGCGCCAACACCTTGGCGACCAAGGAGCCGGTGACGCTGGAGTGGATCGACACGTTTGAGAAGGGCGAAGTCCTGTGGGACATCGGCGCCAACGTCGGTGGATACACCGTGCTGGCTGCGGCGCACCGTGGCGCAAAGGTCTACGCTTTCGAGCCAGAAGCCAGCAACTACGCTATCCTGTGCCAGAACATCACCTTGAACAAGCTGGACGCAACGGCCTACTGCATAGCCCTCTCAAGTGGCGATACTGAGGCATCGACACTCTACCTGTCCACGCAAGACGCCGGCGGGGCTTGTAACTCGTTCGGTGAAGAAGTCGGCTTCGATCTCAAGCCTCGGCCGGGGATCAAGCAGGGGTGTATCGGGATGTCAATTGATGCCCTGATTAAGATGGGTATCCCGGCGCCAGACCACATCAAGATCGACGTTGACGGGTTTGAGCACTGCGTTATCACGGGAGCGGTGCGCTTGCTAGAATCGGGCAAGGTGAAAAGTCTGCTAGTCGAAGTCAACGAGAATCTGACGGGACACATCGAGATGCTGGAAAGTTTAAAGGGCATGGGCTACGCGTTCGATCCCATTCAGGTAGACACTGCCCGGCGCAAGGACGGAGCGTTCAAGGGCTGTGCTGAATATGTCCTGCGCCGCCCCAAGCCGGCGAACCCGGTGAAGGATTACGTTCTGCAGCAGATCGAAGCGGCCGAGGTAATCATGGAACCGTATCCGCATATCTACATCGAGAACGCCCTGCCGCCCGAGTTCTTGGCGCAGGTGACGCCGGCCGATGGCGCGGGGTATAAGTCTCTGCAGGAGGCACGCGGCACCGCTGGCTACCCTGATCGTAGCGTAAAGGATGCACCGGACTGCACGGCCTGGATGCGCGATGGCGACCTGCGCCGGGCGTTCGACCGCAAGTTCGGCGTTAAGGCCGCCAGCGACGAAACCGTGATGCTACGCGACGGCCCCGGCTACCACATCGGGCCGCACACCGACACAACACGCAAAGTCGTTACTGCCCTGTTCTATGTGACCAAGGATTGGACCGAGGCCGAGCACGGCACGACGGTCTACGAGCCGCTGACTGCAGGGTTTACCGATCCCGCCGGCCGGCACCACGCAAGGGAAGGGTTCAAGGTGAAGTGGACGGCACCAGGCAAGCCCGGTTCGATGCTGGCGTTCGCGCGCTGCGACAACAGTTTCCATGGCGCAGAACCTTACACCGGGAAGGCCACCCGAGACATCCTGTTGTTTGACACCAGAAGCTAACGGCTATGGCCCGGATTGAATTTTTTGACGGGCTGTTCTTTGACGGGGAATACTTCGACCAGTTTTGCTATGACGAAAGTTTCTTCGACGGAAGGTTTTTTGATGGCGCGTTCTTTGACATCCAGTGTACGATCCCGGTGGTGCCGGAAGAACCGGCAGGGCCGCCACCGATCACGTACTGGGATGTCATGCTGGTCGGGTCACATACGCCAACCAAGAAAAAGCAACGGAAACAAGAACTTGAAACAATGTTCCTGCTCTTAGGGTAAACTGGATTATAGGGGATTAAAAATGACTGTCAGTTCAACAACCAACCGCAAGACCTTCGCCGGCAATGGCGTGACGACCAGCTTCGCCACGTCGCCAGTGGTCTTCTTTGACACCAGTGACCTTGTGCTCACGGTCGTCACGGACTCGACCGGTGCGTCTGAAACGCTGATGGAGAATACGGATTACACCGTCACTGGCGGCGCGGGCACGACTGGCACGGTCAGCTTGGCAGGCGGCTCCAGCCCCTACGGCGCACCGGCCGCTGGCACCACGCTGGTCATCCGCCGTGTCTTGCCCCTGACGCAAGACGACGATTTCCTGAACAACGACATCAACGACGCGGAAGTGCTGGAAGACGCACTGGACCGTCTGGTGATGGTAGCGCAGCAACTGGACGAAGGCAACGAACTTGGTGTCCGCCTGTCGTCTGACGAAACCGCCACTGATGCACTGACTGTACTGCCGTTTGACCGAGCCAACAAGTATCTGGGCTTCGACGCCAGCAAAGAACTGGTGGCGCTGGCCGCACCGACTGACACTGCGCTGACTACGGCGTATAGCGAAACTCTGCTGGCCGCCGCGGATGCACCTGCTGCGCAAACCGTATTGGGTGTTACCCCGATACCCAGTGGGCTTATTGCTATGTGGTCTGGGACTGTTGCAACTATTCCGACTGGCTGGTATTTGTGCGACGGCAGCAATGGAACGCCTGATCTTACCGACAAGTTCATCATTGGTGCGGATCAAGACAATGCGGGTACCGCAAAAACAAACATCACGGGTTCTCTGACGCAGACAGGTGGTAGCAAAGATGCAATTAACGTAAGTCACAGCCACACAGCGTCCGTCACCGATCCCGGTCACGTCCACACGGGCGGTATTGTGGCTGGCGCTACTTATGCTGGCGGCGGCGGTATTCAATCAGGCAATACGGGCAGTTCATTGACAGGCATATCTGTGTCAATAAGCACAGAAGGTTCGTCCGGAACCAACGCCAACTTACCCCCGTACTACGCATTAGCTTTCATAATGAAATCGTAATGGAACGCATTGTTCCGTCATTTCTCAAAGTAAAAAAAAATCATCACATAACAACATGACAGGGAGCGGCAAGATGGTTCAGCAAGGGGATCAAGTAAAACACCTGGCCGACGCGGCAGCGTACGGCACTGTATTCGCTGCGTGGCTTGGGGTGTTCTCTACCGCGCTGACCATCATCGCCACGATTGCCGCCATCATCTGGACGGTCATTCGTATCTACGAAACGCAGACTGTTCAGAACTGGCTGAATGGGAAATGAAATTTGACGAGAGTGACCTGCGCGCGGGTTACTGCTTTCTCAAAAAGATCGCGTTCAACAATGACCGCCGCCTGCCTTCGGTCAACAAGATGGTGTTTGTGGCCAAGCCCCTCAAAGCCCATGGCTATCACGGCAAGGCCGGCGACAACCACTGCATCTGGGTAGACACCACCGACACGAAATCACTGGACATGCTGCTCCGCATCCTGGCGCATGAGATGCTGCACGCAGCCCTCGGTCACGACCAGGTGCCAAACAAGTACGCGCACGACACCGACTTCAAAGAAGCCGCCCGTGCCATTGAGATTGAAATGGGCTGGCCAAGGGGGAGTGTATGAAAACCATCGTGCAAGGACTTATCGCTGTCGGGTTGCTGTTCATTTGGGCTGGACTCTACGCAGCGCCCATCGCCGTGGCCAATGCGCCTGGCGTCACGGTCACGCTGTTTGACGAGAAGTGCAGGTTGTCAGCGGTGACGAACCTGCCGTTGCGGGCAACGTGGACGCAGAACGGCAAGACGAACGAGGGTTGCTTCGGTGGCTTTACAGAAGCCGGTGCCATTGGCCTGTACTTCGATGACGGCACTGTGTCGGTGATCCCGGCACAGGCCATTAAGCCTTTGGTGACGTTGTGACCCTCGGCCAGAAACAGCGCAAGTTCGTCCGCATGATTGCGGACCTGATAGTCTGGGCCTACGACAACGGCTACGAGTTGACCTTTGGTGATGCCTACCGTGACCCTCGGCTGCACGGCCAGATTGGCTGGAAGGTTGGCTACGGCTCGGCAAACTCCTGCCACAAGCTGCGCCTGGCCGTGGACTTCAATCTGTTCAAGGACGGGGTGTTCTTGGAGAGCACGGAAGCGCACCGGCCACTGGGTGAGCAGTGGGAAAAGATGGGCGGCACATGGGGTGGCCGCTTTGAAGACGGCAATCATTACAGTCTGGAACATGAGGGGAAGAAATGAACCCGTTACTTTTAGGCCCGCTGTTTGAACTGGGCAAAGGCATCATCGACCGCATCTTCCCGGATCCTGCGCAGAAAGCGGCAGCCGAACTGGAACTGATGAAGATGACCCAGGATGGTGATCTCAAGCAGATCATGGGTCAGTTGGAGATCAATGCGCGCGAGGCGCAGCATCCTTCGCTGTTTGTTTCCGGTGGGCGACCATTATTCCTCTGGATTGGTGGCGCTGGGTTTGCGTACGCCTGCTTGGTGCAGCCAGTGCTGGGTTGGATTGCTGCAATTAAAGGCTGGCCCGCGCCGCCTGATACCGATATTGATCTTCTGTGGGTTGTTATTACTGGTCTTTTGGGTATAAGCGGATTGCGCACTGTTGAGAAGGCAAAAGGCGTTACCAAGTGAAGCAGTGCATCGTGTGCTCTGCGGAGTTAAATGCCGCCTCTTGGGAGCCAGCGCAGCGCGTAAACCACATAAACAAATGCCGTCCATGTATCAGGAAAGAAAAACGAGATTACGCCAAGGTGTGGAGTAAAAACAACCCAGGCGCAGTAACTGCGCGATCCCGTAAACATAAAGCAAAACTGGCGTTAGAAAACCCAGTCCTTAGCCGGGCTAGGAACGCTTATAGCGACGCCAGAAAACGTGCAATAAAACAAAATCTTTTATTTGATCTTACTGCCAATTATGTGCATGATCTTATGCGGAAGACAACGCACTGTCCGTATTTTCAGTGGGCTTTGACCCACACCCCTGGCAAAGCGCGAACCCTTGCTTCCATTGACAGAATAGACAGTGCAAAAGGTTATACAAAAGACAATGTGCAGATTGTGTCTTATTTAGCCAACATGATGAAGTCGCACGCAACGGCGCAGGAGTTAGTGCTATTCGCGGCGGGCGTACTTAGGTTCCACGAATGACACCTTGGGAACTGCTGATCGCCGCCGGACTGTATCTATCGGTGGCGGTGCGCTACGGCAAGGCAGAGGATCCGGGCATGGCTATGGCGTGGGCTGCGTACGCCGTGGCCAACATCGGATTTATTTGGGCGGCTGTTCGGCCCGCAATCCGCTAGGCAATTCGTCCAGCCGTACCCCGAGCACGTCCGCGGTGAACCGATCAGGGCCGCCACCTTTCAGCACCGTGCCCGCCATCTTGCCATAAACAGGCGCCACCTTTACGGTCAACACATCGCCATCATGGTAGCAGCGTTGACTTAGCCGGTCGTCAATCTTGCACTGGCGTTCGACCGTGCGGCGGCAGGTGGGACAAAACAAATCGTATAACGGCACTATTCCATCCTCCGTGTCACCAGTCCTTCGTTGTCAACCACAATGTATCGCTTCTTCAGAAGCACGTTCTTCATGTCGTAGAATGATGCCTTGCGCGCCGGCAGGAACTCTAGGCACGCTTCCTTCCATTCAATGTCGCTGATTGAAGTGTTGTCCGGCCGCAGCTGGCACAGCACATCAAACCCCCGCTTGGCGTGACCGGCCAGTCTGCCAGTCGGGCCGTTGCCTACGGCGTCCGGTTCCACAACACAACTGGTCATCTCGTCGCCATCGGAGTCCAGCCCTACCACCACCGGCACCAGCTTGAACCCAATAGGTGCGCCAATCTCCACGTCCCGCTGCTTGCTGGCAGTCACTCTATTGTCGCTGATCTGCAGTTCCGTGTCAATAGCACCCAAGAGGGCTGACGACCCGCGCGCCCCGGCGTTCTGGTTTTTGCCCGAGTGGTGGACGATCAGCACGCAGGCGCCGGTCGATTCGATCAGGGCGGCCACGGCGCTGTTGAAAGCCCCTACGTCCTGTGCGGAATTCTCGTCCCCGCCCATCAGCGCACGCGCCAAGGTGTCGATCACGATCAGCACCGGCTTCTCCGGCAGGTCGGCAATAATGCCGGCTAAAACTTGCCTTCCGGCCAGTTCTCGCAAGTTAAAACTTGCCGGTGCGATAAAGAAAGGCACGTCCTCGTTGCCATACTTCTGGCGCAGGGCTTGCGCTCGTTTGATCAGTCCGCCGCCGCCCTCAAAGGGCAGGTAGAGCACCGGCCCGCCATGCACCTTGTGCCCCATCCATTCCTTGCCGGCCGCAATGTGGTAGGCCAAGTCCAGCAAGGTGAACGTCTTGCCGCCACCGGGCGGGCCGTAGGCGATGGCGTAGGATGCCTTCTGCAGCAACCCCTTGGCCAAGTAACCCGGCCCCTTGGATTCGCTATTCGCAAATTGCGAAAGGCGGGCGACGTGTATAGTTTTCCGCTTTTTTTCGACACGTTCTTCCGATATGTCGAAAAAAGGGAAATCTTCCGGCATGGCGGCCCGGACACCGGCTTCGTTCTGGGCGTAGGTGTAGGCGTTGGCGATCTTGTCGCTCAGTTCGTCGATCGACCATGGCGGGGAGCAGCGTTCGTTCCACTCGGCCAACAGTTCGCCAGCTTGTTCGGCTGACGGCCCCAGATCCCGCAGCGCGCAGATGACCTTGAACGTCTGCGCATCCCCGCCCTCGCCTTCCACGGCACCGGGTTGTTTGGCCAGCCACTCCCGTGCCCGCTCCACCACGCTGGCGTCGGCGTCCTGCACCGGCTCGGAAGTCGTGCTGGTTTTTGGCACGATCGTTCCAAGTTTTTGAACTAGCCAGTCGGGCGCATCAGCGACGTAGGTATCGTGCTCAAAACGATACCGTCCGGCGTCAACTTCACTGCCAGGGGCGACGACGTAGCCTCGTTCGGAACGCACATCAAGACCTGCCCCGAGGGAATCCACACCATTCGGCACGGCCACGGAAGTTCGGTAATAAAGGTGCCGCCCTCCCGTCGGTGTACGGGTTGTGAGGGTTTCGGGGAGTCCATAAGTCATCTCCAGTAGGGCCAGAGAATCATCCCCGCCCTTGTTGACATCAACGTCAATAACCACCAGCCCTTTGGTGTGAATCCCGATGTTCGCTTCCGGCCATTGGTCCCACCACGGACCGAACAGCTGCGGGCTGCCGGTCGCTTTGTTCGGCCAGTCCTTGATCAACGGCGGGAACTTGGCACCGGCCTTGATCGGGAACACTTCAAAGCCCTTGGCTGCAAGGGCAATGGCTGCGTCCAGCTTATTTGCCATATCGTTTCATCACTCCGCAATCGGCCCAAAGAGGGAACCCGGCAGCCCAGTCGGGCGGGGTTCGCATGATCTCCTGCATCTTCTGGCGCGCGGCTTCTGCTTTGTCCGCGTCAACTTCCACAACCGCTTCGTCGTGAACGTGAAGAACTATGTTAGCACCAAGTCTGTCCAGACGCAACATGCAATCCGCCAGCAGGTCACGGCAGGTGCCCTGAATAATGTTGTTGAACAGGCTGCCACCGTAGGTGCCAACCCGCGCCCAGTTGGCTGAGTTCTGCGGATCCTTGATGACCTTGCCCTTCTTCCGGTCGTCCGGCGAAGGGTTGGTCATGTAGGTCAGCTGCGGCCCATACTCGCCTTCCAGAAGTTTTGCATACGGATAGCAAATTGCGCGACCGCTTGGCAGCAGGCACCATAGAAACGAACCGGCCACCTTGAACTTGGCTTGGCGACCGGGATGGCCGCAGGCGTAGACTTGGCCCGGATTCTTGACGGCGTTGATCGCCGCCCTTTGGATGTCGTACCACGCGCTGACGATTTTCGGGTGCGCTGAACGCCAGGCGTTTTTGAACTCGTCTGCTTTTTCATCAGTGACTTTCACTCCGTAAGTTTTACCCATCACATGAAAGCTGCCGACTCCACCCTGGTAGCCGAAAGCCAACTCCATCGTCTTGCCGACCTGCCGTTCCTCGGACGGATTCTTGACGGACTCCACCGGCACGTTGAACGACTTGGCGTAGGCCAACTCGTAAATGCCGGGGCCAGTCTTGGCGTCGGCTGCACGGAAGGCTTCGATTTTCCAGTGCTCTCCTGCAAACCACGCAGCACCCCGCCCTTCGACGTTTGAGAAGTCCGCCGCCAGCAGCATCTTGTCGTCCGGCGCCACAAAGAATGACCGCATACAGCGGGACACCATGGACAGCGGCGGGCCGTAGATCATGTCGATGGCTTCATGCTGACCGTCACGCACCAGCTGCAGGACATGTTCGACCACCTTGGCCTTCGGCATATCCCGCGGCAGGTTGTGGACCTGCACCGCCCGGCCAGCCCAGCGCCCGGTGGCGGCACCGTGGTATTGGACTAAATTGCGCAGCCGGCCATCGTCGCCGGCTTGGTTGACCATCACATTGAACTTGGCGTTGCTGGCCTTGCCCGCCTCTTGCCGCAGCGTCAGGACACGTCGGGCAGCAGCGGGCAGGGTGTCGTCGGCCAGCAGTTCCGTGACATCCGCTTTAGCCAAACCAGTGAGTGCTTTGTGGCAGCCTTGTTCATTAAGCCACTCCTTGATCGGAGCAAGCGCCGTGCATGAAGTCGCGGCACCACCGGTGGCGAGGGCCATCTGTTCGTCATATTTCACCTTCATGGTGCCGGCCAGGGTGATCGCTGCCTTGGCCGTGGGCACGTCAATCATCACGCCACGCTGGTTGATCTGGTAGTCCAGCAACCAGACTTGGCGTTCCTTGTCCGACAGGGGCATCAGCCGCTTGTGCAGTTCCCGCTCCACGCGCACATCCTGCCGGCAGTATTCGTAGAGGCGGGCCAGCTTATCTTCTTCGTCCCACCACGTCAGCGGCTGGCCGGGCTTGGATCTCGGGCGACACATGCGCCGCATCAGCGCGCGTCCCTCCCCATCCTTCAGCACACGCAACCCCATGGCGAGGGCGGCATCTTCCAGATTGCCGGGAAGCCCCATGGCGTAAGCCATCGCCATTGTGCAGTAGGTTTGCTCGGGCTTGAGTTCCGGCCAGTCGTAGCGCGGAACCATGATGTTGTTCCAGATGGCCAGTTCAAAGGGTGCGTTGTGGGCGTAAACTTTACCGCCGGCGGCAACATGCTTTCTGACTTTCGTGGGCATCCAGCCGTCGGTAAACTCTTTGGGTTCAGTGATCGCCGGCTCCATATCGCCAATCGCCCAAGCCATGCACCAGATACCAGTGTCCGGGTGGCGGGCGTAGTTGTGCAGCCCGACTTCCCGCAAGTCAACGGTGCTGCGGGTTTCAAAGTCGATGTGCAGGACGGGTTCTGTCACAGGAGATCAGCCAAGCATGTAGGCTGAGATGACTTCTGCGGCGACTTGCGGGACGATCGCGTTGCCGTAGGCGCGCAGGCGTCCCACTCTGGCGGCAGCCCCATGAGCCAGCGGGAATGTGCCGGGTTCAACTGGCCGCCACTTTCCATCCCGGCAGTGGAGCCAGTCAGCATTTCGCCAGTGGCCGTTAGTCGGGCCGGGCATTTCAGGTTCTTGACCAACTCCTGATTGCCCATCTCGTCCGCTCGGTCGTGGCCCCGTTTCCTGAAACTGTCCACCGATGGGGTTTGCCAGTACCCCAGCTGCGTCGCTGAGTGCAGTGTGTCCGGTCGCCCGTGATGTGCTCCCGTGCTCTCGCTGTCCTCTCGCCTCGGTGTTGGCCAACTCTGCAACAAACCACAATCGTTGTCGGATGTGCGGCGCACCGAAGCCCGCAGCAGGGATACCGGCCGCTGCGAAGGCGTAGCCGATTCCTTCCAGGTCAGCTTGAACAAGGTCGAGCCAGCCGTGGCGGATCGCTGCTTCAACCTGTTCACCAAACACAACCGCAGGCTTTCGCTGGCGGATAAGTTCTGCCCAGACGGGCCAGAGGTGCCGGTCGTCTGCGGTTCCTTGCTGCTTTCCGGCTGCGCTGAACGGCTGGCAGGGGCAGCTTCCGGTCCACACGGGCCGGTCGTCGGGCCAGCCTGCGAGTCGGAGGGCGTGGCTCCAGACTCCGATGCCGGCGAAGAAGTGGCACTGGGTGTAGTTTTTGAGGTCGTCGGCTTTGACATCGTTGATGCTCCTTTCGTCCACGTCGCCAGGTGCGATGTGCCCTGCGGCGATCAGGTTACGCAGCCACTGGGCGGCGTAGGGATCAATCTCGTTGTAATAGGCGGCCATTCAATTCTCCAGAAGAAAAAGACCCCGCCAGCCCGCACTGCGCCGGCGGGGAAGGGCCGTTCTTTAGAACAGTGCTGCTGCGCCAGTACCGCTGGCCGCTGCTTGGCCTGCCGGCTGCGGTATCGCTTCAAAGTCATCCGCTGCCGCCACACCGCCGCCGGACAGGCGCTCACCGTCCTTGACGTGCTGCACGCCGAGCAGCGAAGCGTTCACGCGCTTGCCGAACTGGTTGTCCTGCGCCCAGAACTCCAGAATGATGTTGCCGTAAGACCCGGAGTAGGGCTTGCCGTCCGCCGCCACCAGGTTCTCCCGGTTCGGGCCGATGAC
>Ga0181344_1000696_pt1 | contig 13156 bp, 12 predicted proteins | sample Su13VDMLBDD_FD_130098 | JGI IMG/M metagenome (GOLD analysis project Ga0181344, IMG submission 130098) | Freshwater viral communities from Lake Michigan, USA - Su13.VD.MLB.D.D | ecosystem: Environmental > Aquatic > Freshwater > Lake | place: USA: Michigan | collected 2013-07-15
CGACAGAGCAGGTTATACAATGAAACTTAAAAAGACTTGGATTGACGGACAATGGCAGATTGTTATTACCAGACATTTAACAGACTGCGGTGAGTTAAACAGATGGGAATTATATCTAAGTCCAGAAGAACTACAAGCATTTAAACAAGGATTATTATAATGGGCAAGGGAAGCACAAGACGTAAAGAAGATACTGAGAAAATCAGAGATAATTGGGACGCAATATTTGGCAAGAAAGACCAAAAGGAAGAAAAGCCCAGGGACGGTCAGCCTAAAGAAAACGCTAAATAATAGAATAACTAAAGGTACATTACCCTATGCTCGATATTAAAAATATCCCAGTTGACGACATCAACCAGAATAAAAAACAGAACGCAACATTTGTGCGTATGAAAAACCAGATGGACGTCAAAATGGCGTCCTACTTACGCTATCTAGGCACAAAGAATGCCGTGAACCGTGCGTCAGATTATCATTATCTATGCTTGGCAGTTACAGATAGTACTGCACCAGTTAATGGTATTGACTATATCCATCCAGTTGTTAAACCAATTGTGGATTATGCTACAGCAGTTATCGCCAAAGGCTTGATGCCAGGTGGCGAAATTAACTTTGAATTCGTAGCCGATGGTGCCGATGATGAAGCAGCAGCCAGACAAGCCACTGATATGGTCAGTAAAGTTGTCAACCAAATGAATGATCCACACTTTATCCTAGAGCGTTGGATTATGGATGCTAATATGCACAAAAATGGTATGATGATGATTAAGCCTGTTAGAGAGCAGATCGTTCGTTATGTCGAAACAACAGGAACTACAGATCAACTAAGAGCATTTGAACAACAAGCCGCTGAAAGTGGTTTAACAGCACTACGCCAAAGTAAGCGCAAAGTCAATATTAATATGGACAATGCAATGGCAGAAATCCAACAAAATCTTGGTCCAGAACGAGCACAAATGGGCAAAGACTTTTTAGAAGGTGCTATGGCAGGTTTTGCCGAAGGCGAAGAGTTAATGGATGTTGAAGATTTACAAACATTATCTGTAGATGCCGAAACCGCAGTATTAAATGATGCTGTTGCTAGAAACACAATTTATAAAGCCAAATACAAATTAACTGGCTATAACATTAACATTAGATTCCATCCTATTGCACAACATTACTGGATCTGTGATCCTACAGTGCCAGAGATGCGTGATCAACCATTCTGCGGGTACTATGACCCAATGACTATACAGGAAGCAACTGAGTTATATCCAGGTATTGATTTAGAAAAATTCCGTGTTCACGCAGAATACAATATGAACGGTGCTTATCAGGCAGGTTCAGTATTAAACAACTTGGCTATTCACGCCCGTGATAGTGTGCCAGTAATGGGTATTCCCGTTAGCAGTGCTGCTTCAGCCGATCCAGATAGTCGTCAGGTCAGCATTGTCACGGTTTGGAACAAGTATGACATTGACGGTGATGGTGAACTAGAACTTATTGAGTTAATCTATTCAGGTTCATACATTATCTCAGCCCGTGAAGTTGAGTTTATTCCTGTGGCTAATATGTGTCCAAAACCATTGCCAGGCAACTTCTATGGTATGAGCGTAGCGGAAAGTGTTATTCCAGCACAGGAATATAATACATCAGCAGCCCGTGCAGAAATACAGTTAGGTTTACTAACTGCTACTCCACGTTTGGGTGTTAAACCAGACAGATTGGATTTTGAGATGCTACAAGATGGCGAAAGTGCTATTTTTATTCTCGACAGTAAATTTGATCCAGCCAAAGACATTTACCAAGTTCCACCACCAAGTGGCAATCTTGCGTTCTTAGAAACTGCAATGACACGTATCCAACAAGATACAATGGCATTGGTAGGTATGACTACTCCTAGTGATGTATTCAATCCAGAAGTTATGGCTCCAGGTAACAGTGGTATTAAACTACAGATGGCACTAACTCCTAACCAAATCATTCAGGACAACACAGTTAAGAATGCTGCCGAAGGATTAAAAGAAGCATTATGGTTAGTATGGCGCACATTAATTCAGTATGGTGATGACTATGGTGTTAAGAAACTAGCACAAACATTCCACCCTGACAAGAAAGCAGAATTCCTTGACTATTTGGCTTGGGACGATATGAACTTCTGTGAACGTAAGCAAATTCACACTGAACTTGCACTAGGTATGATGAGTGAAGAAAATGCACTAGGCAGACTACAGATCATTCAAAAATGTCAGGCAGATTTATACCAAACTACACAGGGTATGGTTGCCAGTGGTACGCTAACTCCAGAAGTGTATAAAAAGGTCAAGAAGCCTTTTGCTGACACTCTTTATGTTTTAGGTGTTAAAGACTGTGATACTTACTTGCCAAGCGATGAAGAAGTTATGGCAATGATCCAAGCAGGTGCTGAATCAGCCAAGAACAAGCAGCCAAGCCCAGATGACAAGAAGAAGTTATCTAGTGCGGCATTGGATGATATGAGAGCAACTCAGATCAAAGCCGAAATGGAAGGCACTGATGCAGAAAGCCAACTAGATTATATGGCATTAGCACAGGGCACACCAAAGGTATACAGTTGATGTGACTAAATAATACTATGATAAACGATAGCACAGTGGAGTTTTATAACTCTAAATTGAACTTAGATTTGAGTAGTATTAAAAACCTTACACCAGCACAGGCTGACAAGGTTAGACATTATGGAACACAGGCTGAGAACTTGTTAAAGAACAAAGACTTGGCTATGTTTATACACCATTTTAAGTTTGAGGTAGTAGATGCATTGAGTAATATCTCAGCACATACCCCAGACGCAAATGCTGAAAGAGTTGCGTTAAGTAACCAACTTATAGGCATTGATAGTTTCGTGAGTAGCCTTAGACGGGCTGCTTATTTGAAAAGTCGTATCGTAAGCACTAACGAAGTGCCCGATACTAATTAAAGGAAAAGAAAATGACAGAATCCCCGATCAGCCCTAATGCTAGTAATAGCACGGTCACTGAATCAGCAGCAGTTCCTAGTTTGGACTCAATAGCCGCTAAAATGACCGCAATGCGTGAACAAACCTTGCGTAATCAAATTGGTGCTACCAACCAGACTGCGACAGGAGTAGATGATGTGGCAGAAGAAACATCTATGCCTGTGGCAACAGACAGCAGCGATGCTGTGCCAGAAGTTGATGATACCATTGACACCGATTATGACAGCGACGGTTACGAAGCATCAGCCCCTGAAGAGGTAAGCAATGACACCAGTAATTCTACAGCCGATGAACTAATTGATTTTATTGAGTTCGCAGAAACTAACCCGAACGCTAAGTTCAAGTTTATGAAGAACGGTAAAGAAGTAGTTATTGACGCTAAGAAAGCCGCAGCCATACTAGGACAAGGTTCAGCAATACACGAAGATGCAAGGCAGTTAAAGATAGAACGAGCAGAGTTTGACGAGTATCTCAATGAGACACGTGCCAGACAAGAAGGTTTGACTTTAGCAATGGAATTTACCGTTCAGCCTAAGTTGCAGGCAGCGTATGATGAGATTGTAAAAACACAAAATTATCAAACGACTTTTCAGCAACAGTTGGCAAGAACAAATGATCCTGCCCAGATCGCAAGAATACAGGCTAGTATGCAACAGAATGAACGCTGGATTCAGCAACAACAGAAGGTTATATCACAAATTAAACCTGCTATTGATCAGTTCAGGGCTGTGCGTAAAGAGCAAGTAAGCGAGCGATTGACAGCAGCACGTAAATCATTTACAGACAAAGAGTTAAAAAACGAATATGTCTATAATGAAGTTCGTGATAAGGTTAGCAAACTTTGGAAGAATGCTAAAGATGAGATCATTCCAGGTATTCCTAATATTGACCTAATCAGCAGTGACGAAGCACTTTTAAGTCTTGTCCGTGACGGTCTACGCTACAGAGATAAACCTACTACTAAATCTGCTGGATCATCAATGGCAGCATTGACAAGTCGCAAAGGCGCTTCTACACAGAAGGGCGGAGGCGATGACATCAGCAAACTTCGTGAGCAAGCCAATAAAGGCGACAAGAAAGCCGCCGATAATCTTTTAGTTGCTCAACTCAGTAGAATTAGAGCAAATAGAAGTGGAAGATAAAACCATTATTAAAGGAAAATAAAATGGCAGAAATTACAACAAGTCAAATTGGCAATGGCACAACCGCTTACGGAAGTGACATCGTTGTCAAAGATTTAGACCTAGATGTGTCTAACCGTGTTAAGGACGATACACCTGTTCTTAATATGTGTATGAGCAAAAAGCGTAAAGTTAACAGCACACTACCATTGTGGACTGATGACATTTACCGTGCTCCAGGCGTTCAAGCACAAGTAGAAGGTGCTGTAGTATCTACAAGTCAAGCAGAGAGCAATCAACGCTACAACTTGGGTAACTACACTCAAATCTTCTCAACAGTTATCGCTAGTAGCGGTACTGCACGTGCTGTTATGCAGGCTGGTGGTGACCCACAAGCATACCAAGAAGTAAAACAATTGATCGAATTAATGTTTGACGTTGAGTTACAATTGGTTCGTAATGACCAAATCGGTACTAAGTATGCTGGTCAAAGCGGTACTGCTTCAGGTCTACCAAGTGGTCAGACAGGTCGTCGTATGGGTTCATTGACTTCATTCGCTGGTACTCAGTCATTCAACACTACAAGTGGTACATTGAGTGGTTTAGATTCATTCTATAACAACGAAGACACTGACAGTGCTGTTCAAGCAAGTAACGCCCTACAGATCTACGCTAATGGCGCTCAGTTCTATAGTGGTACATTTACTAACCAGTATTTTAGCCCAGCATTATACAAGCAATTGGTAACAGTTGCTGAACAACGCTACAATGCTAAAATCCGCACAGTAGTTGCTCCAACAAGCATCCGCACTTCAATCAGTGACAATATGCCACAGAGCAGAGGTATCAACCGTGTTGATTCAGCACGTGGTGACACTATCCAAACTTACGAAGGCGACTTTAACTATACATACGAGATCTTTGATTCTTGGATTATGGATCAAGTTAATCCTAACTCTATATTCTTCTTAAACGAAGATGTAGTTCAGTGGGGTAGTTTACGTGACCTAGGTCCTAACAATGAAGTTTTCAGTAACGCAGATGCGTCATTGGATCAATTCATTATGGAAGGTACTTTGATCGTCCGTAACCCAGCAGGTGTTGCTGTTCTAAACAACATCAAAGCAGGCACAGATGCACAAGCCTCTTTACCTGCTGCTCGACCAGCAGCATTGGTAAGTCGTGTAAACTTAGGTGCAGGCGACGTTACTCCTTAATTCTTTATAGAATTTTAAGTAAACAGAAAAGGCTCTTCGGAGCCTTTTCATTTGGCTAAATAATACTATGAACGATATAAACAGACCAGAATATCTGGATGACACGGATCCAGAAAAAAACTACAACTTTTACCGTCAAGACAATGGTGGAATGATTACCAACCATAATGGCTTGGCTGATAAGTTGTTACAGAATAATGATTTGTATAACTCAATGAAAGGTGATTGGAGCAGAACATCTTGGAACAAAGGTAATAACATTAAAGTTACTACTGGCAGACAAGATGGTAAGTTTTTTATTACCAGAGAACAACAGAATATTGAAGAAGTTAAACAGCGTGTAAGAAACTATAGACACGCTGCAGAACTTGGCATTCCTGATCCACTAGCACCCATAGGTGATGATGGTAATTTAACTTACAAATGGATGGAATTGCCTACAGTTATCAGTATTCGTATTAGTGATCAATACTTTGGTGGCATTCCTTGGACAGCGTTAAAAAATGATAGAACAATGAAAGCGCAGTTTTACAGAGTTGTAGAAACAGAATACCCAGACTATGTTTGCTACCCAGGCGGCAAATTACCAATCCCAGTGGCTGTGTCATATCCACAGCGAACAGGTTAAAATATTTAAGGACATAAAAAATGTATGTAATTCCCACAGGCGATGCTCTTGTAGACTTTATTAAAGATTTTACTGGCAGCACAAATACCGCAGAAATTAAACAATGTATCTTTTTGGCAGAAATGTCAATGAGAAATATTGAGTTGCCAGCATTGCGCTGCGATCCATATGCCGCAGAAAACATCGGTATAGCAGATCAATATGGACATATACCTATTCCAGGCGATATGAACAAACCAATCTTGTTCTTTAAGCAGGGTAATCCTGGTGGTGGAACATCAAGCCAAACTGGTCCGTGGATTGTCTATGACCGTATCGGTGACCGCGACATTATCACACAATCTATGATTGCTCAGTTATACTTACAACCAGTAAACGTGCCAGCAGTTATTCGTGGTAAGTTCAGTGAAGTTGGCAACAAGTATCAATTCTTGCCGTATATTGCTCAGGGCGATTTAATCAATATGTATTATTATCGTGCTTGGCAATTATTGTTTAGTCCTGTAGAAGATCAATTAATCAGCACAACAGGTAGTGTAAATCCTATTAGTGGTAGTGGACCTTGGACTATTGCTATTACAGGTATGACAGATATTAGTGGTTTAAATGTCGGTGATCATATCAGTGCTACTGCAGGCACTGGTAGTTTAGGCACAGGTTTTACTACTGCTATCGTTACTGAACTAACATCAAGTACTAGTATTAAAGTAGTAGTAACAGGCGGCACAAGTCCACAGGGCGGAACAATAACAAACATCAAAGTTGTAGATGTAGTAGTGCAAACTAATCCTGTTTTACAAACCTGGGCTGAAGGTTATGTTTATGCTACTCTCAGAGAATATTACATTAAACGACATAATGCCGAAGATGCCGCAGTATATGCCAGTAAGTTTGACAATGCTTGGCAAACTGTAGAAGACCAAAACAATCTTGGTAAGTGGAGTGGCGGACATACTCGTTTAACTTCAGTATGGCAGCCTCGTCAATACAGACAGTACAATATCAAGTAAGGAATAACAATGGCAGACAATAGTTCATTATACGGCACAACAACACCTTCTGGCACAGTAGCCAGCAGTAACTACACTACATTATACAGCGGTGGCAACAACTTCGTGCCCAGTGGAGACAATGTTATTATCTCAGGAACATTGACTGTCAATGGCTGCGCTATACTCACAGATTGTCCAACATTCAGTTTATTACCGCTAAATGCTACAACTATCAATTTTGGCGGTAGTGCTACTGCCGTAAACATTGGTGCATCAACAGGTCAGACAACAATCTTAAATCAGTTAGCCACAGCCAACTATACATTTCCAGTGGCAGATGGTGTCAGTGGACAGGTTCTTGTCACAGATGGTGCAGGGACTGTAAGTTTTGCTCCTGCTTCAACAGTGGGTAAAACATACAGTATCAATGCAAGTGCAACTACAGGTGGTGCTAACTTTAACTTAGTCAGCAGTGATCCTAGCACAGATACTATTAAGTTTGCCAATGGCACAGGTGTTACTGTAACTAGAACAGATGCAGACACTATTACATTTGCTATTGGGCAAGATGTTGCTACTACTGCTAATCCTGTGTTTGCAGGCGTAACTGGCGGTAATGTCACAGTTGGTGTTGCTACAGATAATACTATTGCTACTACAACTGGTAATTTAAATATTGTTCCAGAATCAACAAGTTATACTGAGATTTTTAGTAGTGCTGCAACTCCGACAATAATAACAAGAAATACTACTACTACTAATGCTTTTGTTAGAACGTTGGCATTAAATCTCCAAAGCACAGGAACACCCACAGTTGGATTTGGAAATGCATTAGATTTTCAAGTAGAAGCACAACCTGGTAATACAGAACGAGCAGGTTATGTCAGCGTAGTTAGCACAGACTTAACTGCAGGCAGCGAAGACTTTAGAATGAACTTCGGTCTAATGCAAAATGGTGCCACTTATGCTAACCGATTATCATTGTTCAGCAATGGTGATCTTAATATGTATAATGGTGGTACATTTGGTATTCTCGGCTTAACCAGTGGTTTTACTAAATTAGTAGCGCCAGCAACTGGCAGTAATTTAACTTATGTTTTACCTGGTGCGGCAGGCGCAGCCAATACTGTATTAACTAATGATGGTAGTGGAAACCTATCGTGGGCACTACCAGGTGGCGGTGGATCAACATTTGGTAATATCACTATTGCTGTAGCCGATGATAATACAATCTCTACAACTACAGGCGATTTAAAATTAGACAGTGCCAGCGGAACAATAGAAATGATTGGCATTGTTGATATTAATGGTGATTATATAAACTTAAACAGCGACAATACTGCTGTTGATAGTGCTATGCGTTTTAATGCTGGCGCTGAAATTTTATATAACTATGCTAATAGTCGTTTTGATATATCTAAAGGTATAAATGTAGACAGTGGTGTTTTATTTGTAGATGCTACTAACAACAGAGTTGGTATTAACAACACAAGTCCACAATATGAACTACACATAGATCAGGGTGCTGATGGATTTACACAGTTCGGTATGACCACTGCTGAACGCACAGCGTTATGGACAATGAATGATGGTGATGACTTACTAAGTTTAAGTTATGGCACTACGCCAGGAACAACAAATAGACTAATATTTGATCCAACAAATCAATGGTTTGTTACTGGTAATACTGGTATTAATACTGCTACACCAGCATATACTTTAGATGTAAATGGAACTGGTAATTTTCAAGGTGTAATAACAGGCGGATTAAAAATAAATGGTTCTACAAGTGGTTACAGCAACTTTATTGCTCCAACAACTGGTAGCAACTTAAACTATACATTACCTGGAGCCGCAGGCGCAGCCAATACAGTTTTAACTAACGATGGCAGCGGCAATTTATCGTGGGCATTGCCAGGTGGTGGTGGTTCAACGTTTGGTAATATAACTGTAGGTGTTGTCACAGACAATACTATATCTACAACAACAGGAGATTTGGTATTAGCCAGTGCTACTAACGTTATTGATGCTACTACAGCAACTATAAATGCTAATATATTAACTGTGGACAGTCGTGCTAGTATTGATTCTGTTACAATAACAACAACTTCAACTAGCACAGTTCAATTAGTAGAAACCACAAGAAATGTAATGAAAAATGTAATCTACATTGTTCAAGGTGCAAATGTGCATACTGTAGAAGCATTAGTATTGCGAGTAGATGCAACTACGGCATTGTTAACTACATATGGTGAAATGTATAATACTTCAGCATTGGCTACATTTACAGCAGATGTCAGTGCAGGCGATTTAAGATTATTGGTAACTCCAGCAAGTGCAACAAGCACGGTATTCAGTGTAGTAAGAACTTCACTAGATTAAACATAAGGATTGTGTGAATTATGGCAAACGAAAAATTCAAAGTTAAATTTGGTCTCGCAGTAGGCGATACCGTGGCTACAGTAGATGGCACAACAGGTAATATTGTTACTCAGGGCACTATAGATGTTCAGGGTGGAACTGTTACAGATTCAACTGGTGCACTTAGTATTACTACTGGTGCAAGTAATGGCAACATTACATTAGACCCAAATGGCACTGGCAATGTTGTAATGACATTTGCCAATGGCGGTAATTTAACCAATGACAGAAATTATCTGTCAGGCATTATTCGCCAAACAGCGGCTGCAGCCGCAGGTGATGTATGGGGCTTTGGTCCAACAGGAACAGCCGTTCCATATCGTGGTATTAGCATAGATAACACAGCATCAGCAACAACTACCACAGGCAAACGCACTGGTATGGTTATGCGTAACTATGCCACTAATCCAAGAAATAGTATTATTGGAGAAGCCTCTCGTGGCACAAATCCTAGTGCACCAGTGATATTAAATAATGGTCAGGTTATGCTAGAAATGACTGCCGCTGGTTATGCGGCTACCAGTGATGGCACAGGTTTTCAAGCAACTGGTTGCACAATCAGTGGCACTACATTGACCGTAGGCACAGTTACTTCAGGTGCTCCTGCAGTTGGTCAATTATTAACCAGCGTAACACAGGGTGCTGTAGTCACTGCTGGCACAACTATTACTGCTAATATCAGTGGTAGTGGTAGTGGTTCAACTTGGACAGTTAGCACAAGTCAAACAGTTGCTAGTTCTACTATCTGGGGTGGCGGTGATGGATGGATGGCATCAAATAACGGACTTGCAGGAGCAATAAGACTGGTTAGTAGTGAGAACTGGACTAATCAAACTTCGGGCACTAATTTTGTAGTAGCATTAAGTCCTGTAGCCAATGCTAGCACTTTGGCTTTGGCAGGTGCAACATATAATGTGGTCACTATGAATTCAAATTCATCTAATATAGCCATTGATAATCAAATATTTAGAACTAAACCAACAGCGTTTGGTGGCACTAATAAGGTTATGCTTCAACTAACAGAAGCAACTTCTACAGTAACTACAGATAATTTTAATGTCAATAATGCTACTACTGGTCAACAATGTGTAACTGTGAATACAAGTGGCGGAGATGTAGTTTTAAGTGTTCAACAACAACGAGCCGCTACTAGCAACGATAACGCATTGGTTAATTTTTCAACATTTAGATGGGATGGCACACAATATACTCCAACATTATTACAGGATACTATTGGTGAGTTTAAGTTTAATGGTAATGTATTCACTGGAGCAAGTCCAGGAACAACAACTGGACCAGGTGCTAGTATTAATGCTTTTGCCACAGAGAATTGGTCACCTACAGCAACAGGCACTGGCTTTAGATTTAATGCAGTTAGAACTGGCACATTAAACAGTTATGACGTTATCAGCGGTAATACAAATAGTCTGGCATTTAACAGCGATACTCTTAATTTTAACAGTTTTGACAGCACTACTAATCGTGTTAGCATAGATGGTAGCACAGCCTCATTTAACGTTCCAATTAAATTAAACAATAATGTTATACAAGCCAGTGATGGTGCTACTGCTATTACTACAGTGCCAATTACTAGTAATAATCCTAACACAGATTTTACAGGTAACATTGTCAAAGGTCAGATTAGAGCAGGTGCTGGTGAAGCCAATGGTAATATCTATGAATTTACTGGATCCGCTGTTCCATCAACAGGTATCAGCATTGATAACACTGACAAAGTTGCAGATAGAACCAGTTTAGTTATGCGAAATTATGGTGCTAGTTTAAGTGGTGCTTTACCCCGTAACACTATTATTGCTGAATCAGCCCGAGGCACAGCGGCTAGTCCATTGAATTTAACTAACGGTAATTCAATATTAGATATTCAAGCCACTGGTTATACTTCAACAGGTTTTGTCAGCGATTTGAGCACTGGTGTTCCAGCATTAGTTCGTGTAGTTACTACAGAAGCGTGGAACAATGCGTTAAACAACACAGGCGCTGGATTCCAACTATTATTACAGCCAACTGCTACAGCATTAACTGGCACTGGTAGTAGTTTAGTGCCAGTTATAGTTGCTAATCCACAGTCATTTAACAGCCGCAGTGATTCATATACTTGGAACAAAGGTAAAACCAATAGTTCAGGAATGATGGCTTTAAGTGATAATTCAGGTAAAATTCAATTAACTGTTCAACAACCTCGTGCTACCAGTGCCGCTGACTACGCTACTGCAAGTTGGAATACTTATCGTAGCACTGATGGTGTAAATTATACACCAACACAAAATGGCGATGCTATTGGTGAGTTTAAGTTTAATGGTAATGCTAATACTAGCACTACTCCAGGTGTTCCAGGCAGTCCAGGTGGTAATGTAACTGTTATTGCTACAGAAAACTGGACTAGCACAGCCAATGGAACGCAAATGGCTTTCTTTGCTATTAAACAAGGAACATTAACCAGTTATCCAGTTATTACTGCTAACCCAAATTACTCTGTATTCCAAGCGGATAATTTCCAATTCAAATCTGCGGCAGCAAGTCCAAGCATTTATGCAACATTTGACGGGCAAAGTGCTACGTTTAATCAGCCAGTAGGCTTCCCAGTATATACTGCGGCGGCGGCTGGTGCTATAACAGGACAAGTTGGATGGCAAATTTGTATCAGCGACAGTGCTGGTGGTGGCAATCCAAATGGTATGATGGCATTCTGGGATACAACTAACTCAAGATGGAGTTACATACACGATAATTCGGCGGTATAATTATGACAGATCAGTTTAAAGAAACAACCTTAAAAGGTCACATTCAGTTGTGTGAATTACGCTATAAGAATCTTGAGGAGAGATTAGATAATGTCGAAGCCCGTCTTAGTAAAATTGAAAGTAAAGTCAGTGACCTTGGTGCAGCGATCCAATCAAATCTTCTTGAAATTAAACTTACCATTGAAAAAGCCAACGGCAGACGGGATGTTCAGGTTATTGCCACCCTGGGAACTATAGTTGTAGCAGCCATAAGTGCGGCTGCAATTTATCTTAAATAACTCTATGACAAACCGAGCAATACACTGGTTCTATAATGGACTAACACCTAGACGAGATTACATAGATCCAAGAATACCAGTGGCTAAACAATTAGCCTGGAATAAACTTCCTGGTGATACACCCTGGACTGTGCCAGAACCTGATAACTATAACCGAGCAGTGGTCACAGACCTACCTGTTGACTGTCTGTTAGTTGAAGATCAGGTTATATACAAAGATCAGAGTAAAAACGCTTGGGTTACATTAATGTACGTGCCTGATGAGCAATTAGCAGAGTATGACCTATGGTTAAAACTGCAAAATGTCCGAGCACATTGGCAACATACACGAGCACCTAAACTCAAAAAACAACGCAGTTATCAAATGTAACCTGGTGCCTAGGCATAAGTATTAATATGAACGCACAAGACTTAACTCGTTGGTTTGCTGACTTTTGCCCCAGCATTGAAATAGATAACGGCAAGATTTACTTGGACAATGATCATCTCTTGGTCTATCTTGAACCTAAAGACGGTAAGATTACCTTAGGCAGTGAGATACACGATGCACGTGCAACTTATCTTGTCGGTGATTATAATTATGAAACTGTAGATAAACTTGTAGCCATCTGGACAGAGTTTATGGATTTAAACAATGACACACCTAGATCTGTTAGCATCATTTTATCAAGCATTTAAAACTGATGACTCTGATTATGCTCTGATCCTGCAAACTAAGTATCCAGAACTGTGTGCTGTAATATCTGGTATTGTACTA
>Ga0181344_1000697_pt1 | contig 13146 bp, 25 predicted proteins | sample Su13VDMLBDD_FD_130098 | JGI IMG/M metagenome (GOLD analysis project Ga0181344, IMG submission 130098) | Freshwater viral communities from Lake Michigan, USA - Su13.VD.MLB.D.D | ecosystem: Environmental > Aquatic > Freshwater > Lake | place: USA: Michigan | collected 2013-07-15
CTGAACGGATGCGCGACCGTTTCGACCGTTCCCGTAAATAGCTATTGCGCTATTACGAAACCCATCAGTTACGACGCAAAGCAAGACACGCCCGAAACGGTAGCTGAAGTCGAGCTGCATAATAGTGTTTTCGTTTGTCTTTGTGAAAATGACTGCCCGAAAGGGAAATAATGCCAAAAGACATTAAAATAGACCAAGGTCTGTATAAATATTGCACGCCCAGACAGCGCGAAATTTTAGAGACGATTGAGCGATGCGGTAGCGCAAAGGCGGCATCATTAGAGCTTGGCTTAAATATTGCCAGTGCAAGCGAAACATATCTAAAAGTTAAAAACAAAGCCGCAAAGTTTGGCTATTCCCCTGAGCATGATTTCACCCGACCTGTCCCTGAAGGCTATGTAGCTAAGGGCGTCAGCACCTATTACAATGCTGAAGGCAAACCAGCAGGACAATGGGTTAAAGCATCACTGAGCCATGAAGCGCTTGTAGAGGCTATCAGGGAGACTATTGACGGGTTTAAGGATGACATACCACCCGTAAGCGTTATCGTTGCTCCAGCGGCTTGTGAGGAGCATCTGTGTAACCTTTACACATTCACGGACTATCACCTTGGGATGCTAGCATGGCATAAAGAGGGCGGCAGCGATTGGAATATATCCATTGCTGAACAAATCATTGCTGCGGCATTGGCAAAGATGATTGACCAAAGCCCTAAAGCGCACACGGCTGTGATAAACATTCAGGGCGACTTCCTGCATACAGATGGCAAGACACCCGTCACGCCAGCGTCAAAGCACGTTTTAGATGCTGACAGCCGATTCCCAAAGATACGGCGTTCCGCGATTCGCATCATTCGATCACTTGTAACAATGTCTTTGCAGCGCCATCAGGAAGTGCATCTGATTATAGCTGAAGGGAATCACGATGAGGAAAGCGCCGGATGGCTGGCTGACCTGTTCTCCGTGCATTATGAGGAGGAGCCTCGCGTAACTGTCAATGACAGCGTGCTTCCGTTCTATGTGTTGGAATGGGGCAATACGATGCTAGGCATTCATCATGGCCATAAAGTCAAGAACGAGAGCCTACCGCTGCTGTTTGCAGCACAGTTCCCGCAAGAGTGGGGCAGGACTACCCGCCGCGAGATACACTGCGGACATCGCCACCACAGGGACGAAAAAGAGTATAACGGTGTAACGGTAGTTCAGCATCCAACCTTGGCAGCGCGTGATGCCTATGCTGCGCGTGGAGGATGGATTGCGGATCGTGCAGCCTGGGCAATAACGTATCATAAAAAGTACGGAGCTGTAGGGCGTGTGATGGTGACAACTGAAATGTTGGAGACTGTGTGATGTTTATTAAGATCGTGAATAGTGAGCGTGACTTTGCCCAGAACGGGCCAACTGGTATCACAATTAACACTGGCACAAGATATTTTGCCGCTGTCTTACTGCAAGAATATTATGAGTTTTGGCGTTATGCGTTCTGGTTCTGGGTTGCTCCTGCTGCCATCGCTGTTGCTGGATATTTCATTTATCCGCTATTATCGTTGGCTAGCCTGATTCTAATGGTGCTGGTTGGTTCAAAAACAATTAAGTTTGAAGACCGTGAGGCAATGGGCCAAGCTATCGAGATTGCAGCCATTAAGGTTTTCTATGGGCGCTTGAACATGGACAGCGAATATCGGCTGCAAGCGCGGTCTCTGATCCGCAAGGACAGTCCGTATAAAGCAAAAGGCTACTGGTCTGATATACCGGCTATAGACCCAGCTGCGTACACAAACGACATGGCGATAGCTGGCGTATCAGAGCCAAGCATTGATAAGATGATTTCTAAGCTAAAGGCTAAGGCCCCTGCTGCGGAGCGCTATGTCAAGAAGCATTGGGACAAACTACGCAGCTGGCGTACTTTAGGAGCTGAAAGCAAAGGCTATTAAATCAGCTTATTGCTTATCGTTCGCTTAATTTCATCTTTGTGCTTTGGCTTATCTTTTTCCACCGCTTAGGCGTCATGGTCTGGGCCATTACGGTTGCTTCACGCTCGGTTCTGGCGATAACGTGGATCAGACCTTGGTGCGTGGCTGTGTAAGTGCGCGTCACTTCAATGGTGTAGGTCTGTAAGGGTTCGTTCATTAATCTTCCCCAACATAAGCCAGCAACCGCTTCAACGCCTTGATGTCTTTCTGGTATTGCTTGGCATCTTCTGGGTGGACGTAGCTATGTGCTGCGTTGTGCTGCACCGTCTGCAAAGTATCCTTTAGCCACACACGGACAATTCCGTCTAGATGAGCTATATCTAAACTTATATCAATCATCATTTGCTTTGCTCCTGTAGTGCTGCGCGGTCCTTTAGTGCGCGAATGTCTGCTGCAATCAGTCCGCATATCGGATTATTGCCTTCACCCCATGCGTGTTCGTATTGCTCGGCAATCGTGGCGCATCGCTCAATCAGCGCATCACGATAGCGCGTAAAACACTGCACCAGATAGTCATCTCCGTTGATGCCTATTTCGTCCAGCCTCCAAGGGCCTGCGCCTTGCAAGTATAACTTGGCAGCATTGATGGGGCAGGCGTCAGTCATTTGCCCTGCTCCTGTTCCTTACGGCGCTCTGCAAACGTCTTTCCGTCCACGCCTCGCAATGGCCATGCGCTTTCAGAGGATACACGATGGTTCTTGCCCAATGGAGCTGCTTGTTGCGTTTTAATCATGACCAGGCCACGTTTTCTGTAGCGAACATAAAGATGACAACAACTAGCCATATTGTGACCAGCCAAAACTGGGTTTTGGATATTTTCTGCATTTGCTTACTCCTTAATGGCGGGGCGATGCCCCTGTGGTTGATGCCATCTTATAAAAACGCCTTAATTATATGTAAAGCGTTTTTTGCATAACACATAAAAAAGACGGGCCGCACCCCTGCTACCCGCCTTTTCCCTTATACCAGCAAGTGTTCTGGTATCTGTAAAATCCAACCATGTTGCTTGGATATGTTAACAAATCGCTCTTTATTTAACGTATGCTGTCCTGCAAGAAGCTGCGCCTTTAGCAGTGCTTTCGTTGAGTTGGAAATGCTTTCATTGCTTCGCTTGTTTAGTATTTCCATTTGCATGGTTATGGGCGGATGCTGCTTGTAGAGAAAGTCTACTCGTGGTGCAGATAATAGCATGGCTCACTCCTAAAATGGCACTGAATCGTCAAGGTCATCATCAAAGGTCGTATGCTGATTCTGACTATGTGAATTACTTACTTGGCTTGAACCAGCTTCAGATCGAGGCGCTGTATCAATGCTGCCAACGCGGACATTGAATTGTGGCTTGCCTTCGTATTCATCGTGCGTAAGTTCGCCTGATACAAATACCTTCGTGCCTTTCTTTAGGCTACCCGCAAACGCTTCCGCTGCCTTGCCCCACAAGCTGCACCGATACCAGACGCTGCCAGCATCCTTACCGAATCCGTTCTTGACGCCAACATTGAAGCTGAGAACCTTGCTGTCGCGTGTATCACGCAACTCGGCATCTTTTCCGACGTTTCCTGAAATTGTGATTAACTGCATGGTATTCTCCTTATCCGCCTAGGGCGTTCATGTATGTTTCAAGCAGGACTTCGTATTCTGCCCGTTCGTGTTTTTCCATCTTGCGAAGGCGGATCACAGCGCGAAGGATTTTAACATCGTATCCGTGAGACTTTGCCTCGCTGTAGATTTCTTTAATGCTATCTGACACGCCTTTCTTTTCTTCCTCCTGGCGTTCAATGCGCTCGATCAGCAAGCGCAGCATATCGTCAGTATTATCACTCATATTCTTCACTCCATTTTACGTTGTGTTGCGCCCCATACGAATACACAAACTCAATTAAATCTGACATCTGGGCCTTGGTTAGCTTTGATGTTTTAAAGCCTACTGGGAAAGGCTGGTCGTTTAGGCCCATTGTGAACATCACTTCATGCCCTAATGCTGCCATAAATATACACTTCCAAACTTCTGGTATGTGATGCCTATCCTCTGGTGCTGCCCGACTAATGTCTGACAGCATAGCCCACATCTTTGCGTTCTGGTCGTCACTGCGCTTGGCTGCGCTAATCTTGACGACTGCATCTTGTGGAGCCTTGTCGATTAACTGGTGAGCCAATCTCCTTTGATATTCACCACGAAGCCAGACTGTCTGCGTCACTTGTCTTGAGCCTCTTTAATCTCTAAAAATTTATCGGCTAGTTTTTCTGCTTCAGCCATAAGATCAATGCCATGCATTATATAAAATCCTCTGTGTCCAATGGCCTCAACGCTTTCTTTTGGCCCCCATTGAATTTGATGATGCCTTGGGCAAAGCGGAACAACCCTGTCATCCCTTCGTGATGCTCGCCCAATTTTATCGGCATATCCAGTTACATGATGGATGGTAGATTGTGATCCACAGACCAAACATGGAAGTTCTGCTATGCAATTAAAGAATCTCTTTTTTTCTTTTGGTTTGATTCCCATGTCCGCCCTCTTTCTACACAACTTGGGAACCCAGTCCGTCCATGCGTTTCTAAAAAGCCATGCGCTTCTTCAGCTTGTTTTCTGGCAGCGCAGGCATCATCAAATTTATCAAACATACCAATAAATATATATTTTTTATTAACCGTAATCTCGGCTTTCCATTTACCCGTTTTTTTATAAAAGCAGACGCCGATTCTTCCACTCGTATTATTTGACGGAAGCTTTAAGTTTCGGTGGTTAACTGAATTTCCAACATCTCTTAAGTTGTCCAAGCGATTGTCATCTGTCTTTCCATTAATATGGTCAATTTGATTTTTGGGCCATTCTTGATGATGCATTGCCCATATTACTCGATGGGCAAAATAGTTTTTTCCCATAAGCCGAAGTCCAACATATCCGCGTTTATTAGATGTTATTTTTTTATTGGCATATCTGGTGTTCCAAATCTTCCAAGCACGTTCATCGCAGAACATTTTTAAGGGCCGTGGTTTCCAGCTTAAAAGACCTGTTTCATAATCATATGAAATAAGTTCCTTTAAAACCTGTGGATCAATGTCGTCTTTGTATGTCATGTTCGAACCATACACACTCAATCCCTACTTGGCAACCTCAATCGCATCTTCAAGTTCCAGGCTATACTCAGCAACGTAAGATGATTCGCCCCAGCGATTGACCACCTCAATCTTTTTGGTTTTAATTTTATGCCCAGCCTTTCGCAGATCGTTAATGCGCGATGCAAGGCGATAGATGCCAAGGTCATTCAATGCTGTCATTGGTCTGATTGGCCCAACAGTAAGCAAGTGATCGAAAACTCTTTCGTTCTGTGTCATGATTGGTCTCCTAGTTTTGATAACGCTTTTACGTCTTCATCGACTTCTACAAGAAATTCGGCAACCTCTGATTCCAGAATCGCCAGCATATCGTTGTCGCGCTGCACCCGCTGGATGTAAAGCATAAGATGGTCTGGCATCCGTGGATCGAAGCTCACAAAATCGCACCACTGCCTATCAGCGCAAGCCATCTGCCATTGCATTTGGAGCAGATATTTGTGTGCAATTTGATTGGTCTTGAGCACTTCTATGTGTGTGCTGCTGTTGGGACATTTTATTTCCAGGCAGCCATCGTCGCCCACAAGCCCGTCAGGGCTGGCGTGAGAGCCAATAATGGTCGGATGCTTATATAGCCCTACCTCAGTGACATCGTGGCCTGTGACGAAGCTGTAGGCGATTCTAGCCTCATCTTCCTTTTCCACTCCCCAGATCATAGCTGCGCTGCTAAAGCCTTCCTCCTGCTGGCCTGTGAGACGTTCAACCACAAGCTTGGCACGAAGGTTAGCGCGTGACGCTCCCCAGCCTGATTTGGTCTTGGCTAGTGCGTCTGCCAGTTGGGAAGCGCCAAGGCTTCCACAACGTGCTGCATACCATTCGCTGGAACGCTGGATAATAGCTGCGTCTGTCATGCCAGCTTCTTTTCTAATGCAGCCTTTACCGCATCGAAGCGGGTTTCCTGCAATTCCTTGAGTGCGTCGATTTTGTAATGCTTGCAGAGCAAATCCATGTCGGTCTTGGTTTCGTCTACCAAGGCTTGCAATTCTGCAAACTGTTTGTCGCTGATAAACTTGATACGCGGCGCTGGTTCGCTCTTGCCTGTGGTGGCATCCAATGCGTCATGCTCGACGATGCAAAGGGCTGCTGTCCAGAGGTAGCGTGTTGAGTAGGTCTCACAAGCGCCAATGTTCTGTATCTCGTGGCAGCCTTTAAGATTGGCTGAACCCATTGGGCTGTGAATGATTACCTGTGTCCCATCCTCAACATCAACGATGTGCATCGACGCTGTGGTTTCCGAAAAGCTTATGATCGCGCACAATCCGACATCGTTAAAGATGCGAAGGGCTGGAATCACAAAGTCGGAAAGCTCGAAATATTTGTATCCAGCAAACGTGTTTTGACCGGACTTTTTGAGCGGTAATGCGTGGAAAGCAATCCGCGCTTCGTTAATCTTTTTATGCACTGGCATTGTGGTATCTCCTTTTATTTGCCAAACCCCTTGTAATCAATTCACCAAAGATTAAAAGCGTTTTTTATCACCAACCGAAAGAAAGTTTAATATGACCAATGTAGAGCAAGCGATTGCAGACTTTTACAGCCTCGCAAAGTCGCATAAAATCAGAGCGTATCAGATAGCAGAGGAAGCTGGTATTACTCGCGTCACGTTATCTAATTGGAAGCGCAAGCGCAACGAGCCGACACTTGGCGCATGGCTGCTGGCTACTGGTGCACTGGATCGCCTAGTTACCAAGAAACTGAACGTATGAAACGCTTCGGCAAATACCGCGCTGTTAAGTCTCAGTGTAGGGCTGGGCATACGCACGATAGTAAACGTGAGGCTATCAGGTGCAACGAGCTTCATGATTTACAAGCAGCCGGGGAGATAAGCGACCTAACGATTCACCCGCAATATTGGTTTGTTATTGGTGGTCGCCAACTCAAGCATCCCAATGGTAGGCGCGTTGGCTATAAATCTGATTTTGAATATATCGAAAATGGTATGCTTGTGACTGAAGATGTAAAGGGAGTCGTTGTCAGGGATTGGCCTTTGCGCCGTGCTGTCTTTAAGGCGCTATTCCCTAATCACCTTCTGCGTGAGACCAAATAAAAAAATGGGTGACCGAAGCCACCCAAGTTCGTTTCGGTAAGGAGTACCAGGGCGCAAGATACGCTGATAGCGTATAGCAGGTCAATCACCCGCAAAAATTATCTTTTACAAATATGTATTTTGAGTTATGTAAGAGCGAGCGGGGAGTGCCGAAGAAGGGAAAGGCACTCAACCCGCTCTAACAACGCCTATCAAGAGGAGGCATCGCTATGTTGAGTAATACACGCCACAGAACTATCGCGCAAGGGGCTTTACAATGAGCCGCCATAGCTTTGATCCGCTTATCGCAAAGCAGGTCGGCTTGAACGCCGCCACAATATATCAAAACATATTATTTTGGGCTGAGGTCAATGCAGCCAACAATAAGCACATCCATGATGGATATATCTGGACTTATAACTCAATCGTCGCTTTCGGTGAGTTGTTTCCATATCTGACACTAAAGCAAATCAGGACGGCTTTAACCAAGCTAGAAGATGACGGATTGATTGTTAGCGGCTGTTATAACAAGTCCGCTTATGATCGAACAAAGTGGTATGCGCCGACTTGCCCACTAGGAAAATCCGACTTGCCCTCAGGGGCAAATGAAATTGCCCAGAAGGGCGAACCTATACCAGATATAAACACAGATAATAAACCATATGTAATTATAGAGGGGTATCCCCTCTGGTTGCCAATAGAGGCTTGGCAGGGTTGGGTGGAGATGCGGAAGCAACGCAAGCGTCCACTAACCGATAGAGCAAAGACAAGGGCGCTCACCAAGCTGGAAGTTTTGCACTTAGCAGGACATGACATCAACGAATTGCTAGACCGTTCGACAATCAACGGCTGGCTGGATATATACGAACCGAAAGGCAAGACGAATGCAGGAAATAGCCAACACGCAACAGAGCCAACTAACCCAATGGTCAGAGCCGTCCTTGCCAGCCAAGCTAAACGATCTGCTGATGGGGAGCGATTTGCCGACGATTGGGCCTAAGTCTGCTGAGACATTGCAACAGTATGTGGATGCGCCGCGCCCACCAATGCCAGAGCGTGAACAGGTCGAAGTGATGATTGCCAAGCTTGCACTAGCCACTGCCAGCCAGAAGCGCAGCCAGGATGAAGAATCGGAGCGTCTGGAATTATACTGGATGACATTACGAATCTATCCACTGGTCGATCTGCGAGGCGCGTTTCTTAAACTGCTACGGACTTGCAAGTTTATGCCAACCCCTGCTGAAATAGATTCCGTTGTGCAGGAAGAAGGCAGGGCGCGTAGACGCAAATTGATGAGAGCAGAATATCTATTGATGCTGCACCACAGAGATTATATTCCGCCACAAGAATACGTTACGGCTGAAGAACTAGCAGAACTGCGGAGTAACCTTCAAATTGGTCAAGGCTAACAGCAGCGCGGCAACCAGCTTGATGTGCGACCTGATAAAATATGACTTCGGAAGCATATCTCTGGATGATATACGAAAGAACTGGGCTAAGGGGCGATACAAAGGCGCACCCGAAGCCTGGGCGATTGCCGCGATTGAACACGCAAAACGGCAAAAATCGTAATTAAATGAAAAATACGCTTTACAGAATAAATATCCCTTTTTATAAGAGGGCATCAGCAAGGGAATTATCCCGCCAACAAGGAGACTGATATGACAATTACCTTATCTCAATTTGAACGCATCGATGGGCTTTTGACCAAGCAGATTCGTGCTGGCCAGTTTGAAACGTGCGCTGATCCCCGCCAATACATCATCACAAGCAACATACTTCTAGATGCTTGCGCTGATGCGATGGGCCATGAATTTACAGAACGCTACGCAAGCGCAGAAGATTGCGCTGCTGCTATCGTAACACAGGCATTGCTATGCCCTGACTTTGTTGGAGATGACGCATGACACAGAACCTCACACAATTAGCGCAAGACGCTATCGACGCACTCAATGCTTACACCGAAGAACATAAGCGCCAGAAAGAAGAATGGGTAGCATCGCGTTACGCAATGTCTTTTAAGGGCAAGGCTTTCGGCATTAGCGACGAACAGGAGATTGAGCTTCTGACCGCTATTGTTGATTACGACGATGACGCTGCTGGAACACTGCAAGAGCTGATATGGCAAACAGAGTGCGACCACAGCGACGATAAAGCTGATTATCGCTATGACGAAATGCGTAGCCGTGAATTGTTAGGGAACCAATGACACCAAGAGAAAAGAACCTCGCAGAAATTGACGCAATCGCACAAGAGCATTGCTTTACCGTAGAGGACATTTTAGGAAAAAGTAAATTCAAGATGCTGGTCAAAGTAAGGCGCAAATGCGTTGTTATGCTGCACGAAAAAGGCTATTCAACCACAGAGATAGGTAGGATTATGAAACGCGACCACAGCACTATTTGCCACGCGCTTCAAAAGAGTAGGGAAGCAGCATGACGCCTGCAAAGCTAAAGCTTGCCCGTAACCACATGGGCTACAGCGTGAACGAAATGGCAGATGCACTGCGCCTTTCACCAGCTAACGGCGGCACAACTATTCGCAAGATGGAATCCGGCAAGGTAAACATAACTGGGCCTATTATGGTGGCAGTCGATGCAATGCTAAAGGGCTATGACCCGTTTGAGGATGACTATGACACAGACGAATAGCTATCAGGTAGGCGGAGATCACTACGCATCAAAGGACATTCAGCCGTGGGATGCAATGCAAGCATGGATGACCAAAGAGGCATTCGCTGGTTATCTGCATGGAAATTGCATTAAATATCTGGCACGCTATCGTGACAAGAACGGCATTGAGGATTTAAAGAAGGCGCAGCACTATCTGTCAAAGCTTATTGAGTTGGAATATGGACACGGTGATTAAGATGTTCTAAAAGGTTATCACCAGACCTTATTGGAAGCTGAGATGACACCAAAGATTGAAACGCGCTTAGTCGCAGACCTTATCCCTTATGCCGCCAACAGCCGCACGCACAGCGATGCACAGGTGGCACAGATCGCAGCCAGCATAAAAGAGTTTGGCTGGACAAACCCAATCATAGTTGCAGGCGATGATACAATCATTGCAGGGCATGGGCGTTTACTAGCAGCACGAAAGCTCGCGTTAGTAGAAGTGCCAGCGATTGTCCTTGACCATCTAAGTAAGTCACAGCAACGCGCCCTAGTGATAGCAGATAACCAACTCGCCCTAAACGCAGGGTGGAACATGGATATGCTGAAGGCGGAGATTGAAGACCTACAGTTAGATGACTTCGACCTAAACATCCTTGGCTTTGACGATAAGTTCCTTGATGGATTGCTGGAGCCAGAACCAACAGCAGGGCTGACCGACGAGGACGCTGTTCCTGAAGTGCCTGAAACACCAAAAACGGTATTGGGTGACGTTTGGGTGCTGGGCAATCACAGATTGATGTGCGGGGATAGCACAAGCATAGATGCTGTCGATAAGCTGATGAATGGCGCAAAGGCAGACATGGTATTTACCGACCCGCCATATGGAATTGCTTACAGTAGCTCGAAATTTGACGGCAATAAGTCTGGTGTTACAAATAAGCGCAACAAGGCTGACATGATAATTGGGGACGGTGATGACTTTGACCCGTCGTTTTTGCTGGAAATGTTTAAGGGTGCAAAGGAGTTTTTTGTTTGGGGTTATCAATATTACCCAGACAAACTGGGCCGTGGCGGCATTATTGTATGGAATAAAAAGAAAGAAACAGAGGCTGCAAACCCACATGGTGATTTCGAACTTTGCTGGTCGCGCAAAGAGCGAAACAAAATGTGCTGGCTTCAATGGGGTGGTTTCAAAAATAAAGAAAAAGGCGAGGAAAGGTTGCACACAACACAAAAACCAGTGGCGCTTGCTCTTTGGTTTTTTGATAATTGGGGTAATGGGCTTAAAACAATTGTTGACCTATTTGGTGGCTCCGGCTCTACGCTCATCGCTTGTGAAAAGACCAATCGCCACGCTCGCCTGATGGAACTCGATCCAAAATACTGCGATGTGATCATCAAGCGCTGGCAGGACTTCACTGGGCAACAAGCAATTCATGCAGAGACTGGGGAGGCGTTCAATGGCTCACGTTAAACTGACAGCAAAACAGGAAGCATTCTGCCAAGGCATCGCTGATGGACTAGGACAAGCGGATTCATATCGCGCTGCTTATGACGCTGAAGGAATGAAGGATAACACGATATATCCTTTGGCTTCGAAGCTAATGAAGAACGACAAGGTTGCCGCAAGAATATCTGAGCTGCGTGAAAGTGTCCAAGAGAAGCAGCTTTGGTCGCGTGAAATGTCTGTTAAAGCACTTGTGCAAGCTTATCGTGAAGGATCTGGCTCGGTAAAGGTATCGGCAGTCAAAGAGCTTAACGCAATGCACGGATACAACGAACCTTCGAAGCTTAACATCAGTGGAAACATAATTACACGCATTCAGCGGGTAGTGACTGATGACAACGCTAAAGATTAAAACCCCGCGCTGGTTCAAGCCATTCCTCAATCCCAGCCGCTATAAAGGCGCACACGGAGGACGGGGAAGCGGCAAGAGCCATGCCTTTGCGGAAATGGTTGTCGAGTCTCATGTGATCGACCCAAAGCGCCGAACAGTCTGCGTGCGTGAAATACAGAAGTCATTGAGCCAGTCAGTCAAGCGCTTGCTAGAGCTAAAGATTGAGCAGCTTGGTGTGCAGGACTATTTTGAGGTTCAGGAGTTTCAGATTAAGTCACGCCACGGCGACGGACTAATCATCTTCCAGGGAATGCAAAACCACACAAGCGATTCCATTAAGTCGCTCGAAGGCTATGACTGTGCATGGGTGGAAGAAGCTCAGAGCCTATCGCAACGCTCGCTCGACCTACTGCGCCCGACAATCCGTAAGCCAGAGTCCGAGTTATGGTTCACATGGAACCCCAGCAAAGACACCGACCCTATCGACCTGTTGCTGCGCGGTGAGAACCCGCCACCAGATGCCATCGTTCAAGAGGTAAACTACAGAGATAACCCTTGGTTCCCTGATGTCCTACGCGCTGAGATGGAATACGATAGACAGCGTGACCCTGACAAATACCAGCACGTTTGGCTAGGCGGCTATCTTTCGAACAGCGAAGCACGAGTATTCCGTAACTGGAAGATAGAGGACTTCGAAACACCAGACGAAGCAACGCATCGCTTCGGCGCTGACTGGGGCTTTGCATCTGACCCGACTGTGCTTATCCGTTGCCATGTTGTCGGCAGAACAATCTATGTCGATCATGAAGCGTATCGCGTCGGCTGTGAGATTATGGACACACCTGACCTGTTCTTCACTGTGCCGGAGTCGGAGAAGTGGCCCATCGTCGCTGATAGCGCCAGACCTGAAACAATCAGCCACATGAGAAAGCACGGCTTCCCGAAGATAATGCCAGCAGTCAAAGGGCCTAAGTCTGTAGAGGAAGGCGTTGAATGGCTGAAGTCTTACGACATCGTTGTTCACCCGCGCTGCCAGCACACGATTGACGAACTAACGTGCTACAGTTATAAAACTGACCCCTTGACAGGCACCATCTTGCCAATCCTTGCAGATCGTGATAATCACCTCATCGATGCACTTCGCTACGCCTGCGAGGCCATACGTCGAGCAGTCCAACCAAAGGCGTTCGATGTTCAACCTTTGGCAACTGTGAGTAAATGGTAAATGGCTCGATTGAATAAAGAACAAAGGTTCCAGAACATCCATCAGCAGGCGTTGACAGAGTTCGACCGTGTTCAATCCTCAGTCCGCGATGAACGCTTGCAGTGCCTTCAGGATCGACGCTTCTACTCAATCGCCGGGGCGCAATGGGAAGGCCCACTTGGTGAGCAATACGAAAACAAACCACGCTTCGAGGTAAACAAGATTCACCTTAGCGTCATTCGTATCATCAACGAATACCGCAACAACCGCATCGCTGTAGCCTTTGTTAGCAAAGATGGCGAAGCAAACGACAAGCTTACCGCAGTTTGCAATGGTCTCTCTCGTGCAGATGAACGCGACAGCGGCGCAGAAGAAGC
>Ga0181344_1000698_pt1 | contig 13142 bp, 15 predicted proteins | sample Su13VDMLBDD_FD_130098 | JGI IMG/M metagenome (GOLD analysis project Ga0181344, IMG submission 130098) | Freshwater viral communities from Lake Michigan, USA - Su13.VD.MLB.D.D | ecosystem: Environmental > Aquatic > Freshwater > Lake | place: USA: Michigan | collected 2013-07-15
AACCACTCAACTGATGAATCGTTGAAGATTTCGGTGTTGCGTGATGGGCCGTGGTAACCGCTAAGTTCAGGGGCCGCACCGAAGCGCTCTTGAATATCGGAGTTGGCGAAGATTGCCGTATTGCCCCGAAGGTCACGACCTGTTAAGTACTCAGTGTCACCTGCACGAATTGCAGAAAATACGTGGCCGTACTCGTTGTCTTGGAAACGCAACTCGTGAGCCTCTCCGTTCGCATCGTAGAACTTCACCGATGTGGTTGCGTACTGACGAACGACAAGGTCGGTCGTGTGCAGTACTCCGCCTATGAGCAGTGATACGTACGTGTTTGACTCTGATTCACGAACTTCGAAGTTGACCTTCTCAGCATCGGTTAGCGTAACGTGAGAAATGCCGAGGATGCGGCGCTCAGACACGTACTCGCTACGGAAGTAACGACCTCGCATAATTTGCTGACCGCGCAGTTCGAATGATGCCGACGAGTGCAGACCTGTACGAAGGTCGATGCCCCATTCAGCGGCGTTGAGTGCACGAGGGAAACGAGTGCGGTTAAGTTCACCTTCGTTGTTGGCGTAGGTGTACACAAAGAAGTCGTTGTTGATACCGAAGTAGAAGTTGAACTGCTCGTTGAAGTAAGCGCGTCGGATTTCAATCTGACGGCCTGATACGATATTGGTAACTTTCATTTTGTTTTGTTTTTGAATTAGTGGTTAAAGTTTGACTGCCGTAGGGACTCGAACCCTATGCACGATGTGCACTCCAAGCGGCAGTAATGTGCCTTGAACAGGTGAACTTTTTTGGCGGCCTGTGGCGTGAGCCTGTTGACCGCATATGCTGTTAGTTCATCCACACCTGCTATCCTTTGGCGGCGCTGTTTACGCACCGCATATTCTGTCTTTCGCTTGATGTTGTTTTCGGCTTTGTTTTGACTTGATTCACTCAGGTGTTCAGGTGGCGTTCATTGGACTCCTCCGCACTGCTTGTCGCTCCGCGCCACGGCGCTTTGCTTCATTAGGTTTGGACTCGTGTTTCTTACGGCCGCCGTACTTGGCTTTGCTTGTCTTGTCTACCTGCCCTCGCTACTTTCAATCGACCTGTGTTGGCTTACTTGCGCTACGCTTTCTGCTTACATCACTCTACTATCCTGACCTGACCTGCTACTCCGCTCCTCAACGCCCGAGAGAAAGTGGCCGTGGCTCACTGACTCAATCGTACAAGGTTCACAAGGTGGGTTTCAGAAATTGGAGAGGCGTTTTCGCCAACATCCGTTCGTCTATCGTCACTTGGGACTTTCCTGCCTAATCCGCTCTGCTCTTGTCTCCGACTCTGAGTTCGCGTTTCGGTTGATATTTCAAAAAACTTCGTCGAGTGGTGGTGGCCCGTTGGCCTTTCGACACCACAAACATACGCAAACTTTCCAAAAACGAAAAGTTTCACCAAAAGAATTTTCGAGGAGCCCACGCCCCTTATAGGAATATATAGGGCTAACTGCTTGATAATCAGCACCAAAAAAAAAGTTACTTCGAAGTGAAATTTAGAATCGTTCTAAATAATACTACCTGAAAATCAACGAGTTAGTAAACCACTGAAAACCAAGTACTTACTAACAGGCTAAAACTCAGCAAGTTACAACATACTGAAACACAGATAGTTAACGTAACTACCTGATAATCAGCGTCATTTAAGATATCGTATGTACGTAATTCAGCACCTAACTGATTGAACCACAACAGCATAACCCGACCCAATATGTACCAAATACGGGCAAAAGCATACTTTTTCCATTGTAGAAACTATTAGTATAATTCCTGCCGTAATCGTTAACTGAGGCCCTGTCTACTATAGTATACTAAATAAACATACACGAAACATACAGCGAAACGTACTCGAAAAGTTTAGGGGAGTAGGTGGGATAATGTGGGGAAAAGTAGAGAGGGGATTGATGCAGGTCTGCGACCGAACACACCCACGAAAAAAAACATACGTTCAGTACACTTTTCCTACAGCAAACGACCTGAATACGTTCAGTAAACCGACGCCTAAGCGACATAGATTAGACATACCACACAGGAGCCTACCCAAACAGGAAACGCTAAAAAGTTTGAACGTAACGTGCTGTAAACGAGGGGGTTGGGTTCAGGATTCGGTTTCGGAGTACGTCCGTCAGCGTCGCTCTTGTATAATTCTCCCCACTACACGTAGAACTCGTTGTCGAATTAAAACATATGTATCCCATAGATAAATAAAGACAACGGTGGAATACTTAAATAGCAGTTAAATAAGTATTCTTGGGGGGTATGAACTGATTGAACACACGCCACCTGTATTCAGAGTACTTTGCGAGGCTGTCGCCCTCCTTCTTTGCAGCGGCGGACTGTCGCTTGAGGCTGTCCTCTGCTGCAATCGTGTCGTAGTTACGACTCTAGGACGTTAGGTATACTGCGGTAGGTAGTGCTACTCTTGCACTACAGAGGCAAAGGTACACAAGAAATTTGACATAATCAATAGTGTGTAATACATAGTACCGACATTCGTGAGCATATAAGTAAGAATGTTTACCTTTGCTTCTATAACACAGATAGTTATGCAACTGACAGAGAACTTTTCGCTCAAAGAGCTTACGGATAGCCCGACGGCTGATAAGTTGGGGATTAAGAACACCCCGGACGAGAAACAACTCGCAGCACTTCAACTGCTAGCTGAGAAGATTCTACAGCCCCTGCGTGAGGGGATTGATAAGCCTATTAAGATTAACAGTGGCCTGCGTGGCACAGCACTGAATAAAGCCATCGGTGGGTCAACCACCTCACAGCATTGTAAGGGAGAGGCTGCGGACCTTAGCCTTAAGTCAGTTAAGAACGGTAATGCGTTGTTGTTCCACTACATCAGAGAGAATCTTGTGTTCGACCAAATGATTTGGGAGTTTGGGACTGATGAGAACCCTGACTGGGTACACGTTAGCTACTCAGCTAAGGGCAACCGCAAGGAGATTCTTAAGGCATACAAGCACCACGGTAAGACGGCCTACAAACTCTGGAAGCCGTGATAGCAGTTAAGAGACCAGTTGACCCCAAAGGCCAGAAGGCTGAGGTTCGCCCTGACAACAGAGCGAAGCTGGTTAAGTTTGATTGGAGTAAGATTTCTAAAAAGAAGAAAAAATGAAACCTAGAAAGTACAACGAAGGCGGTAAGATGGGCGAAGGCCAAGAGATTGAGGTGAAGAACCCCGACCTTATGGCAGCCGTTAAGCAGGTACAGGCAGCCGTAAAGGCCGCAGGTATGGAGCCTATGCACTACAAGATTAAGGCTTGCTACGAGAGCGAGGAAGAATAGAGATATGAAACCTAGGAAGTATACATCCAATGAGCCGAACGGCGAGATGATTGTCACTCAGCTGATGAGTATCAAGGAGTCAATCGATGACATCCTGATGCACATCGACGCTAAGTCCAACCTCGACCCGTGGATGGCATCTAAGGTCGCCGTGATGGAGCATAGCGTGGAGGCTATTGAAGATTACATCAAACACAACGGTAAAGGTGAAAGCAAGGAAGAGTAAGAGCGCAGAGTTCTACGCCAACAGCCCCGAGGCTAGAGAAAAGAAGAAGGCGTACGACACTAAGTACCACTCAACTGAAGAGCGGAAGAAGTACCGTGCGTTCCTAAATAAGAAGAACAGAGACGCTGGCACATACGGGAACGGAGACGGGAAGGATTACGACCACGACGAGGCACGTATGATTATGGCCAGACGCAACAGAAGCAAGAAATGAAGAACGAAGCATTCAACGATTGGCTGTTCCACTATAACCCATACGAGGATACGTGGAATGCATTCACTCGTGATTACTCGAACGATTACTTCAACGGGGTGGAAATCCCACAGGGGAAGTACCTCCAGAGCAAAGACATCAAGATTATCCTACATTACATCAACTGGAATGGCTAAGTCACTGAAGAAGAGAGGCAACAACACCAAGGGTGTCAAGCGTGTGAGTGCCGACAGAGCAACTGTTGGTGTTCGTAATTTTGAGATTATCAACAGATTAGGCAGTGGAAGCTAAGAAGAAGGACCCGGCGAAGTGGAAGCGCATCGTCGCCAGCGTGAAGGCAGGCTCTAAGGGCGGAGACCCCGGTGAGTGGTCAGCACGTAAGGCACAGCTGGCCGTACTTAGATACAAGAAGTCAGGCGGTGGATACTCAGGCCCTAAGAAAGAGACGAGCCTATCTAAGTGGACCAAGCAAGACTGGACGACCTCCGACGGTAAGCCCAGTGAAGGCAAAAAGCGCTACCTACCCAAGGCTGCGTGGAGTGCAATGAGTGCCGCAGATAAGGCCGCAACCAACCGTGCGAAAGCTAAGGGTAACAAGTCTGGTAAACAGTTTGTACCACAACCCAAAAAAATCGCCGAGTGGGCGGCTAAATTCCGTAATTGATGAAAGCTAAGCGTACAGACTTGAAGAGACCCAACGAGGTTATGGTTAAAGCACCGAAAGGCTACCACTGGATGAGCAAGGGTGGACGCTACTTCCTTATGGAGCACACGGGTGAGTTCGTCCCGCACACCGACGCTGCGATGGAGATGCCATTCAAGGTCATTCGTCAGCATTGATAGCCTCACGGCCCTCCAGCTTCCTGTAAATCTTCTGAACGAGCAATCTCCCCTTCTGGGTGAGCGCATACCTAGCGGCGTATCCCTCACTGCTCGATATCCCGAACATCTGACGTACGTCACTCTTAAGGCTGTGCTTATTGACGTACACATCTATAATACCAGCATCCAGCAGTGGCTTAGTGTAGAGAAGTCGCATCTTGTTGTCTGATATGGCCGCAAAGTGTGTTCTGGCATACATCAGAGTGAAGAACTCTAGGTCATAGATAAATAGCAGGAACTGGAACTGCCCGGGCGTGAGCTCAAACTTCTGACATACATCCAATTGTACGTGACGTAGATACTTGAGATAGTTACGTGCTATATCTCTGGCTGGTAGAATCGCATACTCCCGCATACGTCTGGAATTGCCTCCACGTCTCATATTGTATTTGTTTTGTAAATTCGTAGCAAATTTCATACATTTTTCATTACAATGAGCATCCCCCAAGAAATTAGAGACGAGCTTTACGAGGAGTTTACTGGCCTTGTAGCACAGATGAACGGCCTTATTATTAAGCACGGCCTCGAAGACTATGGATTTGTTGTGGCAGCCATTGGGGTAGTATCTCCATCGGAAGATGACGAGGATTCAGAGATGGACCTTGCGTTCTCAGTTAATGTGAACGACGAGGACGAACTGGACGAAATCGTAGGCTTCATCATCGAAGGATACCAGCACCAGCAACGCAACGACACAAGCAGCGTAGATTACTGGCTGCGGCGTATGGGAGGAAAAGACTCAGACTTAAACTAAGCAATATGATTAGAAAGATTATTGTGGGGACGAATCCTAAGGACGCCCTAGCATACGTCGTAGGCAATAACGCCGGAAACGACGGAACCATCGCAGCCATCGAGCTTGATGAGCGCACATTCGCTAAGTACGGACGTAAGGATTACACCATCTACATCCAGAATGCTGACGGCACGATGCCTTGGAAGGAAATTATCGGTATGCCAGTGGTAATCGAAAACGACTGCAAGTTCTGATGAAGGTTCTACACGAGTTTATCGTACGTATGCCCAAGAAGTTCAAGGACACCATTAAGTTCGGTGATACTGAGATTTTCTTGGATTCTAGATTCGACGAGTTTGCCAACCGCATCTCAGAGGCTGAGATTGTCGCAACCCCGATAAAATTCCCAACCGGAGCCAAGGAGGGTGATACGCTGTACTTCCACCACCACGTGGTGCTAGACAAACGTGCAGAAATCGACAAGGAGCTGTACAGAGTGAAGTTTGACCCAGACGGTGGTTACGGCTCACAGGCTTACGCCTACAAGGGTGATGACGGAGAAGTGAAGGTTCTCACCGGATGGGTGTTTCTCATACCGGAGGAGGCCGAAGAACCAACATCTGATTCTGGACTGATTATCTCTACAAAGAAGGAAGTCAAGATGGAGGGAGTCATTCGCTTCGATACCCCCGAACTGCTTGATATGGGAGTTAAGGCTGGCGACAGAGTAGGCTTCAGCAAAGAATCTGACTATACGATGGATGTGAACGGTGAAAAACTCTGGAGAATGACACCTAACGACCTGCTGTATGTCAAGGAAGAAGTCTGAATTCACCACCATTGATGCGGCCATCAGACTTATGGAGTCGATGGAGGTCGCCATCAACAATATGATTGAGGAGATTAAGAAGCCAGTCGACCCGGAAATCAACGGGTCTGCACGCAAGGCTGAGCTCCAATCAATCAAACAGACGGCAGTTGATGCTCGTGAGCTTCTGCAAGAAAGGCAACGGCTCGAGGAGATGATTAAGATGCTATCCGAGAACGGGAGTATGGGTGAGCAAGTCGACTTTGCGGGTGGCTTCGCTGAGAAATTCAGGAAGTAATGGCTGGGCTAAGGAAGGTTGATGGATATAAAGACTTCTTGGTGAACATCTGTCCGGATGATTCGCAGGGAGATGTTATTGAGATATCCGACATCTTCATCCAGCTACCCAAGAAGCCAGCTAAGACAGAGATTCTGTTCCACGACAAGAAACGTGAGGAGCAGATGTGGAAGAGATTGCCAGTACCTCAGGACTTAGTGCGTGTACGCTCTATGGATGAGTGGATGGAGCAGCCCAAGGAGTTCCGTATAAAACATAATGCTTACATCGAGCAGGAGTTCCACCGCCGTAGGAACGGTGTGTGGTTCTATAATAACGGTGTTCCAACATATATTACTGGACATCACTATATGCTACTGCAGTGGAGCCAGATGGACATCGGTTACGCCAGCTTCCTAGACTTCCAGCGTACAATCTTCCTACATCTGGAGGCGTGCAAACAAGACCCGAGGTGTGTGGGACAGATATACACCAAGTGTCGACGCTCAGGTTACACCAACATCTGTGGTTCTGCACTGGCAGATGAGGGTACTCAGGTATCCAATAAGGTGCTAGGCATTATGTCCAAGACAGGTAAGGACGCACAGGAGAACATCTTTATGAAGAAGCTACTCCCGATGTTCCGCTCCTACCCATTCTTCTTCAAGCCTATTCAGGATGGTACGACCAACCCACGTGTGGAGCTCGCATTCCGTGAGCCAGCTAAGCGAATCACAAAGACCAACAAAGTCAGTGGGCAGACCGAAGCTCTTGATACGGTAATCAATTGGAAGAACTCAGTTGCCAACGCATACGACGGTGAGAAACTACACTATCTATACCTCGATGAGGCCGGAAAGTGGGAGAATCCGCTCGATATCAATGAAGTTTGGCGTGTACACAGGACCTGTCTGCTGGTAGGTAAGAAGATTGTAGGTAAGGCTATGGTCGGCTCAACTGTTAACCCTCTGGATAAGGGCGGAGCCAACTACAAGAAGCTGTACTACGACTCGGACCCCACCAAGCGTAACGAGAACGGCCGCACTAAGAGTGGACTCTACAAACTGTTTATCCCAGCATACGAGGCACTGGAGGGATTCTTCGACGTGTACGGTATGCCCGTGGTTGAGGACCCAGCGGAGCCAACGCTTACGATGGATGGAGACATCATCAGCATCGGAGCTAAGACGTATCTATCGAACGAGCGTAAGGCACTGATGCACGACCCGTATGAACTCAATGAGGTTATCCGTCAGTTCCCGTGGAGCGAGGAGGAGGCATTCCGTGACTCCACCAAGTCATCTCACTTCAACGTGGGAAAGATTTACGAGCAGTTGCAGCACAACAGAGAGTTATACCCAAGCCCCGTAATCAAGGGCAACTTCGTGTGGAAGGACGGCAAGCCAGACACCGAGGTTCTATGGAACCCAGACGCTAGCGGTAGATGGACGGTTACGTGGCTACCACCCGATGATATTCGAAACAAACGAAAGACGGAGTTCGGTAAGGTATTCCCCGGGAATGACCACCTAGGAACTGGAGGAGTTGACTCCTATGACCTCGACAATACGATGGACGGACGTGGCTCTAAGGGGGCCTGCCACATCTACAATAAGTTCAATATGAGCTATCCGTCGAATATGTTCGTGGCTGAGTACGCCAACAGACCTCCGCTAGCCAGAATCTTCTATGAGGATGTACTGATGGCCGCAGTGTTCTACGGATATCCACTGCTCATAGAGAACAACAAATATGGGATAGTACGATACTTCGAATCACGAGGATACGACGGATACATTATGGACAGACCAGAGCACCTAAGGGCCCCCGGTTCTAGTTCCAACGTCAAGACCAAGGGTATCCCATCTAACTCACAGGACGTGATACAGGCCCACGCACAGGCTATCGAGGCGTACGTACACGAGCACGTGGGTCTTAACGCAGAGAGTGGTGATTACGGTAAGATGTACCTAGATAAGACCCTCGAAGACTGGATTGGTTACCGAATCGACGACCGAACTAAGTTTGACTTGACCATCAGTTCAGGTCTCGCACTGCTCGCAGCACAGCGTGTAAAACAGGAGCGTAAGTCAGCAGATATGTCATCAAAAGTATTCCTCAGGCGATTCAAGGACATAACTCGCTAACCTGCAACACATTATTCGGTATATTTGCACATAAACTGGGGATAAACAATAGGTATGGAAAGCAATAACAAGCAAGGGAACTTCCCTGACCCACTAGCTTCTCCCGATGCTAAGGCGGCTAAGTCCTACGGACTGAAGTACGCTAAGGCCATCGAGTCGCAGTGGGGACATACAGACGACCACGGAAGTATTTTCCGTAAGCGTCTCGATGAGTTCGAGCGATACAGAGACTACGCCAACGGAACTCAAGACACAAAGATTTACAAGCAGATTCTAAATTCGCTTGACCCTAACAATGGAGATGGCTCTCTATTGAACATCGACTGGTCACCGGTCCCCATCATCCCTAAGTTCGTTAAGATTGTAGTAAACAAGATTCTCTCTAAGAATCCATACCCCAACGTAGAGGCAATCGACCCACTCAGTATTACGGAGAAGGAGCGCAAGAAGGCTGAACTCAAGTTCAATGTGAATAACAGAGATATGCTACAGCAGGCTCAGCAGGCTGGAGTTGACATCGGTACTAACCTAGAGAAAATCCCCGACACCCCAGAGGAGGCTGAAATTTTCCTAGAGTCAAACATCAAGACAAACGCTGAGATTGCCGCACAGATTGCAGCCAACCTCACACTTGAGTGGAACGAATACAACCACACCGTACACCGCAGATGCGTAAACGATTTGGTGCAGGTAGGTATGGGCGTCACTAAGAATGAGTACGACCCAAACTACGGGCTCGTAGCCAAGTACGTTGACCCGGCATACTTCATCCACTCGTACACCGAGGACCCACTGATGAACGACCTGACCTACGCTGGTCACGTTAAGCGTATCACCATTTCGGAGCTTAAGCGTCTGGCTGGTGATGAGTTCACTGAGCAGGAGTACGACCAGATGGCTCGCAACGTACAGAATAAGTACGCCAACGACCCAAACAAGCTGTCTCACTCTTACTACGACAGAAACCTACAGCGCACAATCTTCGGATACGACGAGTACATCTTTGAGGTTATGGATTTCGAGTTCCTGTCAGTTGACGACATCTTCTACGAATCTAAGGAGTCTCGCTTCGGCAATGTAGGATTCTACTACAAGGGTATGGTATATCAACCACCCAAGGAGAGCGTATTCGACCGTAAGCCAGTGCGTATGTCATTCGTTACGTTGTACGGAGGTAGCTACATTGTGGGTACGAACAAGATGTACGGCTATGGTATGAAGAACAACCAGCCACGTAACATCCACGATATCACCAGAACTCGCCTGTCGTACAGTGCAGTTGCCGTGAATATGCGTCGTATGATACCTAAGTCTATGGTTAGCGGCATCGTAGGATTCGCCGACCAACTGCAAATCACTCACTTGAAGATTCAGCAGTCCATCGCCAAGGCTAAGCCTGACGGACTCATCATCGACATCGAGGGATTGGAGAACGTACAGCTCGGACAGGGTGGAGAACTTCAGCCATTGGAGATTCAAGACATCTACGAGCAGACTGGTATCTTCTACTATCGCTCTAAGAACCCAGAGGGAGGATTCCAGAACCCACCTATCCGTGAGATTGGTAACGCCATCCGCAACATTGAGGCGTATGTAAATACATACAACCACTACCTGCGTATGATTCGTGACGCTACGGGTATCAACGAAGTGGTTGACGCATCTACTCCTAAGGGTGACGCATTGGTTGGTGTCCGCCAGCAGGCAATTGAGGCATCAAATAACGCCACGTACGACATTACTCACGCATCTATGATGCTGTACAAGAAAGTAGTGGAATACGTCGTTAAATGCCTTCAAATCGTGCCTCCGCAGTCTGTCATCTACAGAGTGTACGAGAACGCAATCGGTAAGGCTAATATGGAAGTTCTGGCATCATTCAAGGACCTGCCTATGTATAACTTCGGTGTACGTGTAGTACCTGAGATGTCCGACAACGACAAGGCTTACTTGGAGGCTAACATCCAGCAGTCCATCGCTCAGGGAGAGATTGACTTGGAGGATGCTATGGCTATCCGCAGACTTAAGGACGTAGACCAAGCCGAGCAACTACTGATTGTTCGTCGTAAGAAGCGCATTAAGCAGAGACAAGACATCGCAGCTCAGAACAGTCAGATGCAGGCTCAGATGAACCAGCAGACCGCCCAAGCTACGGCTCAGGCAGAGCAGCAGACAGAAGAAGTTAAGTTGAGTCTTGAGATGCAGAAGTTGCAGCTTGAGGCTAAAATCAAACTTGACCTTCTCGAGCGTGAGTACCAACTCAAGATTGAACTCGCTAAGGCTGAGGCTGAGGCACGTAAGGAGGTCAATCAGGAGGACAGACAATTCCGTATGAGCGTGGAGGATAAGCGTGAGATGGCTAAGGATGAGCGTGTGAAGAAGCAGGCAGTCGAGCAGTCAAAGCTAATCTCTCAGCGTAAGGGAGAGCGTGGAGAGCTCACTGACGAAGAGACTAACCTTCTCTCTCAAATTCTTGGCAATCAATAAGTTGGTATATTTGCACTATGGCCGCCCAGATTAACTTAGATACAGCACAAAGAGTAGACATCACCTGCAGAAAGGGTGACTCTTTCCGTCTTGAACTCACGTTTAAGGACGACACAGGTGCTGTAATCAACCTCACCGGATACACGTGGAAGCTTGATGTTCGTGAGACGGACACCTCCGCCTCTACAATCATCGAAGACGATGCGTTCTCCTACAGCGGAACCGCTCAGGGTGTGTTGACCATTACGGCAGCTCCCGTCACTATGGCCGCCGTTAGTGGAGGGCTCTATGTGTACGACCTTCAGAGCACTAATACTGGAGCCGTTAAGACGTGGTTGTACGGAATCTTCAAAGTAAATGAGGACGTTACGCTATGAGTGATATAACCATCAATAGCGGAGAGCAAATCAATGTAAGCGTACAACAGCCCACGCTTCAGAACACTATTGTCATCCCAAGACCAACCACCAGTCTCTCTATCAAGGGAGTCACTGGGGGTGGAGGCGATGCTCACTACACTCACGTTCAAGGGGTAGCTGAGGCTACTTGGGAGGTGACTCACAACTTAGGAAAACGAGCATCGGTAACGGTGGTTGACTCAACCGATAACGTCGTGATTGGCGAAATCGAATATCTAACAATGAACTCTGTACGTCTAAAATTTGCTGGAGCCTTTAGCGGCAAGGCATACTTTAACTAAGCACTATGGCACTCAATTATTTCTCACCGATAGATATGAACAAGCTCGAGATTATCGAGCCTAGAATTCATAACTCACTTAACGCACCGGGAACCCCAGTACCGGGTCAGATTTACTTTGACACCACCGTCAACAGTATGTTCTTCTACAACGGCACAGACTGGGTAGACATCAAAGGTGACATCCAACAGGTACTTGCCGGTGATGGTCTCACTGGTGGTGGCTCTGGCGGTTCGGTAACCCTTGACGTTGGTGCTGGTACTGGTATCACCGTAACCACTAATGCCGTAGGTCTTGACACTGCCAACACCCGTAACGTAGACCACACTGGTCTTGACGTTTTCGCAGGTAATGGTTTGACTGGTGGTGGTGAACTTACTGGTGATGTAACTCTTAACGTAGGTGTTACTGCTAACTCGGGTATTACTGTTGGTGCTAACGCAATTGAGCTTACCAACTACAGCAACCTCACGCAGTACAACATCCTTATGTGGGGCGCAGGTGGTCAGTTGGAGAACGCTCCAATCATCCGCACTGTTGACCTTGAGAACAACCCGACCATCACGATTCAGGCTAACCTTATCGTTACTGGTACCACTACGAGCGTCAACTCTAACGAGGTAAACATTGGTGACAGCATCATCAAGTTGAACTCTGACGAGGTTGGAACTCCTTCACAGAACGCTGGTTTCGAGGTTGAGCGTGGTACTTCTACCAACGTATCGTTCTTGTGGGACGAGGATGCTGACCGATTCACTACTGTAGACCAAAAGCTTCACGTAGGTAATGTTGAGTCAATCGCTAGCCTTGACAACCAAGACTACTTCTATATGTACGAAAACGCCGTCGGTGAGACTGGCGAGCTTAAGAAGGCTGGATTCACTGATGTAGCTGACCTACTCGGTGCACCTAAGTCATACACGCTTTCGGACATCCAAGGTAACGTAGTTAAGAATGGTAACGTATACACAATCACGCATACGTTCAATACCAAGATTATCTCAGTACAAGTAATCTCTACTTCAACGTACGAGACTGTGTTCGTGGACGTAGCACGTCCTACCACAAGCACTGTGACTGTATCGTTCGCCTCTACTGTAACGGATGGCGCTTACATCGCAATCCTTTCTGCTGCAAAGAGCACCGGAGATACCACAATTGAAGAGCCCCCACAGGGCCTACAACCATAACTAAATCATTGAATGGTAATTCAAAGGGGGAGGCAACTGTCTTCCCCTTTTTTATTTCGTAGATTTGTATATTGTATTAGGCTGGTAAACTATGAAGTTTTTATCTCAGATTAACGTCAACACGGAGTATACCCTGCCGATAGTTG
>Ga0181344_1000700_pt1 | contig 13097 bp, 25 predicted proteins | sample Su13VDMLBDD_FD_130098 | JGI IMG/M metagenome (GOLD analysis project Ga0181344, IMG submission 130098) | Freshwater viral communities from Lake Michigan, USA - Su13.VD.MLB.D.D | ecosystem: Environmental > Aquatic > Freshwater > Lake | place: USA: Michigan | collected 2013-07-15
CATACTGTTCTCGCTGTCTGGAGCAATTGCTTCTATGTTCTTAATACCCAAAACATTAAAACACATTAAGTCTTTGAGTGAAGATGTAATAATCAGATAATCAGCAGTATAAGTTAGTTGATTAGAACCTTGAATATAATTAGTAACCTTTATAAATTTCTTAGCTACATTCTTAGGAGAATAGATTTTGTATAGAACACCATCATCTCTGAAATAACCATAAATATGATTGTATTCAAAGAGTATAGAGTTTACACTACCATCTTCTTCTACCTTCTGCATGTTAAAGAACTTTAGTGGAACAACATTATATCTATCAAGCATCTTAGAACTAATCTTAAATCTTGACCAATAGATCTGATCTAGATTATTCCAGTGCCTCATTTCATAATCAACTACTTTATACTTATCATGTACTTTGAACTCTCTACTTGTAGTAGGTGACTGGTTCTTTAGATACTCAGTGTAATCTGCAGTAATCTTATTTACTGTTTGAACAAAGGTTAGATTATACATACGCATAACCATATTCTTACCATCACCATGATACCCGGTAGAGAAATCTTTAAACCTATAATCATTAATTGACTTACTATAATAGACATACATAGATGGAGTCTTCTCATGTCTAAACACTGAGAATAACTTCACATCTTGACCAGTAAGACTTTCATTAAGATTCAAATAGTGTTCAAATATCCATGTATTTGGTACTTCATTAAGTCCCTCAAATATGTTCTTTGTAGATAGCATAGCAAATGAATAATAAAAAAGGGAAGCCATCTCTGACTCCCCCTTTCCATCCTAATTGCTTAGTCTAAAGAGAAGTCAGTAGCAGCTCTCTGTGGAATATCCAAGTCATCATCACCAAATGATCCAACTTCACGGACTTCCATCTTCTTGAGGTGCTCTTCCTCGTTAAATTTAATTACATTTCCTCCTACAGGAGCAATAGCATAAGCTCCCTTAGAACCTTTTGCTAACCATAAGTCATAATTGGTATAACCATTCTTACCTTCATACTCTTTACCAGCAATACAGAAATCTGCAAGCTTGTCTTTGTATGGAGCATCAGCATTAAAAGCATCTACAAATTCTTCAATTGTATCATGCTTGTTATCCTGTGCAAGAAACCAATCACTTATTCCAAGAGTAGAAGTAAGATTCTTCAAGAAAATCATAATAGATTTATCTCTCTGAACTTTTACACCACTCTTAGTTACACCATCAGCAAATGCATATTGAGAGGCTTTCACTCTACCAATCTGACCTGCATAGTGACCTTTGCTGTCATCATCTTTGTCAATCATGAATCCCTCAAATCCTTCAATAGGTTGAGTTTCTACATTTAGAATCAGATGATATGCTCCATCAATAAACTTAAATTTCTCTAGCATTGCGCTATTAATCTTCAAAGTATAGTTGCCTGGTGCAATTGTCTTAGGTAGTCCTGAACCACCTTCTGTTAATCCTGTTGTGCTTAAAGCCATTTTGTTTGTTTTAGTTGTTAATCAATAAATACTTTGTCCCAGTAAGTTTTATACTCACCGTTCTCATCAATTTCAGAAATCACTATTTCAGCATTGCTTAGATGTGCAGGTCTTGCACCACAAGCAATATCATCATTAGTTTTGAAGCTGAGGATATTCTTATTCCCTTTTCTGTAGAGATAACCAATAGCATCAGAATTAGAAGTTGTAATTCTTTTTAGCTTACCAGTTAAATCTAAATCAAGAGAGTTGAATGTTCCCCCTGCTTTCTCAAGCTGAGTATCCTTTACGTGACCTACAAAGATTACATATGGAGCCCATGTCTTGATATAATCAATAACCTTTGTAAATGCTTGTCTAGTCCAGAAATAACCAGAACCTTCAGGTAAACCCAGTATGCTACCATACTTCTCTTTACCACCACCTGGATTATACCAGTTCTTACCCATAGGGCTACGTGAATAGAGAGCTTCTGCATAAGGAATAACCATTTCTTCTAATGCAGTGATAGTATCAACAGCTATAATCTTATAAGGATTACCTGCTTCTTTGATTGCATTACCAACTTCTTTGATTTCCTCAAAGGTGTTAGCTTCTACCTTCATTGCATTAAGATACTTAGTACCACCTTCTAAATCTAGAATAAGACAGTTTGGTAATTCAGATAACAAGCTTGTCTTACCTGTCTTAGGTTTAGAAAATATAATAAGATTCTTTGGACTGAGGCTTTCTGGAGCCACTCTAGATTTTGGCAATATTATTCCCATGGAGCTTTGTCTTTATCATGAATAAGTTCATTTAACCACTTCTTGTTACTTACTGGTTTCTTTAACAGAATAGCAGCAAGATCCCTTAATGTGATTTGACTAAGCGGTGCATCTGAATCAGGATCAGGAAGATCATCAAAGTCAGGGAAAGCACTTGTCTTTTCCTCTTCTCTTTGAATCTCAATCTTAATTAACTCAGATACAGGAACTAGATACCTCATACTAGTGTTGTTATGAGCTGATGGTTCAGTCTTATCATACTCTTCTTCAAAGTGAGGATTAAATCTCCATTTGTAAAGAGTTCTGTTTGGATCTTCAGGTTCAAGTTCCACACTGGTAAACTCAGTATAGATGTCTTTACCCTTTCTAAATTCGCTTTGGAAGAATCCTATGCACATTTCTGACTTTCCTTTTGGGAAATATGCACACTTTGGTATAAACAATGGATTTTCTTCTTGTAGAATTTTGAATTTCCACTCATGATGCTTAATCAGCTCTTCAGTCTTCTCCTGTCTATTGACAGATGACGATTTTGTTGTAAGACTCATAGTTTAATTTTTAGTTGATAATCTTCTTTCTTGTTGTGGAGGTGTTGGCATTTCCACAATCTTCATCTTTTCAAATTCAGCTCTAAAGAAACTTAGTCTAGTGTCACCATTTCTACATTTAAGAAAGTGTAATACTATAACTCTGTCATCTTCAATCATATACCTATCAGGACCATAATACCTAATCTTCTGCTTAGCAGGTCTATTGATACCTATAACAGTATCAGCATGCTGTAACAGAGCATCAGCCCCAAACAAATCAGATTCAAGTACATAATTACCATACTTACCTTCTTCATTTCTCTCTGGGTTATCTATGTTTCTATTGAGCTGACTCAGCACAATAAAAGCCACAGGAAATACCCTCTTGAGTAATGTAAGAGCTTCACCAAGATTGTTAAGCATATCATGCTTATCTTTCTCATATGGAGCTTTCTTAAATAATAAAGAGTGATCTATAGTAATCAGCACCTTTGTAAAAATCATATTCCCGTCCTGATCATACTTAGCATTTGCAAACATGTAATCCCTCACAATCTCCTTAAATTCATCTATAGTACAAGGAGTTTCTACTACGTCTATTGGATACTTAATTTTCAGCTTAGCATAATCATAACATTTTTGTAAATCAGAATCACTTAGTTTTCCATCAGCACTACATAAGTACTTATAAGACCTGCCAATTACACTGGAATACTCACGTATTGCAGAAGTTCTAGCTAGCATCTCAAACTGGAATTGCAGAACTCTAAAATTCTCACCTTGGTTGAGTGGGAAAGATTCCCTTACAATCTGTTCTGCAATTAAGGTTTTACCACTAGCTGGTCTACCACCAATAACAGTAAGAGTATTCCACTCTATACCATCTGTGGTAGCATCATTAAACTTTGGCCAAGGAGTTCTTAAACTCTTTATAGAACCACGCATTCTACCCTGTAGATACTTTAAAGATTCTTGAAATCCTTCCTTTTGGCTAGCCCACTTTTTCTTAGACTTAACCTCATTTGTATTATCCATGAAGCTTATTTGTTTTGTAACTCTTTCTTTACTCCCTGATATATAAAATGTGTCAGAGTAATCACAATCTCTATGAGTATATACTGCATAAAGTTTATAGGGAGTATAAAATTATCTACAATAACACAACCAACTGCAGAGCCAATTATTGCTACTAAGATAAGTTTAAGAGAATCTTTCATACCACTCTCTCACTAAAATGTTTTTCTTCATAATCATTCCCTCCATTAATATACATATTACAATAATCAGCAAGCTCAGATTCAAATGTCCTCTCAGCTGTATTAGTTTTACGGATAAAGTACTGAGAAGTTCTCATGTATTTGTACCCTTGTCTCTCGAACGTGTCAACATATAGTTTAGTAGCTGCAATGATAGTACCCCAATTATAATTGTGATTATCAAAAAACCATCTAAAAGCATTCTCAAGATTCTTCTTATCAGCACGTGCATACTTGCCACTTGGAAGCTTTAATTTAGGAAAAATTTCTGAATATTCATCTATCATTTTACCAAAATCTTTACCCATTAGCTGTGTAGAAGTCTTCTTCTTACTGTTCTTGAAGAAAGAATTTATTTCTTGTAATAACATTAGAGATTTACTTGATAGTTTTTCTTCATCATCTAACCAACCTCCATTCTTTAATCTTGCATACTCCAGACTTACACTGATATTGAATGTAGGAGAAATACTCTGTTGTTTACACCACAAAAAATAGAACTGATTGGGAGTAAGATCATTAGTAATTAGTTTGTTAAATATATCTACCATACTAAATCAAAGTTATATAAATCTTTTACAATCTTTTTGGATTGTTCAAAAATCCCCTTACTATGCCACTCAGGTAAGTTGTTATAACTAGCCACTGCAGGATGAGTAACTACAAACTTATAATTATTATCACTAACAGCATCAGACCACTCTTCAGCTTTCTTACCCATATAGATATAAATAAGACCTGGATTGTGCCAATTTAACCAATCAAACACATATGCTATGAATGGTCTCCATAATAAGTAATGCTGACCTATCTTACCCACATTAGTTGTTAGTGCTGAGTTAAGAAGAAGTATACCTTGATTAGACCATCTAGTAAGATCAGGATCTCTTCTGTATCCATCTGGATATACTTCTTTCTCAACAGCATCTAGCATGTACTTAAGACTTGGTTGCATTTCCGGTGTTTGACTTAAACTAAATGCAATACCATCTGCTTGGTTTAAACCTGGATATGGATCTTGTCCTAACATAACTATTTTAAGTTTATCATATGGACATTCCTCAAAAGCTCTAAACCAGTTCTTCATAGTAGGAGTAAATCTTTTACCATCTTTTACTTGTATAAGTAGACTCAGTATTATATTCTCAAAATCCTTACTATATATGAAACTTCTAAGGATTCTTGCCCAACCAGATGGTTCTAGTTTAGCTATCATTTTATCTTTTATCTCTTCTATATTCAGTGTGTTAGACATAAATTTCTATTTTTGTTAAAAAGTTTATTATGGCAATTAAAGTAAAAGAACTTAAGGATGATGCTCTTATTGATGTGAAAGTCAACAAGAACTATTACATGATGCTCAAGAATGCATTAGCTTTCATATTTCAGCATATCCCGGGAGGTGATGACAAGTCTGAGTCTTTAGATAGAATCATGAATGCCAAAACTGGTGAGATGAATCATGCTGAAGTAAGCTTCTATACTATTACCTTAATGCTTGCTGAGATTGAGAAGATTGCTAGAGATCAAGAATTATATGATGAGAAAGAAGTTCTTGAACCGGGTGATGAAGGTTATGTAGAACCTACAGAATAATATTCATATCTCTTCCAAGATCATTACAAGACTCAATAGCTGAACTTATCTCCTCACTTGTACATTCTCCAAATGACTTAAAAGTCATCTCATCTTCATCATACATAACAAGACCTGATCTCTTTTTTATGATGTTCTTCATCTCAGTAAAAGAATAACCAAGCTCTGATGCAAGAACTCTAATACATGCATGGACTTTTGATATCTGTGCATTATTAGCTTTCTTCCCTTTGGGAGATATGAATATCTCTACCATATCTCCCTCTTTTAACTTCTCCAAAAATAAATTAAAAAGTATTTTATCTTGTTTACTAGAAAAACTCATCTTAGAGTCTTTCTTAACTAATACTGCAGAATACATACTAAGAAATTTTTGATGATCTAGAGAATAGAGAAATAAGACATTGTAAATCCTCTAAGTTATCTATAGCAAGACCTATTTCATAACAGAATACTTTCCATTTATTACGTGTACTCTCATCATCAGAACTACTCGTAAGAGTTACATGTTCATTTAGTTTGAGAGAATAATAGTAATAATCTGTTTTATCTCCAGACTCTTCTTTAGGTACATTTACTAATTCAAAACCTTCTTCTTCTAATTCTATCTCTGTCATAATTCATTAATTTTTCTTGATAAACCTTCTTATTATTTCTACTGGGTAGCTCATTATTACATTCATGAATTCAGAAGATACATCAGGTTTTTTATGGTTATACTCACCGTGAGTTTTAATCCTAGAAGTTCTAAGTTGCTCAATAGATAGAAGTGCCATATAAATGTTATCCTGATCTTCAGAAGAAAACATAGAACCTAATGTATCTCTTTCTTCTTCTGCAATAAGTCCCAAAGATAATAATAAGTTTATTTCACAAATGAATATGAAATCAGTTACTGAGCCAGTTTTTGAACCACTCATATAACTCCACCATAAATAGTTTGTTTGTTTGTCAGATACAAGAGTCATTTCAAAATGCTCTTTGATTATCTTCCCTGTAAGTTTACTAACCTTCTTTAAAATCTCTTTATCAATTATCCTGGCTAGCAGGTTGCTGTGAGGTTTCACCATCCCTTACTTTTTTAGGACCAATAACGACAGCATCTTGTACTACTTTGTCAAGTATCTGAGTATGCTGGTTAATAGCAGTAGCTTCAAGATCCATTTTAGATACTACACTTAGTATAGCACTTTCTACCTCATTCTCCGGAATTAGTACAATCCTTGTTGTACCATTTAAAATCACATCTACTCTCATAGGTTATAATTTAGTGATCATCTTTATATAAACACGAGATAACTACTAGAAATAGTATCTCACTTAAGCTTGTCAGCAAGCTTTTTAACTGTGACTGAATAATGTGGACCTGCTGCATAGCTATCTGCAAGATAAGAATAATATTGACTTTCTGTTTTACACTTTGATAAGTAAGTAGCCTGATACAGAGCATAATCCACTACAGACTCTTTCCAATTTGCATATACTGCATGACCAAACTGAGTACCTAGATTATTACTAATACGCAGTCTTGCTTCTCTCATACCAAAGAGATTATTATTCCTTTTACAAATCTTAGAAGTAAATGTACCTGACTCTATAATAGCTTGTGCAAGTACAATATGAGGGAACTTAACATTCAGCTCTTTCATATACTTCATTACATTTTCTTTAGTCAACTCTTCAATCTCAGGTTTAATAACCTTGTCCTTATATACAGTAACTACTCTTACTTTTTCCAATACTACAGGTGGTTTTGTTGCACTTAATATTGTAAATGCTGCAATCATACCACCTACAATAACTACACTTGTTTTAAAACTAATCAGTTGTTTATTCATATTATTTGATTTGGTTAATAGATAGTAGTCCCAGTAGGATTCAAACCTACAACCGCATCATTAGAAGTGATGTGCTCTATTCAATTGAGCTATGGGACTATTCTGTGATCTTAATAGTGATAGTATCATCACCATTTTTTGCCACTATATAAGAAGGTTCTGAAATTATGATCTCTACCTCTTTGTTATTTACAAAAATAGCATAATTTTTATCATTATGCTTTTTTAGATACTCATGGTACTTAGCTATATAATATTCCTCTTTGTACTTGACTTTATAGTTATATCTACCATGACAAGAGTTGTATCCTCTCTGCATTAATGGTGCAACTTTCTCACAGGCATCACTTGTATGGTAACCTTCTTTTAGAAGATTCCCCACTAGATATGCGAGTCTTGCTGTTTCTTCTTCTGTCCACCTTGTGCTTTTTTTCTCCATGATTATCATAGTAGTCAATTATAAATCCAATAGCAACAATTATATTAAGACCGAATGAGGTAATAATCTCATATACATCCTCATAGATGTTTGTAGTAAGGTGTACATGTCCTACAACCCAAAATGGTATGGATAAGTTTTGACTTACCCACACCACCATGTATTTTAAGAACTTAATCATTTCTGTAAAGACATCAAACTATCTATTTGAGCAATTCCTTTATCAACAGCAACAGCAATTTTGTCAGCTTCAATATTCAAGCTATCATACATAGAAGATAGTCTTTCTACTTCAGCTACTGCATTTTTGTAATCTTTGCTATTCTTTGATGCACCTGCTCCTTCAAGTCTGAATACAAAAGTTTCTGCCTCAGCTTTTTGATCAATTATGTAATGAATTTTCTGTGTAATCTCTTCCATTTTAATACCTAGAGATTCAACTTCTTTACTTTTTAGATCAATTTGTTCTTGAATTGGATCTGCGCAAGCTGTTAATAATAAGGTAGTTGCAATAAAATAAAATAAATTTTTCATAATGTTTGGTTTTAATCTCCTTCTTCAGGATTTATTGGTTGTTTATCAAAATCAGGATATGTATTAAGAAGACTTCTCCGTATTAGATTGCCTTCTCTCATCCATTTCCTTCCTATCTGAGAGTATCTCTTGTCTCTCAGTTTCATCAGAATCTCTCTCTTCGCTCCACTGTTCAAAGCTAAAGTCCTCCGGTATTTCCCCATATTCATTCATTAGATTTATATAAATCTCCTTCATTCTGCCCATTACTTAAGCTCTTTAAAATTAATAATTCTTTACCACTTAAATCTTCAGGTTTGTAATCAGGTATCTCAGGTGGATAATCACCTTCATAATAAGGCTCCTTCTTATGCCCAAAATATATTGGTCTCATATCCTGCTTACCTGAGTACATTACATACAAAACTTTAGCAACTTCTTCAGGAAATGGATATAGCTCAATAAATTCATCGTAGCTAACACCAGTCTTTATATACCTTCTTATTGGGAGTAAAGGTTTTTTATTGCGTGTAAGATATGACAGAGCATAAAGAATTTGCTCATGACTATACATAAACTTAAAATGTTTAATGTTAGAATTCTAAACTTAGATTCTCTAATTCTACAAGAAGACCCTTATCTGATAGTTCATTTTGAAGTTCAAACATATCAATATAGTTGCCTGTCTTTATTTCACACTTACCTACATTATGGGTTATAATAGCACACTGTTCAGCTTGCTCTTTTGAGTGATCACAGTGAATGATCAAGCATCTGATTACATGTTGATATGTATTATCAGAGTCATTGATCAAAATAAGTGAATGTGTCTTTTCCAAAACCATCTTGTTTAATTTAAATTACAAAAAAAATTACATACTCTAAAGTTTAATGTTAAAGTTCTTCCAAGTGATTTTCTTCTCATCATATCCCTCCAAAGCACTTTTCACCCATGTTTCATCCATAGTATTCATGTAACATAGTATGTGAATAGTAGCAGTTTCATCTGGGTTCAACCTAAGTAATCTACCTATCCTCTGAGCAGACTTTCTCTCATTACCATAAGCATGAAGTATTATACCTTGCCTTAATTCTGGTATATTTATACCCTCACTAAGTTGTAATACACATGATAACTTGTTTATCTCACCTTTCTTAAACTTCTTTAAATTATCATGAGATTCTGGATTTGTACTATGATAGCTATCCTTGCAAATTTTATCTGCCTGCTCTTGTGTATTAGCGAATATGATGCACTTAGACTTGATACTTTCAGCAAGGAGCTTTGCATATCTTTCCTTAGATGGATATTCCATCATGGCTTTCATACGCATTACTCTTGCTATCTGTACTGACTTCTTAGTACTTGCATTATCAACTCTACTACACCAGTAGTTATAGCTTGCTTGTTCTGTAGTATAGAATGTACCTGACTTTGCACTTACATTTTTATTCTTACTATCTAACCTAAGTTCATGTACTATGATCTTGTAATCATTAAGAATATTATCATCAATTGCATCATCAGTCAGATAAGTATATACTACTGGACAATACTCATTAATCATTTGTCCTTTCTCAGAACTACCATACTTTGGTGGAGTACCTGTTAGACCAAGTATCCTACCTTGAAATGCATCTAAGAATTTCCTATGACTATCAAGTAATGAATGCACCTCGTCTAGAATAAGAATATCATACTCTCCTGGATGATGCTTAGTTAGACTTAAATAAGTACTGAAGGTAGCATTATCTAACACTCTGGTTTTGTTGAACTTAGATGCTTGCACTCTCCATTCTGTCATGACTGTAGTCTTTGGAGTTACAATCAGTACATTCTTGAGAGGTGTAACATGTTGTTCAAGATACATTAGACCAACCAGGGTCTTACCAACCCCGGTGGCGAGAGCAATGGTTCCCCTAATTTTATTCTCAACAGCTTTAAGTGCTTCATTTTGTATATCTTGTCTATTCATAACTTAGTTAATTTGTATCTTTTTAATAGTAGTCTATCTTTTTTTAAAGCCCTTAAAACTGAAGTCAGTGTACAATTTAGTGCTACTGCTAGATCAATTGATCTCTTATATTCATTAGCAGTGTTATTTTTTATATCTAAACATAATATTTTAAAAGCATCTGATCTAATAATGTCTTTTATGCATTTATCTCCAGGATAAAGAATAAAATGATTTTTATATCTTCCTCTTTTATTTTTTCCTACTTTATTAACTATCATACTAACAGTTTTAGGAGAAAATTCTGGATAAATAGTTTGTAAGTATCTACCAGCAGCTCTTTGAGATAAAAAACTTTGAATACACTTGCAATTTGCATCATATACAATTACTTCTTTTTGTTTATCTACATTAAGAGGATAAAGAATTAAACCTTGTCTGACTTTTTCTTTAAGAGTTTTAGATATTTTTAATCTGGATTCTGCAGATAGTCTATTGTTTATGACTTCTTTAGTAATATTATATGCAGGAGAAAGTTTATCAATGTAATGTTGTTCTCTTTGTAAAATAATATTATCAGAACATTCTTCAATAATTGAAACTTCAAAGGAAGTAGCACCATATTTATTATAAGCATTTTGTAGAATCGGATTTGCATGAACCTGCCTTATAAGATCAGATTTGTGTCTTCTAACTCTGTAATAAATATGAGTACTACTTCCAATGTAGCATTTACTATTTGTAATATTTTTGATACAATAAATACCTGATTTTTTGTATCCGAACCCTTTCTCTATATTCATAGAGTAAAGATAGAATAAATAATTAAATTTTACAAACAGCCAGTTGCTAAGCCTAATGTACAACCTAGTTTACCTTCAGTAGCTTTTAAAGCTTCCTTCTGGATATCATCACGATTCATATTTCTTGGTATTCGGTTACAAGTTTAAGTATTTTATAATCATTAGCTTTTAATAGGTTTATAGCAGCTTGTATTTTCAGATCTGTTGATTCTTCTTTTACAGGTTGCTCAGGTATTACTTCACGGTTCAAAATCTTATATGAACCATCTTTAATATATCTGTGATAAATACTCATAATTCGATTAACAGTTCTACCCATTTGTTCAGCTACCATTTCAATATTAGGATTTGCAATTGAGTAATTATCAGGGTTTATACCATTTAAAGAAATCAACTTTGCTATTTCCTTATTACTCCATCTAACATAACGGTTTTCAGCTTCTACTTTCATAAGATTAAATTTTAAGGTTATTTTAAGTATCCTAACTCACGTGCCTCTTTTGGAATTAGTACTTTTTCAAGATTGATTCTATTACAGCACAGTCTTCTACAGACATTGCTAAATAAAGCTTAGATAGCTTTTCTACATTATTATAAAATTGTTCTTCTGATGCAGATATATTATCAGATATTATTTTATCTGAAGTAATATAGTCACTGTCTTTTAACCATCTAATTACTGCTTGAATTTCTAACTCAGAACAATCAGATAATATCTCTTCAATTTCTACATCAACCCATTCATCTACATCTACTGTAGTTTCAACTCTTATTTCTGGCATAACTTATTATTTTAAAAAGTCCATATAAAACCACCTGCTGTTTTTCTATTACCAGAAGCACATTTACTAATAGAAGCTCTGTCAATACCTGTTTCTTTACTAGCAATTTCAATTGAACAATATTCCTTGATTAAATTATTCTGTTTATCATATTGACTAACAGTTTTCTTAATTTTCTCATAGACTTCTTTAGCAAATGGTTTACCTTTCATTCTTAAGCTGATAGCTTTTTTTCTTTCTTCTGTAAATTCTACAGTGGGACATTGAGCAAGTTTACTTGAATTGTAATCTGGTTTTAATAGATCTAGATAATATTGTTCTCTTTCAAGTATGTGAGCTCTATCCGTTGAATCAACAACTTCAATAATCTCAAACCTTAAACCTTCAATACCATATTTATTTACAACATTTTGTAAGTACTTAGAACTATGTTTATTATGTTCTAAATGATGTAAATGTTCCAAAAATCTTCTATAAAAACCCTTCTGACAAGCTTTTACATTACGGTTTGCTGAAGCACTACCAATGTAAAAAACATTAGATTTAGCAATATGATATATCTTATATACACCTAGACTTGTTAGTTGATCTAACATTGCTGATGTAGTAACTTTATTTGTTAATCTTCCCATGTCACAAATGTAACATAAACTAATTAAAAATCAAAGTTATTTAAGATAACCCAGTATTCTTGCTTCTTTTGGAAATTTGTGGCACCACTCATGGCATTCTCTACATGCAGCAAGCCAAGTAGCTTGTGCTAATGTATTTATGCCTCTGTAAGCAGTATGATGAATATCACACGCATTACCTTTACAAACTCCTGGTAGATTTATCTCACACATAGGATGTTTTGTGAGATATTCTTTCCTCATTAAAGTATAAGCTTTGTCAAGAGCTTTTTGTTTCTCTGATTTCTGAGCTATTCTGGAAGATGAAGGAGCAGACTTTGGTTTCTGTGACTTGTTCTCTTTGCTTTTGTGGCAACTCCAGCAGTGTTTACAGTATCTGCTACCTTCATGATTCTTCCAGATAGGACCTTCCTTCTCACAAATACTACATATTTTAAGCTTCATTCAACATAACTTACTTCATAAACATAGATTATATAATCATACATTACAGAAA
>Ga0181344_1000701_pt1 | contig 13081 bp, 3 predicted proteins | sample Su13VDMLBDD_FD_130098 | JGI IMG/M metagenome (GOLD analysis project Ga0181344, IMG submission 130098) | Freshwater viral communities from Lake Michigan, USA - Su13.VD.MLB.D.D | ecosystem: Environmental > Aquatic > Freshwater > Lake | place: USA: Michigan | collected 2013-07-15
AGTTATAGTGTATGGAACTCCATCTTCACCAGAAACTATTATTTCACCAATCCAGTCTTCTTTAGAATTAGTAGGTTTCTTACCTTTCCAAGATATAGTTTTTGCATTATCTAAAGCTTTTAGTACTGCTGTTCTATCTGCTCCTTCACTATAGTTTCTTTCTCCACCAGTTACATATGCTGCCACTTTACCTATAGTTGCAGGTTTTGACTCAGAATCCATAGGTAAAAATCCTACAACAGTATCTGATACACCAGCTATTTTAGATAGCTTTTGATTAAATAACTCATCAGCTTTATCTCTTGACTTATTCCAGTTGGTAAATTCTTCAGTTCTATAAGAATTCATTTCACCCATAACAGTCTGACGCAACCCACGTGGTAATCTATCCCAGTTAGCAATTAAGTTTCTTTGATTAATTGTTAAATTTAAATTTGGATCAGATAACAATCTTTGTTGTCCTTCTCTATTCCAAAGTTTAAAAACTTTTGCAATTTCTGGTTTATTAAGTCCCAATACATCTCTAGGTTCTAATGTTAGTTTAATGCCTTCAGAATTAATATTAAATGTTGTTCTACCATCAAGTAATTTTTTATATGATTTATCAACACCAGCTTCTTTATTTGCACTTACTAAAGCTTGTTCATATTGATTTTTCTTATTATTTAAAACTGAAGCGGTGCCCATATAGTTATTAAAGTCATCTTCTAAATTAGGTGGTGGAGTTAATCCAGCTTCATCATATTTATTTTTAATATTCAGTGCCCATCTATCCAAGAATGCTTCAGGAGTTACACCTAATTTTTTTGCATATTGTTTAACTTTACCATAAATAGCTTCATCTGACACATTAGGATCATCATTACTTGTCCTAGTTATATCAGCATATAATGAAAATGCTAATTTATTTTTAGCATCACTTAATGTATTTATATCAGATTGAACAATGTTTACAGCACTCACTTTATCTCCAGGAGCAGCTCCTGAAAATAAAGGTTTGTTTGGATCATATGTTGGTATTGGTTTTTTATTTGGGTCAGGTTTTTTATTCCAGTTTCCTGTAACAGGATCTTGTTCATATTCTGCATTAAACTTAAGCCATTCTCTTTGTTCTGAAGATTGAGAAAAAGCTAATTGAGCATTTTGATAAGCTATTTTATTACTTTCAACTTTCTCATTAAATGCAAATGTCTGTCTCCAGTTTTGTTGTTGAAGTGCTTCATTAACTCCAGTTGTTTGAGATTTATCTTCTTTAATGAATTGATTCATTAATCTTTGTTTAACCTCTTGAGTATAATAACTTTGTTTAAACTCCTCAGGACTATCTTCTGCTTGTTGAGATAATGATAAGAACATGTTATCATTCTTTAATAAACTAGCTTCTATCTCAGAAGCAGTTTTAGTATATAACTCTTTTTGCTCATCAGATAAATTTGTACTATTTAACATAGCACTAACTTCTAATGATTGTTGTTCTAGTTTTGATCTCTCATCATCATATTGAATTTTTAAAGGTTCTAATAATGTAGTGGCTTCTGTATTTCTATATGTAGCCCAACCATCAATACCTAATTGTTGTTTTACATCTCCTTCATTCATTACATTCTCTATAGCAGCTAATACAGCTGGTCTATTTGTAACAAGCTTGTCAATAGTTTTTGCATCAGCATATCTGTAATGACCATCTACAATCATTGGCTTTCCTGTGTTAGGATCAGTAACAAATAACTGTTCTGCAACTGTAGAACTTTCTCCTGCATTCACAAGAGCTTGTTGTAACTTTTTAACAATATTTGTATGAGGAACATAGTCAGCGTTAAATCTAGCTTTTAGATCTTTACTGTTAACATACTCTTGAGCAAATTGATCATAGTAGTCATCATTGTTTTTATCTGTTAATCCTTTCTTTGATAACTCTTCTCTTTTTTTATACCCTGCTCTAAGTCTAGCTGTAGAACTAACTGCATTTTGAATATCCTGATCTTTAACTATTTGTTTAGTCATTCCATTAACAGAATTAACTAATGAGAAATCTGAGAAATCTCCAGCAGCTACTATTGTTAAGTTATTACCTAAAGAGTTAAGTTTAGATTGTAGATATTTTTGTTGAACAGGATTAGCAATATCTAATCCTGCTACATTATCAATACTACTTTGGATTTTTTTTATTCCATCTTCGTATTTCTGTTGTTTGTATACACCAACTTTAAGCATTGCATCCACAGGTTGCTGCTCTACGTAAGGGTTGAAAGTTGGGATTTTATCTGTAAATGAAGCCATAGCGAGTTAATTAAGCAAATATAATATGAATTATTAAATTATACAATAGGTATAATCAGTTTTGTTAATTCTTTATCATTAAATTAGTTATAAATTTTTGTATGCTCTTACTACAGAGCTATTTTTGTAATTCTTTTTATGTGATCCTCCATTCTTATTTTTACCAATTGCTTCAATTTCATCTACATCATCATTTCTTGAATCTTTATCACCAGCTCTAACTCCTACAATGTTACCATTAGCGTCATATGTAAATTCTTTACCTTCAGCTAATCCTCCTTTGCTAGATGATTTACCTCCTCCTACAGTAGTGTCAAAGAAATGTAGTCCATAGTTTTGAGCTCTACCATCTTGACCAAATCTAAAATTAGGATACATGTTTTCGTATATACTAAGTTTTCTATTCTCAAGTGCATTCTTAGCATACTTATCAGATATAGAACTAAGAGCTGCTTGTGATGTAGCTTTTGTATTAGAAAGAGCTTGTGCTTGTCTTTGGTACTGTTGATCATATATCTCACGATTCTTTAATTCAGCATCATTCAATGTTGCAATGTTTCCAGAATAAACTTGATCTTTCATTCTTTGATTATCAATAAAGTCTTGCTCGTTTAATTGTTGCATAGGATTGTATGCCTGTGCAGCAATATTTGCTTGTGCAGCAGGATTGTATCCAACCAATCTTTGAGCAGCTTTTGTTTGTGCAATCAAATCATTCTTAGCTGCTTGTCTACTTATATCATAAGGAACTCTTAATTGTGGAGAATATGGTATTGCTTGTACAGGTTCTAATTGATTAGTTGACATAGCATACATTTCTCCCATTAATTGTCTAGGAGAAAGTGCTTGTTGATCTGTAGGCGTAAGAAATCTCAAACCTTGATTAATAAGTGGTAACCAAGGAAATTTAGATTTTTCTTCTTCCTCAGGAGTGTACTCTGGTTCTTCAATAGTTGCTGTTAATTCTTCTTCAGTGATTGCAGGTTCTGTTTTTTTAGATTCCTCTAAAGTAGAACTAAGGTATTGATCACCAAATATAGGAAGTCCTTGTGGGTTCTTTTCAGTTTTAGGATCATCTAATATACGAGCTTTTGATCCAATTTTTTCTGCTCTCTCATTAAACCAATTTTTAAAGTCATTTAAACTTATTGGATCTTTTGGGTTTAATTTGTTTATACCAGGATAATTAGAAAATCTCTTTTTAAACTCTTCGAATTTTTGAGGAGTAACTCCTCCTGCAAATCCTGTAGCTTTATCTAATTTCTGTACAGGAATATTATCCATAGCACTAGCAGATTTAGTTTCTGTATCTTTAGTAGAAAACTTTTTAATCGTTCTGTAATATTTACCATCAGCACGTTTTGTATATCCTGCAGCAGCAGCTTCTCTATCAGACTTGAATGACTTTGGCTTATCTCCATCTTTTGCTTTCTTAACAATATCACCACCCCACTTAGCATTCATTGTAACAGGATCTTTGTCAAGCTTAACATATCCTTTAGCAAGATCTTCAGCACTAAGGTTTTGTCCGATGCTTTCGGACATCTCTTCTTTAGTATCATTGATTGCATTTTGATAATTAGCTAATATTATTTTTGTATTAGCTATGTTTTTAAGATTAGACTTAGCTCCTTCAATGTTAGCTTGCAATCCAGCAAGTTTTGCTTTATCAATAGATGATTCCACTTTGAATGAATTTAAAATATCTGAATTCTTAGAAATAATCTTATTCTGTTTAACTTCTTGTTTAGAAAGATCTATTCCAATGTTTTTAAATTTCTTTCCATCATACATGTTTGCTATTTTCATAAGGTCTGGATCATTAATTTCTCCTGCTACTTTTTTATTTATTTGCATATTACCAAATACTACACCAGTGTTTTCTGGTTCTCCTGTTTCAGAATTCATCTCACCACCAGATTGCATTTCAAACATAGGTTCTCCTCTTTCCACTTCTACAGGATTATCACCATATGTAATACCAATACCAGTATTACCTTTTCTATCAGAGTCATTATGTGATTGTCCTCTAAATACTACTGTCTCACCAGATCCTGGCATATAAGGGTTGTATGACATAGTTTCAGCTTCTCCACCCCAATGAGTTTGAAGTTGTCCACCCATACCATAAGAAGTAATTTCTCCACCATCTTCATATGTTTCCATAGCTCTCATGCTAGGAGGAGTGTATTCTTTTAAATGTCCACCAGCTCTGAATTCATCTTTATGAGCATAGTCAGCAAAATCTTGAGCATTAACATCTCCAAACATTGTAATAACTTGTGGATTGTATTCAGGATTCATGTATCCACCATTTCTCATATATGAACCAAATGGTCCTTGTTGTAAAGATTCTCTATATTGAGAAGCCATCATTCTGTTAGTATTATTTTTTATTCTCTGTTCAGCATGTTTTTTCTTTGTATCATTTCTATCTAACAATCCCCCAGCTAATGTACCAAGAGTTTGTCCAACAGCCATGCCGAGTGGTCCACCAAGAGCCATACCAGCAGCACCACCAATAGCACCACCCATCTGTCCACCACCATCATTCCCTGTTAAATTACCAGCAACACTAGAACCTATTCCACCAATAGCTCCCCAAGGAGTTGCTCCACCAGCACCACCTCCCATTGAAGACATCATACTAGATGGATTAAACATTTCTGCCCCAGCAAATGCTTTAGGTAGATAACCTCCCATTTTATATGATTTAACTTGATCTACATTATATAGTGGTTCATACTCAAGATTGTCATATAAAGAATTACCATTACCATAAGTGTTTTGTATTTCTGTAGGATTACCACCAATCATCCCTCCATCTTGTAATCTAACACCATTTCTACCAAGTACATTTGTACCCACACCATATACAGGAAAGAATTCTTCACCTGTCATTTCAGGCATAAATGCTCTTCTTCTTCTTTCTGCATTTTCTGTGTATTGTCTTGGATCATCTACATCTACAGATTCAGCTGCTTGTGCTTGAAGACCTGTAACCTTAGCCCACATCTCTGCTTCTTTTCTAGCTCTTCTACCTGCTCTTAAGTTTTGATAACCAGAAATAAGTTGACCAGCCATAGGTGCATAAGTACTTAATTGACTACCAATATTATTTAGTTTATCAACGTTAGTATTAGGACCTCCAGCAAAAGCATATCCAGATTTATGATCTGCTAATTGAGAAGCATTAATTGTAGATACACTATTATCAACTTGTGAACCACTGAACATTCCAGCATTAACACCAGGAGATTGCATCTGTCCTTGCATCATGTTCTGCATATTAGGAACATTATTCATTGATTGTAAATAATTACTAACGCCAGCAACTACACCATACTGAGCTTTCTTAACTGATTTCTTAGCTTCTGGATGAGCTTTGAAGAATGCTGCTTCAGTTGGATATTTTTTGTAAAATGCTTTATCAGATTTTACACCTGCAATTTTTAAGAATTCTGATTTCATAATTTAATATTTATCTAACCAGCCTCCTGGTTGTTTGGTGTTATAATTTGTAAAGTTAACTAAATTATTTAGATTTTGTAAACCTTTTTGTTCTTGTCTTATTCCATTCTTAGCCATAGGATATTCTGTCACCTTAGTGCCTTTGAACTTATAATTTTTACCAGGCTTCATTATTTTTACATCACCTGTATCAGATACTCCAATTAAAGGTCTTGTTAATTTCTTACCTGTAATAGGATCTGGTCCCATTGTTATTTCGTTACTATTGATTTCTGTTATCTCTCCTGGATGATCCCATTGTCCTCTATCATCTTTAATCACTCCTCCATCTTCTTGTTTAGGAATTTCTTTATATCCTTGTAACCAATTTTTCTGTAATATTCTACCTTCATCAACTGGTATAGGTTTATCAGCAACTTGACTCCAAGTTGTACGTTTATATCTATTTCTCCAATTAGCAGCATCTCTTGGAACTTCAGCTAAAAATTGATCACCGTATGTAGAAGCTGTTTTAAACTTTGGTGTAAAGTATGGATTAGTTCCAAAACTTTTATCCATTCTTAATTTTGTTCCAGGATAAAACTCAGGAACAACATCTTGTTTTGATCTAAATAAACCAGAACTAACAGCATCTTTCATACCTTCTTTACCAAGTCCTCTCCACATAGTATTCTCTGGAAGATTATATTGATATGCTTTAGGATTTAATCTCCATGCATTAGATAATAAACCTGATTCTGTACCTAATGCTTTTCCAGCTTTATTCAATAATGGTTTTGCTCCTTTCCCTAAAGGAATAAAATTAAGAGCTTCTACTCCTGCCATTGTTTGATTCAATGCTGCATCTCCAAAATTACCTTCAGATAAATCACTAAACACTTGTCCTTGACCTTGTACAAGATTTTTTGCAGAATCAACATAATATGCAGGATTAATAAAATCAATAGCTGTATCAAGAATGTTTCTTGTATCTTCTGATCTACTAAAGTTATCTGGAATATTTTCATTTCTTGTTATATATCCTGCAGCAGTCATTGGATTAAGTGCTATTTCTTTTGCTTTAGATACTTTACTTTGAGGAACATATTTTCTCACTTCAGCTACTTCAGGAGGTGTGTATGGTTTATATGCACCATCACTATCTTTTAAAACAAGTTTTCCTTTATAATTATATCCTGAATTTTTTATAGATCCTTTTTTAATAATATTTTTATAAGAAATAGGAATTCTATCTTTTCCAACAGATGTAGATTCTCTAACTGTAAGTCCTCCTTGAGCACTAGGCATTGTTTTCTTTGCATATTTCCCATTACTAGGAGCAGGAGATTGTGTACGTGCATATGAGAAACCTACAGCTCCTGGAATAGAACCACCCATTGCATATTTTCTTTCAATCTTTCCTTTTTCATTTTTAAAATATACATTCTTAGATAATCCTTTTTTAATACCTTTAGGTGTAGAAACATATCCATCAGGGAGTAAATTACCTTTAGCCATTTTAAACATCAGTTCATCTTTTGCTTTTGAATCCATATAAGGAAGTGCACCTACAATAGATCCAAAAGCATTATTAAACATATCTTCTCCAGACTCTCTAAGTTTGGTAGACCAGTCTCTTTTGTCTTTAAATAATCCACTTAGTTCATGAGCAGCTCCCATTGTATTTGATCCAATAAGACCTACAGCATTTCCTACTATTCCATTTCCAAGTTTTTTAGAAATAGCATCTTGTGTATATCTACCAGCAAACGAATGTCTAAGATTATCAATAGGCTCTTCATCAAAAAATATTCGAGACTTAGATCTTGCTTTTTCTTGTGGATTTCCTAAAAAATTATCTATACGATTTTCTATTTTTTCACCTTCTTGTGCTTGAGGAACATAGTTAACTGGATAGACAGATCCACCCATTTGATAATTAGGTCTCACCTTAACATCCTGTCTTAATTGTTCTAATCTTCTAGCTGCCTCTTGTTTAGATTTTTCTGTTCTATATTCATTCTGAGGACCGTATCTTTTTTCTATATCTGCATTATATTTTTCAGCAACTTGTTGTAATCTAAGTGCTGTTTCATAATCAACACCTTCTTCATTATAATTATAATAATCACTTGGTCCTTCCATATTATATCTTTGAGAAGATATGTCAAATGATGTAGGTGCTTGAGCTGGTGTTCTTACATCTATTTCTTGATTAGGAAAACTTACAGATTGATTTTGCATTGGTGGTAAGTTTATAGCTTCCACTTTTTGTTGTTTTGGTAAAGGATTAAGTGTTCCTTCCCACTCATATCTTTTTTCAACTTTATTATAAATAGGTGCTCCAGTTGGTTTTATTTCTGGATCTTTATTTAATTTATCTTTAATACCTTTGATATAACTTTTAGGTACACCATCTGTTCCATATTTTTGAACTCTTAATTTTTTTTCAGCATCTGTAAGCATATTCCAAGGTTTAACAGACAATGGATCATATCTATAAAGATTTACAGCAGTTCCGCTTGGTGGTTCTGCATTTCCTAATTTTCCAATTTCTTTATAAAACTTCTCCTCTTGTGCTTTTGTAGGATTTGGATATTTTTTATAAAACTCATCATTCTTAAATCCAACTATGGTCTCATAGTGTACACGTTCTTTTGGAATTATTCTAGTATCTATAACTGTTGTAGGAGCCATAGGATCAATTATGCTAGGTAAATTATCTTTACTTGCATATCTAGTACCTTTAGTTAATTTTTTATGTTCTGCTAAAGCATCTAAATTAGCTTTTTTTGGATCAGCATTTGGATACATATTTTTTAATCTACTGTATTCTTTACTTTCTTGTGATTGTTTTTTATATGTTTCTCTAGATTCTTTATCAATCTCCTTCATTTCTTTTTCAAGATCTTTTGAAGTCAACCCTCTAGTTGGAAAGATCTCTTTTTTTGGATACCATCCTTTCTTTTTTAAATTATTATAATAAGCATCTATCTTTAAAGATCTATTATATATATCAAGACTATCAGCTGCTGTAGCTCTTCCATTTTGGGCAATAGGAATAAGTCCACCATCTTCAAACTGTCCACCCCATGCAGGAGAATAGTTTCTACCTTTGGTATTATATCCTTCACCTACAAATCCTTCTGGTAATGATACAGAAGAATCATTATAGTTCTCTTGGTGTTCTTGCATTGTTCCACCATCAGCATAGCTATCTAACCAACCACCATTCTTCATGTTGTTACTATTATCTCTACCACACTCATGACATACGTACATATCTTTCTTACTAGAATCAGATTTGTTCCATGACCAACCGCATGTGCATTTTACTTTACCAGTCATTACTTATAACTTATTTGTGCAGGTGTTAATATAAATTGAGATACTAAATGTGTTGTTGCAGAGTTATCAAGAATGTGTCTCACCTTCAATTCTTTTGCTCTTATTGTTGCTTTCTTAAAACTTCTTAATCCATAGTCCATGTTCTCTTGGTTCACTATTTTATCTATTGACATAGACTCACATGTTGTTCTGAATAATGGAACCTGAGAACTCTTCTCTAAAGCCCAGAATGTATTATACTGATAAAAGTTATCACTCTTAGTATAAGTGATTGTTTTACTGTCTGTATTGTATATTGGATACTTTCCGTATGCCTGTAAGTTATTCATAGGTTTAGGAACAAGTTCTAATATACCAGAACTCTGTTGTCCATTATATAGAATAGCTTTGTTAAACCATTTGTTGTTTGTTTCTATTCTTGCGTTATCATTAAACACACCATCAGATATAGAAAGATATTCATATGCCTTAGTATAGTCTTTAACGTTCTGTAAGATTTCATCTTGATATTGATAAGCAAATGGATATTCAATAACGTACGGTCTTATATTATTATAGAAATAATTATAAATTCTTATATTATTTAAATGTGTCCATAGACATGCTGTCTTTGATTGTGTATATCCAATAGCTGCATAATCTATAAAGTTTGTTTCTTCTAAAGGAAATGATTTCTCAAAAATACATTCACCAATAGATCTAATTATTATAACAGTACTGACAACATCAACAAGATATGTTTTACCTCTTATTAACTCTTTTCTACTTACTAATTCATCAAGTACATTTCCAAAGTTATCAACAACACTAAAAGGTCCTGCATTAGGACCTGTCTGTGTTAGCTTTATTGTAATTTCTCTTTTCATTATATTGTAGTTGTTGTTGTAGTAGTTGGACAATCAATTACACTTGTACAAGGATCTCCACATGCATCTACAAATATATAACTATCTTCATCTTCAGAAACAAGATAAATTGATTCAAACTGAGCACATAGAACAATTGAATAATCATCTACATTGTATTTATCTAATTGATTAAGTGTTCCAGTTCCATCTACCCAGAACAATGTTAAATCACCATACATGTAAACTGTATAACAGAATGTATTAGGAACAAATGTTGTAGTAGTTGTTGTAGTGCTACAATCATATATTCCAACTATCATTCCATCTTGAATTTCATAAACAGTAGTGTAAAAAGAACTTTCTTCTGTAAAGTAGAATCCATCAGGAACTGTTGTACAATCTGTAGATTCTGCATTTAAATAAACCATTTGACCAAGCTCTAATGAAAAATAACCAATTGATATTGAATTTATAATAACATAATTTAAATTAACTGAATTTAAATAAGCAATTCCTGCACAAGCATCTTCTAAACTACCTGTTGTAATAACTTCAGGACCACAGCTTTCTAAATATCCTGTAACAAATAGATTTGAATTAGGAACATTGCTTCTTTGACAAATTGTAGTTGTAGGTACAGGAGGCACTGTAATTACTCCATCTCCTTCTAACTCACATGATGTTTCAACACCAACTCCTTCTAGTTCACAATCTAATCCTAATGTAGTAGTAGATGTTGTGGTTGGTAAAGGTATAGGTGGAAGTGTTGTACTAGTTGTAGTTGGAACAATTATTCTATTAATATCACCAACAAAAGCTTCAAATGTAGCTTCTCCATTTATAGAATCACAACACCCATTAAGTCCTGAATAGAAGAAATTGTTTTCTCCTATATAGAAATTAGGAATGTAACTATGAAAACTCACCCAACTCTTAGTGTTGAAATTAAATGATATAGTCCAACTCTTATTACAGAAGTAATCAGGGTCATCTAAATATACTTGATCTCTAAATGTTAAACCATTTATTTCAGATTCTAAATAAAACTCTTTTGTAACATCATCATATTTAATATCTTTATCTAAAGGAATATAATCTAGTTTAGTAATAATAACTCTATCAAATTTACTATCATACACACCATGTAAACCAATACCATTAAAATGGTTATCTACATCTGCTTTTGGAAAATATCTAAGTATCTCAAATGATAAATGGTCTGTCATAAATCTATTTACACCAGAACCAAATGCTGTTAAATCTACAGCTTGTGTTCCTGATATAAGAAATATTTGTCCACGTTTAGCATCTATTGTTATTTGTCCTTGAGGAATTTTTAATAACATCTTGTTTTGACTTCCTACATATCCAAGATCTGTTTCAGCAAAATCAATTGGAGGAGCACTTCTAAACAATGCTGGATTACCAATGTAAGCCGCTTGTGGATTACTTGTATCAATTGTAAGCATTGTATTATACAATAATGATTTGTTTTCAAATCTAGCAAGTACAGCTTTATTTTGAATACCATCTAATGACGTTAGATTTCCATAATTTTGAGGAAAATCAAAATATGAAATTGCTCTATATATTAACCAGTTGTTCACTCTATTGTCAGTATCTACAATTTGAACATCTGAGTAGATAGCTCTAAATGGATATTCTGTAAAACATCTACTCTCCCAATCATTAGGAAGGTGAGAGAAAAAGTTTTCTTTATTTTGTTTAGAGAACGTTACATTATAATAATAAGTGTTGTCTTGTTCAATAGGAACAAAAGATTGTTGCACCCAATCATCAGGAATACCAGATGAAACATGTGGCCAGAAATCTCCTTCTCTATTATTGAATGCTTGACGAAGATCAACATTATAAGATGTCTCACAATAGAAACTAGGAATTCCATATGCAAACATATAGAAATACCCATCATAGTAAGTTAACTCACTTGGAGAATTAGCACTAGTGTACTGTGTTGTATCATTAGGACAATCAAAGTTAGTAGCTTTGAAAGATATAAAGTTTACAAGTCCACTAGCACTTCTTAATATACTTCTTGCAGAATGCCAGTATTTTGGATAGGCAATATTTCCTATAGCATCATAAAACACATCTGAATCATCAGGAGCATTCACTCTATTTTCTAAAAAGAAAGGAAGTTTTGTTTTATATGCAAATCTACAAATAAATGTATCACCACCAAATACAGTGGCTTCAGCTGGATTAGTACCATTAAATATTAATTGAAATCCTGTATCAATTGTTTGATACGAATATATTTGTCCCCATTGAGTTGGAGCTATATTTTTTAAAGATCCATAATAAGAAACAACTTGTATATTTTGTTCTCTCTCTGGTGTAGCACAAGCATTTGATCCACCTATTGTAAATCTAGAATAGTCACTAATTAAAGGTTGTCCTAAATATAATAATGAATCAGTTTGATTTGGAAAAGGAAAAGCTGGTTTATCTTCATTAGTTTTTAAATAAACAGATGTTTCTCTATTGAAGTTATTTATGTTATTATCATCTCCTACATTTTGTACACCTGGAATTAAATATCTTTGTATGTCAAGGTCTCTTTGTTTTATACCAAGATTATTATTTATTGGTGAAGAATAAGAATAACTAGCTCTAGAATTAAATGAATAAGCAAAGTTCTTTCTTGTAATACCGTTTACATAAATTTCTAAATATGCTTGATATGCTGCAAATACTGCAGCAATATTACCACCACCTGCAATACCAAAACAACTATCTAATGCAACTCGTTGTGCTTCTTCACTTAAAAGTCTATACTTAGCATTATCTCTCACCTCTACAAAGTGTGCTTTTCCAGCACCATACATTACATTTTCCAGTTTCAATATGTCACCTAAGAAAGGTTGCCCAAAAGAAGTTTCTGGAGAATTAAATATTTGTCTAGTTCTAGCAATATCATTTGAAGGTAGCGGTGGTTGCGGAGTTTCTTCTTTACAATCTGGATCTCTAACTTCTCTTTCTAAATAAATTCTTTGTTGTTTATCAGCTCCTCTACATTCTTGAGGTTCTCCACTTCCTGCAACAGTGTGTACTTGCAAAGGTCTTCCACCTACAACCCAAGGTCCTTCTATACTCCCTGATATAGCATCAAGCCAACAAGCTGCAAATCCAGC
>Ga0181344_1000702_pt1 | contig 13074 bp, 13 predicted proteins | sample Su13VDMLBDD_FD_130098 | JGI IMG/M metagenome (GOLD analysis project Ga0181344, IMG submission 130098) | Freshwater viral communities from Lake Michigan, USA - Su13.VD.MLB.D.D | ecosystem: Environmental > Aquatic > Freshwater > Lake | place: USA: Michigan | collected 2013-07-15
ACCAAGAAAGTCGGGGAGTGCGCTACCCTTTAGGGACTGGATGTCCCTGTCACGCGCGCCGCCATCTAGCGGAGACTGGAAGCCGGAAGGATCGCGAACAGTCGTCCAGCCCTCCTCGCCCTTCTTGCGGAAGATGATCTCCCCCTTGTAGGGACCTTCCGTCTTGATAACATCAACGTCGTACCCGTCCCCGAGCGCAGCCTCGTAGCCCTGACGCCGACTCAGTCCATAGCCAGACAGTTGGCGCGCCTCGACGGGGGCCTCGCCAATCTTGATGCCCTGCTCGCCAAGCTGCGTTGCTCCCCGTGAGAGGGTGCGCTGACGCTCTTGCTCAAGAACCATTGCCTCTTGGCTTGGAAGTACGGCTCCGCGATTTCTGGGTGGTATGCCAAGAGTCATCTCCTCCCTGCGGATTGACTCCATCTCCGCGGGGAGGGTTGGCTGCCGGATATTCTCTTCAAGGACAAAGCCTTCAGGAAGATCGTCCTCCAGAACGAATCCAGCCGGGAGATCGCTCATTGAACTCGCTCCCACACGCCATTTCTGAACTCAATTGTGGTGCCATCTGAATGCCTAGCCCTTTGCCCCTCACGATAGCGAGGAGGCGTAGGCTGATTGGAACCCGATGGCTGCTGCGGCGCGGCAGCGGGAGGCGCACCAGCGGCGGGGGCGGCGGGCTGGGCTGGAGCGGCAGGGGCGGCGCGGCCACGCCTGCGAACTGGGCGACGAATGGAGTCAATCTCGGCACCAAGGTTGCGAGTCGGAGACCAAGATCCCTCGCTCTCCCCAATGATGGGAGTGACCCGGATCAAGGAGTTCATGTTGTTCGTGTAACGCTCACGAAGAAGCGCAAGACCACGACGCATGGACTGCGGGTTGGAGGACCATGCCGCAGCCTCAGCGATACCGGCAGCAACGTCCCTGTCGCTGAAGCGACCTCCAGGATCGTTCGCGGCAGCGTTCATGTAGCCAAGAGCTGCAATGCTGGCCTTCAAGGTGTCGGCATCGGCACCCTGATCCAGAAGGCTCTTGAACCAACTTTGCTTCTCAACGCGAGCCAATGCAGCCGATATGTCTGCTGAAGACTCAGGAGAATTGATCGCAGCCAAAGCCCTGCGGGCACCCTCAGCCTCAGGACCGCCAGACTGCACAGTCGCAGACAGAAGGCTTCCAACGAATCCCTTGGCCTGCTGTATGGCACCAGCCGCGCCGCCAAGGGTAGAGACAGCAGTTCCCCAGATAGTTCCTTGGACGTTCGGGTTTGCCGCAAGCTGCCGGTCAATCTGACCAAACAGATTGAACGCATTTATGGCAGTCTTGTGGGCTTCCTTGAGCTTGTCGAGATCCTTGACGCCAGATGTGCCGAGTTCGTCGCGAACAGCTTTGGCTGCGAGCGTGGCCTCATTGTCAAAGTAGAGTCGGTCGTATGCCGAAGTGTTCCCAGACGACAGCGCAGCGTTCATGTCCTTCTGGACTTGCGTCAGGGACTCACCCTTTCGCGAGACCCAACGCTTGCGTTCAATCACCTCGCCGGTCTCATCGTTGATCTTGATGCCGCCGGGATCGAACTCACCGGCCCCATCACCACCCTTGCCTTCCTTCTTCGTGCGGAACCTCTGGCGGGACATCTCGCCAATGGCCTGAGTCCGAATCTGCGTCAGCTTGTCTAGCGGAGTTTCGGAGTTCGCGCCGAGTTCCTGCATCCGCTGTGCGATGTACGCCATTCCCTCTGCGGGGTTCTCAAGATTGGCAGAAGCCGCGCGAGCTATTGCGTCTGTGTTGCGAGCAAAGTTCGCCCTCTCGCGACGATCACCTTCCTGACCACGCATCAAGAGATTAAGCATCTGCGATTGGTTCAACTGCCCGCCACCCTGGGCCTTTGCCAGCCCGGAGAGCGCATTGGCGATGTTGTACGCGCGCGAGAGATCCTGCTGCTGCGCTGCCGCCTCTGCCTGCGGGAATGAGATGCGCCCCTGCCCGGCAAGGGTCTGCATCGCGGCCTGACCGACACGCTCAAGTCCGCCGGTCTCCTCAAGGCCCTTGAGGCCCGAGGCAAGGATCTTGGCAATGCGGTTCTGCGCCCCGGCGATGTCTGCTGCGTAGGACGGACGAGGCTCGCCCTGAGATCCCGTTCGCGTCGCCTGCGCGAGCAACTGGAGGATCGCATTCGGCCTACCCCCACCAGAGACGCGGGGTTCCATCGGAGATGGGGCTAGCGGTTCGGAGCCACCCTCACCTCCATCAAGGATGTTGTCTTCTTCCTCGTCGTCCATGCCGATTGGATCGCTCATGTCAGCCTCTTAGCTCGGGGCCGGATTGCCGGTGCGGTACACATCCAGAATGGGATTGTACCCCTGCACAAACGGGTTTGCTGGCTGCCCTTGAGTTCCGGGGGCGAGCGTCTTCGCCGCCTCCCCGAGGAAGCGGCTAGCCCCGAACAGGCCAGAGGGGACGCCAACCTGACGCATCAACTGGTTCTGGGCCTGCATCTGCCCGGCCTGCCCGAGGGCCTGCGTGGAGGTGCCAAGGGCGCTCAGGCCGCCGGAGATCAACTGGCGGGCCTGCTGGTTGGCCTGCGCCTGCTCGTTCTGCCCTGCCATCATCATGGCGCGGGCAATGGCCTCGTCCCGGCGCGGATTGCGCGCAAACAGGCTCACGTTGCCCGAGGAAGAGGGGAAGCGCCTCGCCTGCCTCTCCTGCTCCCGGACGAAGTCAGAGATGCCCTGGAGCCTCGCCGTGCGCTGCTGCTGGAGGGCGTCAGCCGACATCTGCTGGAACAAAGGGCTGTTGGGGTTGGTAAGGGCTTCCGAAAGCTGGACCGCCCGCTCTGCCTGTGCCCGGACAGCCTTCTCCGTGGCCCGGTTCCGGCCCATGCCGAACAGGTTGGCGACCGAAGCACCGGCACCGGCAAGGTTCAGGGCCGTCTGGGCCGGGGCAAGGAACTCAAACATCAGCGTCTCCCGTGGATGTCCCCATATATCGTGAATCCGGCCAGTACGTCAGGCCCGTACTGGTCAAGAGTGCGGAACGAGACCCGGAAGTGGGCACCCCGCCAGCGGAGGGGGATCTTGCCCTCCGTGGTCCGGGCCATGCCCACGAAGTCCGTGCCGATCCTGAAGGTGCCAATCCCCCGGCCCCCGATCTCCTCCTGCGCCGTGACCGACACAAGGTCGTAGGACTGGAGGTTGAAGTCGCCCGTGGACTCGATGTCGTAGACCACCCTGCCTCCGACCTGGAAGTTGGGCACGATGTACGACCCGGTCTTGATCCGGTTGCTCTGGCGCGGCTCCTCAAGGTTCAGCCAGCCGGGCATGTATTCGGTCGGGTACAACGCCCCGTCGTCCGTAAAGGTGTTCTGGTCAAAGACGTAGACCTTGCCATCCGCCCCACCCAGAAGGAGGTCGGAGTTGGCACGGACGTAGAGGACGCTCTGGAGGCCGATCTGCCCGTCGAAGTCAGACCAACTCGCACCGGCCACGATCTTCCCGTCATCCAGCACGAAGTTCGCGTAGTTGTAGATGTAGAGCTTGCTCGCGATCTTCATCACTATCCAACTGCGCCGCTGGTAGTTGACGATCTGGATCTGCGGGTTGGGGCTTTCGATCACATCGCGGATGATTGCGCGCAGCGTGTTCTTGATCGGCTCCGAGATGTTGGACCGCTGTAGGTTGTTCGTATTGATGAGCAGGCTGATCGACAGCAGTCCGTCGTAGCCGATGAAAGACAGGTCGTTGCCGGTGTTGACGAACCCATCCGCCGCGACCACGCCCTGCGGGAACAAGCCAGCGGGTTCAAGGTCCGCCGGGGCCGTGCCGCGATAGGCGTAGACCGCTCGCTCCGTGCCGATGATGAGGTAGGTCTGGAACGAGGCAATCGTGCGCGCCGGATCGGCTCCGGGCTGCTGGCTGCCAATCGCCACCGTGCGCGTCTCAAGCGACTGGCTATCCACCGTGAAGTCCTGGATGTCGTTCGCGCCCGAGGCCACGACGTTTCGCGGATCACGGGAGTCGATCATCCACGCTCGCCCGTAGTGGACATGGATCCAACTCGCGACCGGCATGGCAGACTGGTACAGGACGATGGAGTCACCCGCCGAGGTCGTGGCAATCGCGGGCGCGACGTAGAAGCCAGAGGACAGGATCTCGGAGACGAAGGAGCCAGCGGTCTTGGTCGTGTTGTGGACGACATCGCCAACGCGCATCGTCGTGCCGGTCCAATCCGCTACCCTGTCGGCAGAGACGGAGATGTAGGTCTGCGTTGGGCTAGTGCTGGTCGAGACGATGGTCGCGACGTTGTCGAGGACGCCATCGTAGGAAACGACGTTCAACTCGATGCTGTCGTAGATCTTGTAGCCATCTCCGGGGGTCGGCTCGCCGCCAACCGGGACGCCAGAGATCGGGGCAAGGGTGGAGCCGAAACCGCGCGCCGCACCCGAGATTGCCGTGTGGCTCACCCGCGACGAGGTCACGGCAGTCACGATGCCGTATGCCCCGCGCTTGGCGTTGAACACGATGTCGCCGGGAGCCACGAAGGTCTGCGCCGTCCAGTCCGTGACTGCGGAGTCCGTCAGAGCGTTGGCCGAGGTGGACGCACCGCAAGTGCCGTTCTCCATGACCGGCTGCAACCGCTGGAACTGTGCCGTCGCGCTGTCGATGTAGACCTGACGGTCCACGCCATTGAAGAAGACGAGCTTGTCATCAAACTGGACCGACCGCAGCCGCGCAGCCGTGGTCGCCTGCCACACTTGCGTCCAAGCCGACGAACCGTTGTAGCGGAACACGATGCCATCGGAGGACGCGAACAGCGTGGCCGTGCCGTCGCGGTCGATGTATTCGTGCAGGCCCGTGACGATGCCCTTGGTAGGCAGGGCACCCGAGAGCGCGACGTAGCCGGGGCGCTTCTCTGCACCACCCGCTGCGTTGATGAAGCGGTTGCGGAACCTCTGCGCGTAGTCGAGCGGGATCTCGGTCTCGGTGAAGTTCGTGGCGAGACCGCGCCGCGCTATCTGGTAGAACCGCTCGGGCACTTCACGACCTCGTCGTCACGCCCGGCTGGACCCGCACATACTCGCCCGTCTTGGCGGTCTGGCGTCCAAGGGCATTGTTGCGCGCGGCAAGGTACTTCAACTGCGCTGCCTGATACTGGCGCGTCTCTGCACCCGCGCTCTCGTCAAGGATCGCCGCAGCGACGAGGCCTAGGATGACCACGCGACCGGGGAACGGCACGACCACCGCGTCATCGGACCCAGCCACATACTTCGGCGGCAGCACTTGGAACTTCACGAAAGCCTCGTTGCCAGCGTAGTTCGCACCGGGGCGCGGGAAGATGCCGAGGCGCGGATTGCCGAGCGTGTCCACGCCTTCGATGATGTAGCGCGACGGCTGGCCAATGGAGTTGACCCGGTTCAGCATCCTGAACTCGTTCTTGTCCGAGATCGGCTCAAGCGGAGGGACGCGACCCGACACCGCGACCTCCTGGATGGAGTGGATGAACTGCTTGGCCGTGGCGAGCGTCGTGGTGTCGATGGTGTAGATCGACTGACCGCAGACCATCGTCACCGAGGCCGATGCCTGCAACTCGTTCCAAGTCCCGAAGTCCGTCATTTCCTCCATGATGTCGTTGAGGAGGTTAATGCTGTTCTTCGTGAAGGCGTTCTGGTTCGTGGTGGTCACGCGGCGGATGTTCATCCGGTCGCAGACCTCGTTCACGATCTCCAGAATCGTGAGGTAGGGCGAGGCCATGTCAGACCTCCCTTGCGCGTAGGTTCAGCTTCTCGAAGAGGATGTTGCTCACGTTGAGCGTGGCAGTCGAGTAGACCTCGACGTAGGAGTTGGCCGTAAGCGTCACGATGCCGCCAACATGGCCCGCATAGGGGGCGGAGGAGGCTGCCATCCGCAGTTCCATCGTGGTCTTGGCAAGCGAGGTACCGTCCTTGCCGAGTCGCACCGCGACGTTCTGGACCGCCGTCACTCCGCTGACCGTGAAGTCAACGTCGAACATGAAGGTCTTGGTCTGCGAGCCGGTGTAGGTGAGGCGACCGGAGCCGTTGTGCGTGAACTGGTTGGTGAACTCCGCAGACGTTCCGACGTTGGTAACGACGTAGGAGTTGATTGCAGTCGTGGAGATCAACCCCGTGCCGGTTGCGTATGCCTCTGCCTTGGCAAGCCCGAAGATCCCGTTGGCAGAGACCTGGGTGAACGTACCCGCCGAAGCGGTGATGGTCCCGAAGGTGCCCGTGCTGCCGCCGATGGTAGCCGCAGAGACCGCCGCGAACGTCACGCCACCCGCGAAGTTGACCGGGCCGTTGATCGTCTGCGCCGTGGTCTCGGCAAGGTTCAACTGGCTGTCGATGAGGTTCTCGAAGTCGCTACCCGTGGGCGCGTCTCCGGTCTCGAAAGCCTGCTTGAGGGTTGCCTTGTCCTGCTGTGCCATGGGTCACCGTGGAGGGTAGGGGCCGCTGTCGGGGAACACGATGAAGCTGCACTCGATCTCCATGCTCCCGATGCTGCTGCCCACATAGAGGTTGTAGCCGGGGAAGCTCTTGATCGGTCGGTTCGCCGCATCGTAGGCAGGCCCGGTCTTGCAGGCGGGGCCAGCCGGTTGGTCGGGGCGGACGAAGGGGACGTTGGTCGGGTCGGACTCAGCCGTGATGAACCATTGCGGATCAATCGGCTCATCTTGGTCCTTGCGGACGTACATCCCATCCCAGCGCCGAACGACCTGATCGGCGTAGTGGACAAAGCCGCTCTCGTCATCGCGGACGAGCCATTGGCCCCGCCGCCAGCGATTGCGCTCCGTCCACCGGCCCATTAGCTCACCCGCTCAGGACCGCTCTGCATCGCCATGATGTCCACGGTCGCCGCGCCGCTGGTGCGGACGGTGAGCCGGAAACAGGAGGCGGGGTCTTCGTGGGTGAACACAGTTCCGCCCGCAAAAGCGGTAATCTGGATGAACTGCGCGGAGGCGACGCCATTTGCCAGAACACGGTCAATGCTCCACGCAGCCGAGCAGCCGGTCATGTAGGTGCCGGTGCCAGACAACTGGCGGAACACGAATGCGTACTCCTGCGTGGAAACCCAAGTGTCCACCGGCCAGTAGATCGTCGTGGTTTCCCCGGAGACCGGGGAGAAGGTCCATTGCTTAGGGCGGGCCATGTCAGACTCCGTAAGTGGAGGGGTCGAGGCGGGTGTAGACGATCTCAACCGCCGCGTTTGCACTCAGCGTGGCGATGCTACCCGAGGCAGCCGCGACGTTGAGGTAGATGGCCTGCGCGGTGGCACCGCTCTTGGCGCGATTGACGCCCGAGTCATCGAAGGCCCGGACTGCCGTCGAGGAGATCACGCTGTAGATGCCAGCCGCAGAGACCGACACCGCACCCAGCGTGTCCGAGGTGAAGACCGTGGGGGACGTACCCGCCCGCACCGTCGCCTCTCCCGCAGCAGCCGTGCCAGCGATGTAGTTGATCTCCACCAGCGCCGCCCCGATGGGGAGGTAGCCGACGAGAAGGCCGGAAACCACACCATTGGTCGAGGGGATCGTGGTCGTGAGCTTGGAGAACCGGCCCCACCCGATCTCGGGCTTGGCGTTGCCCCAGGATCCGAGGTTGACGCCCGTGGCGATGGGGCCTTGGAAGGTCGTCTCCTTCTGGCCGACACCGGGGTAGCCGTCAGACTGGCCCCTGCGGACCATGACAAGCTCGCCCATGCCCTGAAGAGCGGTTACCACGCCCGAGGCCGCAAGGACCGACATCCTGACCGGCTGGCCCGAGCCGCTGTTGATGCCCAGCGGGACCGTGGCGCGGACGGCAGAGGTCAGGGCAACCGAGTAGACGCCAGCGGCAGAGACCGAGACGCTACCGAGGTTGTCCGACTCCCCGTTGATGGCAAAGCGAACCGTCGCCTCGCCAGCCGGGGCCGTGCGGCAGTAGAAGTTGATCTCCTTGAGGTACGCGCCGTAGGGGATCATCCCCACCACCTGACCGCTGACCGGCGAGGACGCTGCCGTGGCCTGCTGGATGGTGACAAGGTTGCCGACCGTGGACCGGGACGGGATGCCGACATCCTGGCCGCCAGACCGAACCGGCCCCTGAAAGGTCGTGTCATTCCCCTTGTGCGCCGCAACAAGATCCGGGCGATCCGTCAGGGAAATGCGGGTGTAGATGACCTCCACGAAGGCAGCCGAGGCGAGTGCGCTCGTCGTGCCCGAGATCGTGCCGGTCGAGAAGTAGATCGGGGTCGGGGCGGCAGAGACGCCCGAGTGGCCGAACGGCAGGGTGGTCTGGGCCGTGGCCGAGTTGACGAATGCCCGGTAGACCGAGTTGCCCGAGATAGAGACGCTGCCGAGGTTGTCCGAGCCGCCCGTGGCCGTGCCGAACCTGAAGGCCGCCTCGCCCGTGAAGGCCCCGGTCTTCCAGATGTTGATCTCATGCAGGACCGCATCAAAGGGCAGGACCGCGACGGGCTGGGCCGTGATCGGAAGGGTCGTCAGCGGGGTCCACACGGTGAACCGACCGAAGCCCTTGTTGGTCGTGGGGATGTTGCCCGTGTCGATGCCAGAGGCAACGGGGCCGGAGAACTGCGTCTTGAGGGTCATGGAGAGATCCTTTGCTGATCCGTCCCCAATCTACCCACCGGGCAAGGACGGGGAAGGCCCCTATGAGAAAGGGGCACCCTCTCGGATGCCCCTTCCCTTGCCGGGTATGTGCCGGTCTTACGCGCCAGCCGAAGCGTAGGCGTAGCGCCAATCGGTGGCACCCACCGAGAAGCGCGCCGTCGTCTTCGTCTTGAGGATCTCCGTGTCGAACTCGTTGTCACGGGTGATCTCGGCGTTGCGGCGACGGTAGAACGTCGCGCCCGCCTTGGCGTTCGTGATGATGAACCACGCATCCGGGTCCGTGAGGAACGGGTTCACGATGAGGTCAAGCTGGCCCGCCATCGGATTGATGTCGTTGTCAGCCGAACCCACCGCGAACTTCGTCCCGAGGATCTTCTCAGCCACGAAGCGGTTGGTCGGGGCGACCAGCAGCTTCTCGGGCATGAGGTTGATCTTCAGGTCGGAGTCGTCGCGCCAGTCGTGGATGTCGATGTACGCCTGCTCCAGCGACGCCTGCGTCAGGTCCGAGGCGACAGCGGGGATGTTCCGCTGGGTGCCACCACGGACATTCGGGTGCGTCGAGGAGAAGAAGGCGTTGCCATCCGCCGTCAGCATCGTGCTGAAGCCGAGGTTGAAGACCGAAGCGGCGACGGTCTCTTCCGTCTGACGCATCGACTCAGCCAGCATCTTCGGCACGTTGTTGATGACGTTGTACTGCTCGTCTTCCATCAGTTCGCGGGTGATCGTCGTGCCCAGCCCGTAGGTCAGGTTGACGTACTCGCGCTGATAGCCCTGGAGCATGTCCACATACGGGACGCTGTCACCATCGTCCTTCTGCCCGACGAGGCCGAAGCCCGTCACGCCCTGCTCCTTCTCGAACGCCTTGTTCGAGCGACGCAGGATCATGAAGCGGTTCCACAGCGGCGGGTAGCGGCGGTAGGTGTCGGCCCAGATCGTGGAGATGCCGGGCCACAGGAGTTCAGGGAGATTGCCAGTTCCGGTCGTCATGTGCGGTCCTCCCTATCAGGTCGAGGTGTAGGAGTGGAGGGCGATGCGGACCTCAAGGTCGATGTACGCATTGCCCCAAGCCGAGTTGTTGGCGACCGAGCCGAGGCCGCGAGCCTCAGTCGGAGCCAGACCCAGCACCTGGAAGGTCTTCACGGACGTATCCGCCGAACCCGCACGGATCTGCATCACCGAGGTGCCCGCAGCCGTGTTGCCGTTCGTCGCAGCCGTCAGCGAGACGTACTGCCCGACCATCGTCTCCGCAGCGGAGGCGTCGGCCTGACAGATGAACGTGATCTGCTGGCTGTCGTAGACCGCCGCCCACCCAGCCGTCGAGGCGGGGAGGAAGGGGCCACGGCCCGGCTGGCTGAACGTGAGCGGGCGACCGTTCTCGTCAAACAGCTCCGAAACCACGCCGAGGCATCGGGTGTTCGCGGCAGCGTTGGACGAGAGGCGGATCACGCCGAGGCCCGCCGAGTTGAATCGGACGGGGTCGTTGATGAACAGGCCCTGGGTGTTGCCCGACGCAGTCACTCGATAGAGCTTCGTGCGAAGGGTGTTGCCAGCAGCCTTGTTCCGAATGGCCTGGAGGCCATAGGGAGCGTCGGTCATGTTGGACTCCTTCTGGAGGGGTTAGTCGATTGTGATGTCGCCCTCGACGGTAACGCCCGTCTTTGAGCGGATGTCTCTCTTCGTCCTCGTCTTGAGGCCCGTGAGCTGCTCCTGAGATGCGTTGCGGTAGTACGCCTCGCGCTCCCGAGCCATCTCTTCGGGCATCTTCATGAGGACCATGTCCCGATACTCCAGCACACCGGCTGAACTTCCCGCCCCCGACTCCACCCCATTGGGGCGGTCGTGGACAGCGTCTCCAGCATCCGCCTGCTCCCAGCCTTCAGCACGCTTCTTCAGCATGTTGGCGGGTTCGGCGTGGACCCAGCGAAGCCTGCTGGACGGGTCCCTGCTCTTGATGCCGAGAGGAGCGGCGGGCGCCCAACTACGGTTGCCCTTCTTTGCCGACTTCTTCCGGCCCTTCTCCGCGAGCGCACCGGCTGCGGAATCGTTGTCAATGTCTGCCATGGTCAATCCTCCACCGCAACGACCCTACCCATAGCCTTCTTCTGCTTGAGGTAGAGTTCGTGTGCTTCCTTGCTGGTTTTGGCGAGCGAACCGCGCCCACCCATGAACATCGCCTCTGCGATGACTCGCTCCTGAGTGCTGAGCGAAGTGCGCTCGCGCTCCTGTGGAGCCGGTCGGCCCCGAGGCGAGGCAAACGCCCGGCGAACCGGGTTGGGCTGGTCCTCGTCCTCGTCATCGTCCTGCGGACTTAGCTTCTGCCTGATTCTGACATCAGCCTCGCTCAAGATTTCCCGGAGTGGAGCATCTGGGTACTCGTTGGCAACCTCAATGATGATTGCCTTTGACTCGTCAAACTTTGGGTGCCCAGGATTGACCCAAGGCCGAAGCGGCTTTCCATCCTCACCAGTCTGCTTCTGCCATGCCGAGAGGATTTGCTGCTCCATTGAGGAAATTGGAGGTGGGGCTTGAGAGGCGACTTCCTCGCTCTTCTTAAGCTCCATTTCCTTTTCCCTTGCCTCCTGCTTCATCTCCAGAAGCCGCTCGTTGGCCTCCGCAAAGGCCTCAACGTCGCCGACCGCCATTGACTCCTTCATGTTCTTCTTGATGGTCGCCAGTTCGGCCTGCATCTCCTTGTCCCGCATGCCCCCGGCGATGGTCTCAAGGGCCTTCTGGAGCTTGGTGTTCTGCTCGGCAAGCAGGGAGATCTGCCGCTCGGTCTTCTCCGCTCGCTCGTTCGCCTCCTTGGTGTGGCGATAGAGGCGATTGAAGCGGGCCTTCAGCTTGGGGTCTTCGATCTCGACCCAATCCGTTCCCTTCTCTTCGGGTTCCTGATCGACAGCTTTCGGCGCGGCCTTGGGGGCTGCGGCTTCGGGCTTCGCGACAGGAGCTTTCGCAGGCGCGACAGGAACATCGTCATCCGACACCTCCACGCGGCTTCCGATCCTCTCGGTCATGCGGCGACAGCCTTGGCATCATCCTCGATGACACCGATGATGTCTTCCTCCTGCATGACGTACAGGCCCGGCTCAAAGGCGATGGGCTTGGCCGCCCACTTGCCGAAGAGAACCCTGTCACCGGCCTTCATCACCTCGCAGGCTTCGCCCACGGAGACGACTACGCCCTCGTCGGGGATCATCTTCTCTTCGACGGTCTTGGGGATCTCGAAACCCATCTTGTTCAGGGCCGAGTACTTGGTGCCGATGGACGCCTGTAGCGTCTCTGCACGGACGACAACCCTCGCGAAGAGGGGTCGTAGTTTCTTGCTCATGCTTTCCTCTTTGGGCGGAATGCCCGAGAGGAAACTAGCGGATCGGCAGGGAGGCGGAAGGGGGGATCAGAGGAGGGGGACGGATCCCCCCTTCCAGGGTGCTCACGACTGGCAGGCTGATTAGCAGCCGCGACCACCCTTTTTCGGCTTCTTCTTCATCTGGATCACCCCCTTACAGGAACCCTCTGATGGACTCGTAGGTTGCCGCCGCATCAGCCGGATTGGCGAAGGGGCGACCGAGAACGGAAGAAGCATACTGCTGTTCGATGGGAAGAACATAGGGATTCTGCACGGGAGCGCCACCGTCCGAGATCAGTCCCCGCGAGAGAAGGTTGGCGTAGTACCGGCGTACCGGATCGGTACGGAAAGCGGAGTTCACGCCCTGCGTCCCGTAGGTCGAGATGAGCGCACGCTGCTGGATGTCGCTCATGCCGGGGCCGATGAAGGAACTGATCTCCTGCGGCGGGGCCATCTCGCCGCCACGGAGGTAGCGGGGCGTGGGGTTGGCGACGGGGACGAATGCCTCGTTCCGCATCTCGCCAAGGCCGGTGCCGAAGTTTCCGGGGAAGCCAGCCTCGAACGCAGAACGCTCGCTAATCGGATCCTGAACGCTGTAGCCAGCCGCTCGCGCAGCTTGATTTGCCCGCTCCATGCCAAATGCGAGGGCGCCAAGAGGAGTCCCGCCGATAGCTCCAACGACAGCCGCTGGACTGCTTAGGTAGTCTCCAAGCATGCTCCCGCTGATGTTTCCGGTTCCAACCCCCAAAGATCCAGAACCTGTGGGAGCAAAACCCATTCCGGTGTAACCGCCAAGAGCAGAGGGATCGGACTCAGGGGCAGAGTATCCGCTTGTCATGTCGCCCATAAATCCTCCGGTATCCCCAGCCGGGGAACCAGACTCAGAACGACCCGTCGAATCACCCATCATCCCGCCCGTGTCACCAGCGGGAGATCCGAAGTCCGCAGACCCATCAAAGTACTCGCGCAGGCCCGTGCGGGGGTTGCGGCTGCCAGCGCCGCCAAGCGCCTTCAGGAGAGCCTTCTCGCGCGGGTTCACATGGGCAAGCTCGGTGTCCCCATTGCGACCCTGCTTGCGAAGGATCTCCAAGGCAGCTTCGACTGCCGAAGTCTTC
>Ga0181344_1000703_pt1 | contig 13069 bp, 13 predicted proteins | sample Su13VDMLBDD_FD_130098 | JGI IMG/M metagenome (GOLD analysis project Ga0181344, IMG submission 130098) | Freshwater viral communities from Lake Michigan, USA - Su13.VD.MLB.D.D | ecosystem: Environmental > Aquatic > Freshwater > Lake | place: USA: Michigan | collected 2013-07-15
TATACCTTTGGTTCGCAGACAATTACTGCTGGTAACTTTACTTTAACAATGCCATCAAACACGACAACAACCGCTTTAGTACGCTTATCTACAACTTAAGGTAATGTATGGCTCTGGGCTGGGGTGATAATGCGTGGGGCGATAACGGGTGGGGTGGAACGCTTGAGTTAACTGGCGTAGTAGGTACTGGTTTATTAGGCGATGAAGTACCATCCATTACCATAGCGCTAACCGGTGTTGACGCTAGTGGTGCAATAGGAACGGTAGTAGCAAGTGTAGATGAGAATGAAGATGGTACATTTGCTAGTGGATTTGTAGGAACGGTAGAACTAGGAATAAGCATACCGCTAACAGGTGTAAATGCAAGCGGCTTAACTGGAACGGTAGAGCACGGTAAAGAAATAGCAATTACAGGCGTTCTAGGTTCTGGAGCAGTTGGAACGGTAACTGGTGGTAAGTCTGTACCTATAACCGGTGTTTCTGCAAGTGGTGACGTTGGTTCTGTAGGAGTTGGAAAAGAAGCCCCACTAACTGGAGTGCTTGCAAGTGGTGTTATAGAAACAATAACAGAGACTATTAGTGTAGTTTTAGCCGGTGTAAATGCAAGTGGTTTAATAGGTACAGTAACAAACGGTGGAATAACAGTACCATTAACTGGAGTTAGTGCATCAGGTTTAGTTGGTATTATATTTTCAGGGCAGACAATAACCGGAGTTGCTGGAGCGGGTGCAGTAGGAACAATAAACGGTGGAATAACGGTAGCGTTAACAGGTGTTAATGCGGTAGGAAAAGCAGGTAATTTGGGATATTATTATTGGCAAGAGATTAATAATAATCAAACGGCTAATTGGGCGCAGATTAACAACGGGGAATTACCAAATTGGACAGAAATAACAATGGTATAGGAATACTATGAGCACATATTCATCAAATTTAAAAATAGAATTAATTGCAACGGGCGACCAGTCTGGCGTTTGGGGAACAACCACTAATTCAAACTTCTCTAACGTGTTTGAACAGTCTATTGTGGGTCGTGTAACTGTTTCATTTAGTAACGCAGACGTTACATTAACTGCTACTAATACTGTAGCCAGCCAAGATTATCGCAATGTCTACTTAAACTGTACTGGTACCAATGCTGCTTCAAGAAACTTAATTGTACCTACATTAAATAAGAACTATATTGTAGAAAACAACACAACAGGTGGGTTTTCTATTGTTGTAAAAACATCCGCAGGAACAGGTATCACTATTCCTAATGGCTCTAAGTGTGCTGTTTATGTTGATGGTACCAATGTGGTACAGAATGACAACTATTTCCCTGCTGCTGTTTTTGCTTCTATTACAGACTCAGGACTAACATCTGGACGAGTAGTTTACTCTACAACCGCAGGTCTACTAACAGACTCAGCCAACCTTTTATACTCTGGTACTGACTTAACTGTTTATGGTCTTACTGTTGGTCGTGGTTTAGGTGCTGTAAGTTCAAATACGGCTGTTGGTGCAAGTGCTTTAGCGGCTAATACAAGTGGTAGTCTTAATACTGCTGTTGGTCAAAATTCTCTATTTTCAAACACTTCTGGCGTTAGTAACGTAGCCGTTGGTGTAAACATACTCTATGCCAATACTACTGGTGGGTACAATGTAGCCACGGGTCAGAACGCACTATTCTCTAACACTACTGGTTCTAATAATACTGCTACTGGACATACTGCTTTATTTTCAAACACCACCGCCTCTGGAAATACAGCAGTAGGGTATACCGCACTTTATAGTAATACTACAGGTACAGCCAATACAGGAATTGGTAATCTTGCATTAAATTTAAACACTACTGGCACTAATAATACAGCCATTGGTCAATCGGCACTTCAAGCCAATACGACTGCATCTAACAATACCGCCATAGGTATAAATACGTTAACCTCAAATACAACTGGCGCATTTAACTTAGCGGTAGGTGTTCAGGCTCTTTCTACTAGTACTACAGCGTCTTATAATACTGCTACTGGTTTTCAAGCGTTAGTTAATAGTACTACTGGCGCACAAAATACCGCAGTTGGCGCACAAGCACTACTATCAAACACCACCGCCTCTAGTAACACAGCCGTAGGTTATCAAGCAGGATACTCCAACATAACTGGTTCAGGTCTACTTGCTATTGGTGCAACCGCTGCATATTCAAATACTACAGGGCAGTCTAATGTAGCAGTTGGTAGTAACGATGCTCAAACAGGACAACTAGGCCCACTGTATGCAAACACCACAGGAAATTTTAATACTGCCATAGGAACAGCCGCATTAAGGTCAAGCACTACCGCCTCTTTCAACACGGCTGTAGGTTATCAAGCACTTAACGGCACTACCTCTTCTAGTAATGTGGGAGTAGGTTATCAAGCCGCTATACTAAATACTACAGGTGTAGGACTTGTTGCAATAGGTCCTAGCGCAATGTCTACCAATTCAACAGGGACGCAGAATGTGGCGGTTGGCGCATCAGCACTAGGCGGTAACACTACTGGAGGCTATAACGTAGCAATTGGCTCAGAAGATACTACAGGTTTTCCTTCTCTATATCGTAACACTACAGGCGCTCGAAATGTAGCAGTAGGTAATGGCGCATTAGCAAAAAACATTACCGCTTCTGACAGCACAGCGGCAGGTTACCAAGCACTTTACTCAAATTTAACATCAAATAACACGGCTTTTGGTAATGCGGCAGCCTATACCAATACAACAGGTACTCAAAATACTGCTATTGGGCAAGGCTCTCTTTATACCAATAACGGTAACTTTAACGTAGCGTTGGGATTTCAAACTGCTCTTTTAAATACATCAGGCAGTTATAATACGGCACTAGGTCATAATGCACTATATACAAACACCACCGCCTCTAATAACACCGCAGTTGGCTTTTCAGCACTCTTCTTTAATACTACTGGTTCGTCTAATACAGCAGTAGGATACCAAGCATTGCGTGACAATACTACAGGTACAAATTTGGCGGCAGTAGGCTATCAGGCATTGGTTCAAAGTACAGCAGATAACAACACAGCACTTGGTTATCAAGCAGGTAATGGTGTTACAACAGCAACATCTACAACGGCTGTAGGTTATCGTTGTATGTACGGTAATGTCGGTGGAATGACAGGTAACTACAATACTGGTGTTGGTGTTCAAAGTTTATACAACCAAACTAGTGGAACTTCTAATGCCGCTTTTGGTCATGCCGCACTCTTTTCAAACACTACAGGTTCGTACAACACGGCTATTGGTGGATTAGATACAGGCACATACTCTGCAATGCAATCAAACACTACAGGTTCGTACAACACCGCAGTAGGTAGTGCTGCACTGAGGTTTAATACCACAGGTTCTTACAACACCGCCTTGGGGATGCAAGCATTACCCGCAAACACCACCGCATCTAACAACACAGCCGTAGGTTATCAAGCAGCGCTTACAATGACTACAGCCGATGATAACACTGCTATTGGGCATCACGCAGCATATTCAACTACTACAGGTCCAAGAAATACCGCTATTGGTAAAAGTTCATTGTTTTCTAATACCACAGGTCTTGAAAATATAGCACTTGGTACTTATGCGCTTTATTACAATACTTCAGGTAGCGAAAATACCGCCTCTGGCTATTCCGCACTTTATGCTAATACCACTGGTGGACGTAATACGGCATCAGGACATAGGGCATTGTTTCAAAACACCACGGGGCAATACAGTATAGCAATAGGTTATCAAGCACTTTACACAAACACTACTGCATCAGACAACACAGCGGTAGGTTATCAAGCGATTTATGCAAACTCTACAGGCACATTTAATACAGCCATAGGTCAGCAGTCTCTTTACTCAAACACCTCTTCATATAACACAGCAGTAGGGCATCTAGCAGGTTCTACCACAAGTAGCGGTTCACAAAATGTTTTTTTAGGTAGCGAGGCAGGTAGTGGTGCTAGTACTGGAAGTTATAATATATACCTTGGTAGAAAGGCTGGTAATGGTACTACTCCTGTTACAACAGGTGACCAAAATATTCATATAGGATATTTCACATCTAATAATGCAGGTTCCGATAGTTTTGAAATAGTTATTGGTCAATCTGCTTCTGGAACTACTGGTAAAGGCGTTAGCACAGGTTTTATTAATCCCAACACAGGTCCTATGTATCAGGGCAATAACACCGCTACATGGACAGTTATTTCTGACCAGCGTTTAAAGAAAAATATTGTAGACAACAATATAGGTCTAGATAAAATTACAGCCATTCAAGTGCGTAATTTTGAGTATCGTCTACCTGAAGACGTTGGAGCAGAACTTAAACCTACAGATGCTATTCAAAAAGTAGGTATCCAACTTGGAGTTATTGCCCAAGAAATTCAACAGGTACTGCCTGATTGCGTCAAGACTGAATCAACTGGAGTAATGTCTTTAAACACAGACAATTTAACTTGGTACATGATTAACGCAATAAAAGAGTTAAAAGCAGAATTTGACGCATACAAAGCAACCCACCCTTAAGGAGAATTAAATGGCAACAGTCTTTACCACTCGCATCACGGCAATGTACACAGTCCAACAGCCTGACCCAAACTATGTGATTAACGCACTATGGGAAGTAACAGGAGTAGACGGCACTTATACTGCATCTATTCAAGGCAACACACAGTTTGACTCTACAGACCAGACTACATTTGTGCCTTATGCAAATTTAACTGAGGCGTTAGTGATTAGTTGGATTCCTGAGAACCAAATAGACAGCGCACAGTCTTGTGTACAAGGGCAGATTGATAGCCTAATTACACCACCTGTCAGCCCTGCAAATACACCGCTACCTTGGAGCGCATAGATTTTTAAACCGTAGTACAACCTAGGAGAATAGCATGAGCGAAAACACTAAAAAGCCCGCCATAGTTATTGATGAAGTAGAGTATTTGATAGACGATATGACCAACGAGCAGCAAATGATGGTTAATCACATTGATGATTTAAGTCGGAAAATGGCATCATCACAGTTCAATCTCGACCAACTCAATGTGGGTAAACAAGCATTTGTTAATATGTTAAAACAATCTTTAGAGGCTCCAGTAGAACAAGCATCTGAAGAGACAGTGCAGTAAGGGTAGGGGGGCAACCCCCTCAAAGGACAAAGAATGATTCCAGAAGGATTCCTCGTTGAAAAACTAGCACCAGCACTAGGCGGTTTATTTGGCGGTCTAAGTTTGGCAATGTTCTGGACACCTGAGAAGTTACAGGAAAAAGGTAAAGTTGCAAGCGTATTTATTGCTGGCGGTATTAGTGCAATGGCTGGCTTTGCTTTCACAGGACTAGCGGCTGAAAAACTAGGCATTGGTTCTGATAAGTTAGACGTGTTAATTGGCTTGGCATGGGTGTTAGGGTTATGTAGTATTGCTGTAATTAACTGGGTATCCAACTATATGGTCAAACGTGAGCATATGGATATAAGTGAAGTGGCAGACGAGATTAAACATAAAAGAGCAAAGAAATGACACTAACTCATTGGCTTATGTCTATTCTAGTAATTGAACTGATTGCAGTATTTGTAGTAGCGTTCTTAGCCTTTGCTGGCTTCTTTACGGATATGCGTATGTTGTCAAAAATTGGTATCTTTGTAATGACAACTGGGCTAATGGTACAGGTTATGCGTTCACTACATTACTTTGAGTTTGGTGCGTACCCAGTAGATACTTTGTTTCCGCTATGGATAACCAAGGATATTGGCGCATCAATTATTATTTTTGACTTGGCTATGTTGCATTTTAAAAAGGATAAATAATGTTTCCATTAACAGCACTTTTTGATGTTGGTATGAAGGTCTTGGATAAGTTTATACCTGACCCAGAGGCTAAAGCAAAAGCCCAGCAAGAACTTTTACAAATGCAACAAGAAGGTAAATTAGCCGAATTAAACGCTGATAATATAGAGGCTCAAGAACTCACCAAGCGACAACAAGCCGATATGATGTCAGACTCTTGGCTATCTAAGAACATTCGTCCAATGACGCTGGTATTTATCCTAATGACTTACACTACCTTTGCTATGATGAGCGCATGGGATATTGAGGTAAACAACAACTATGTAGAGTTGCTTGGACAGTGGGGGATGCTTATTATGTCCTTCTATTTTGGTGGTCGGACACTTGAAAAAATTATGGACATGAAGAAAAATGCAACTAAGTGAACATTTCAGCCTTGAAGAACTTACGCACACAGACCATCGTGAATTTGACAATACTCCGAATGATGCTGAGTTGGCTAATCTTACACGTCTGGCAGAGTTTCTTGAATTGGTTAGAGCGCTATTGGGCAAACCCATTTTTGTTAATAGTGCTTTCCGTAGTAAATTGGTTAATGATGCTTGCGGTTCTCGTGACTCTAGTCAACACAGGGTTGGTTGTGCTGTCGACATCCGGGTAGTTGGAATGACCCCTAATGAGGTTGTTCAAACGGTCATTGCATCTGACTTAGGCTATGACCAGATTATTCGTGAGTTTGATAGATGGACTCACATTAGTATTCCTAACTCAATTCATAACGCACCTAGAAAACAGGCGTTAATTATTGATAAGCAGGGAACACGGTTGTATGCCGCTTAAAAAAATCATATTTAAACCGGGAGTCAACCGAGAAAATACTAGATACACAACTGAAGGCGGTTGGTATGAGTGTGATAAGGTTCGCTTTCGGCAAGGAACTCCAGAAAAAATAGGCGGTTGGCAACAAATATCTACCTCTACATTCCTTGGTATATGTCGGGCTATGTGGAATTGGATTACATTGACAGGTTTAAACATCCTTGCTGTAGGAACTAACCTGAAATACTACCTAGAAGTGGGTGGTAATTACAATGATATTACGCCAATTAGGTACTCTACAGCGACAGATATAGTTAATAATCCATTTGATACGGTTAATGCTTCTCCAATTGTGACCGTAAATGATACCGGTTCCAACGTTCAAACGGGCGATTATGTGCTCATTACTAACGTTGTTTCAGCGGTAAATGGCATCCCAGCAGCCCAATTAAACGCCAAACATACAGTAACTAGAGTTACCGCCAATTCATACACTATTACCGTTACCACGGCAGCAACCTCTACCGGAAGCGGTGTGGGTGGTAGCGTTACATTTAAGTACTATTACTATATTGTTGCATTAACCAATGCGTATACAACAACTAATGCATCTACAACGGTCAATGTTCTTGCCACATCTAACGGTTGTATTACAGGAGATTTTGTTACTTTATCGCCAACTGTAACGTTTAATGGCGTTACTATTTTTGGTAATTATCAAGTAACTAGGGTTGATGCTAATAATTTTACAATTCAAGCATCTACTAATGCAACCGCTACCGGTTCTTACACAGGCACCACTTACGCTCAGTTTGAGATTCAAGTTGGCCCAGAGGTACAGATTCCTTTAATTGGTTGGGGTTCTGGTGGTTGGGGTGCTGGAACTTGGGGATTTGGAGTAGCCTCTCCCTTTCAATTAAGACTGTGGTCACAAAGTAACTTTGGTGAAAATTTAATATTTGCTCCAAGAGATGGGGCAATGTATTACTGGACAGCAACAGATGGAGTTGGTGTACGTGGGATAGATATAGCCACTATTTATGGCGCATCAGACGTGCCAACTATTGTTTTATCCGTTGGTGTTTCAGATGCCTCTCGTTTTTGTTTTGCCTTTGGTTGTAATGATTATGGAGCAAGTGCATTAGACCCCATGTTAATTCGTTGGTCTGACCAAGAGTCAGTTACGATGTGGAGTCCAGCAGCCACCAATCAGGCCGGTAGTTTACGACTTTCTCATGGCTCAGAGATTTATTCTGCATGGCAAGTACGGCAAGAGATTGTAGTATTTACCGATTCAACTGTTTACTCGTTGCAATATCTTGGACCACCAGCCATTTGGGGTTCTCAATTACTTGGTGACAATATATCCATTATGGGGCCAAGTGCAGTTGCTTTGGCTTCCGGTGTTTTGTACTGGATGGGAAGAGATAAGTTTTATAAATACGATGGTAGCGTTGCTACCTTATCTTGCGATTTAAGACAATATATTTTTAGTGATATTGATTTAGACCAAAACTATCAAGTATTTTCTGGAACCAGTGAAGGCTTTAACGAGGTCTGGTGGTTCTATTGTTCTAATGGTTCTACTACTGTAAACAAATATGTTGTGTTTAATTACCTTGAAAACATTTGGTTTTACGGCACAATGGATAGGTCATTCTGGTTAGATTCAGGTCTAAGAACGTACCCATTAGCCGCCACCTATAGCAAGAATGTTGTTTTCCAAGAGTATGGTGTAGATAATAATGAAGGCACTTCATCTGTAGCAATTGACTCGTATATTCAATCTTCAGAGTTTGATATTGAAGATGGACATAACTTTGGGTTTGTATGGAGAATTCTGCCTGACTTAACTTTCCGTGGCTCTACTACTAACAACCCGTCCGTAACCATGACTATGTATCCATTACAGAACTCTGGCTCTGGCTACAATAACCCACTATCTCAAGGCGGTGATTCTTATGGTACGGTTACAAGAACTTCAACAGTACAAGTAGAACAGTACACCGGAACTATCTATGTTCGAGTCCGTGGTAGACAAATGGCGTTTAAGATACAGGGTAATCAACTTGGTCAGCAATGGCAACTAGGTGCACCTCGTATTGATATTCGACCTGACGGTAGAAGAGGTAATACGTGACAGAAATTGTTACGCCAGCAGTACCTAATTTACCACTTCCTAAAGATGATTATAGTAAGTTATACTTTAATCAACTTACGAACGTTCTTAGATTATATTTTAATCAATTAAATGCTGTGGCTGTGGAATTGGTTAATGAAACTGCTACTAATTTAGTTTTTACGGTGGCAAATTTACCTAGCGCAGCAACTTCCGGAACCGGGGCTAGAGCGTTTGTAACGGATTCTTCTGTCACTACATTTGGAACAACCGTTGCCGCTGGTGGAGCAAACAAAGTACCGGTGTACTCTGATGGGGTTGATTGGAAAGTAGGTTAATTGTGAACCAACACAAACACAGGAGAAAAAATGGACTTTTTAGAACTTTTTAATAAGGTAGCAAGGGTGGTTAGGCCAGCACACCAAGGTTATGTTGATATTACTGATATGAATGAAAAACTACAGGAGTCTGGTTTAGATAGTATGGACGGCTTAATGATGGGCATCTATTTTGCTGACATCTACGGCATCCCAGAAGAAATAGCCAAAGAAATGCACTTTACAACGGTGCAAGAATGCTATGATTTTATCCAAGAACACAAGACAAAAGACCCATCAGGCACGGCAGAAGAAGCCATTAAAGGGGTTGATTGGTGATATATTTAACCGAAAGCAGAACCCTGTGTACGGAAAATACAGAACTAATTGATGACATATCATACCCCCAAAAGGTGCATTGGTTTCCTGAATCTTACGCTAAAAAAGATACCGGCATGGCATACGTGCCACATAAGGTAGCGGATAAAGTACTAGACGGAGAAATATTAAAGACTCTAAGGGAAAACCCTATAAAGACTGCTTTTATATTAGCATCCGGTAATTCGCATTTTGCTGGTATTGAACCCAAGTTATGGGACAAAAATCGCTTCACTTACACGTATAAATTTAGACCATTGGCGTTAACTCAGGTCTTTGCTGGGCGAGTGGCAAGTTCATGCGGAGCCTCAGACTACGTAACTACCGATGCCTCAGCCTGTGCGTCTAGTTTAAAGGTGATGATGGATGTCCAGATTCTTATCAAGATGTACGGGTTTAAACGGGTCATTGTTTTGGCTGTAGAAGATACCATCAATACATCTGTATTAAATTTTTTTGGAGAGTCCGGAGCCTGTTTAACACAAAAAATAGAAGATACTGGGGTAATCCCTAGTGCGTTTGATGAAACAAACTACGGATTTTATGTTGGTCAAGGCGCTGCATTTGCTGTTTTTGAGACCGAAGAAAGCATGAAATTAACTGGATTTAAACCTAAAGCACAACTGTTAGGAGCGTACACCGCTGGCGAAGAAAGCACGAATGCAATTGGTCAACGAGAAGATGGACAAGGATTTTCTAGAGCAATTGAAGGGGCGCTCTATGTATCGCAAGTACAGTCCTATCAAGTACGAACAGTTAAAACACACGGAACTGTAACTAAATCAAATAATTTAGCAGAAAAGCAAGCATTAACTAGCAATTTAAAGGATTTTGTGGCAACATCGTTTAAACAGAGAATTGGGCATACAATGGGTGCAAGTGGCTTGCTAGAAACCCTATTATTGTTGGATAATGTTAAAAACGGTTTTGTGCCACAAATTGCCAACCGTACAGACGAAGATAACGTATTTTTAAGCAAACCTGCACCTTCAGAGAAAGGTGGGGTTATTTTAAGTCTTGCGGCTGGGATGGGCAATGTATATTCCGCTGCAATTTTTAGGGATACTCAATGTTAGTGGATAGCAAAAAAAAGATGTTAGACCCGCAAGAAATTCTCTTAGAGGCTACACGTCAAATAAAATCCAAGAAATATAGCCCTGACCAAGTACTTGCTGCTTTAATTACAGAATCTAAACAAAAAGACACCATCCTCATGCGTGAGGGTAATACATTATTTATTGTGCATAGCGGTAAGAATAGAACTGCTTTGTACCGTGCTTTAAACGCTGATACAGCACAAAACTTTTTAAACAATGGCGTTGAGTACGCTAAGGCTATGTACGCCACGGGATTTGATGTCATGGTTACCCAGTTTGAAGACCCAACATTATTAAAAATATTTCCATATATGAAGAAGAACCGTACCCTTATTAATAAAGATAAGGACGGAAAACCCACAATGGGTTATGCGGTTCAAGAGTCTAAAGGCGAAACAAAACAATATCGTGTCACTACAGTTCTTGGTCCTAAACGTCAAGGAGAAAGAGAATGAGTGCTGTAGTCGAAGCCGTAGCAGACGTATTTGAACCCGTTGTCGAGTTTGTCGGTGACGTTGCTGAAACGGTTGTCGAGGCGGCATCTGATGTTGTTACTTTTGTAGGAGATACTGCTGAAGCCATAGTACAAGGCGCAGTAGATGACCCATTAGGAACAATTGCCAAGATAGGTACGGCAATATACGCCCCATATTTACTACCGGTAGTAAATGCTGGCGTGGTAGTTGCTAACGGTGGAAGTATTGACCAAGCCTTAACCAGTGCCGCTATTTCTTATGTAGCACCAGCGGTTGGTGGTGAATTCTCTAGTGCTATGCAAGGTACATGGGTTGGTGATGCACTGGCTACTGCGGCTGAAGCCACTGGTATAGAAAGTCTTGCAACGGATGTAACTAGGGGTGTTGGTTCAGCAGCCACACAAACTACTGCTGGTATTTTACAAGGGCAAGACGTAAGCGATGCTTTAGAAAGAGGTTTTCAATCAGGCGTTGGAACTACGGTTGGTAGTGTTGTTGGTGGTGAAGCAGATACAGGTAGTAATATTGCCGATAGATTAATTGGTAGTACCGCTGGCGCTGCAACTACTGCCTCTTTAAGAGGTGGCGATGCTCAAAATGCTGCTGAACAAGCGTTAGCACAGAACATTTTAGGCGGTGGATTAAATTATGCTGGTAATGAATTAAAGAGTTTATTGCCAACTCAAGGTGAATTATTAGATTATTTACCATCAGGTGGTGATAATAGTCCAATACTTGCTGGTATGCCGGGTAGTGATGTTGAATTAACTCCTAATGAAGTGGCTGTTCAACAATTATTAAAATCTACAGGCTCATCTGATGCGCCAGTAGATGAACAAAGTTTAAACAACCTAATCTCATCTTTGTATCCTGATGCCGGTCAAACAGAAACTGTTGATACAACTACAAATGTAGACGCAAGTACAGGGCAAGAAATTGTTTCTAAAAGTGCAGAAAACAATATGTCGGATATAGACACGTTCTTAAGGACAATGTCTGCTCCAACACAGGCTCAAAACATAGATGCTGAAGATATTCAAAAGGTAGATGTTAATGGTAATGTTATTGACCGTGCCGGTAATAAACTAGGTAGCGCTCAAGAACTTGGAATGGTACTTGGTACAGATTCTTCCGGTAGGCCAACATGGATAACTTCTAGTGGAGAGTTTATTCCTTCTTCAGAAGCCTTTAAAGAGACTTCTTCTAGTTCTTTTGAAACTAATTTCCCAACAGCAACAGATGTGGGGTATGGAACTAGCCAATTAGTTAGTGAGGCAGAGGGAGACTTCCCAGACCAAATCATTAATAATGCAGACGGTTCTACTACAGTAATTGAAACAGATGGCTCGTCCCGTACATTTAATGTGGACGGTTCTGTCACTCTTTACAATGCTGAAGGCGGTCAAAAGCAAGAGTATTCAGCCAAAGAAGGTGAAGGCTATGATGGCTCTAATGGCGTAGATTATAGTAAATCAAAAGATGGTAGTAGTAACTTTAATTTAGGCACCTTGGCTAATTCATTGCTCTCTGGCTTTACTGGTAATAAATCAGGAACCTCTGGAAAAACTACTGGCGGTGGTGGTAGAAATGTATTAAATGCCTCTAACTTAGGTCTATTAGGTGGCGCTGCTGGCTTAATTGGCGGTGCGGCATCTTTAATTGGTTCAGACGGTGATGAGTCTAGTGATACTTCTCCTAATAAATCAACTTTATCTTGGAATCCTAACGACCCAATGGCTATTAAAAACGCTAGAGCCTACGGTCAAGAGTTTGTTAATCCTGTATATGCAGCCGAAGGTGGTTTATTAAGTTTGACTCCTCCGGCTTACATGCAACCACAAATGCCTTATATGCAACCTCAGCAAAATCAATATGGGCAACAACCACAGTACGGGCAACAACCGCAATCTGTTCAGCCTACAATGATTCCTAATAACTACACATCAAATCAAACTAGTGAGTTCTCTCAACAATATAGCAATAATCCTAGTCAAAATTATAATCAAGACCCAGATAATTCCGTTAATATGTACTCTGCTGGTGGTATGCCTATAGCAATGAATATGGGA
>Ga0181344_1000704_pt1 | contig 13063 bp, 12 predicted proteins | sample Su13VDMLBDD_FD_130098 | JGI IMG/M metagenome (GOLD analysis project Ga0181344, IMG submission 130098) | Freshwater viral communities from Lake Michigan, USA - Su13.VD.MLB.D.D | ecosystem: Environmental > Aquatic > Freshwater > Lake | place: USA: Michigan | collected 2013-07-15
AAACAATGCATTGGGTACATCAAATCTATAAAGCCCCGGCATATTAGTTCCGTCAACTGCTATGAATCCACCAGAAGCCCACGCTGCTGTTGCACTAGCAAGTGTGACTAAAGTTATAGCTGTGGCTGCACCACGTTCAACTGCGTAGTATGCAGTTAAGCTGGCAGTGTTAAAAACAAGACCAGTCAAACCTGCACCAGTCGTACTAGATGAGTTCTGTATAAAAATGTACTCGCTATGAGACGTACTGTTAGCTTGTATATCTAACTTAGCCATGTATGCCTCCAGTCATTCCCGGATGGACTAACATACCGCCAGTTGCAGTACCTGTGTCAAGTGCAACAACTATTGCTTGCATTGCAAATAAGCGGTTAGTATCTTGTGTCCATGCACCAGCGTTGGTACGTGATGTGTATTGAACATCATCAGCAGATCCTAAGATAGCAGTCTTATCAGCATCTGTCCTAAACGTAAAATACTGAACAGGCCCCATAGCCGTACCAGTAGAAGGACGCACAACTAACCTGTAATACGATCCAGCTGTTAATGTAGGTAGCGTTGTTCCAGTGAACAAGTAATTATATACGCCATGAGTTGTTTGATTTTGTCTGTCAACGTCTGCTGTAACAGATGCTAAAACTGTAGTTCCGTCAGTACCGTAAAGGATAACATCAAAGTTTGCTGCGACTAAACAACCTAATCTAACTCCAGAGATCTGATACGTACTAGTAGTGCCGGTTGGAAGTCTAAAGTACATTCCATATTCGTCTGGTGTAGACCCACTGTTATTATTTAATGACGCTACTGTTTCATATGGCTGACCATAGGTTTTAGTAGATGACCTATATAAAAACGTTGGGCAGTCTACAGTGTTGTCAACATTACTACCACCCGAAAGAATCCCAGTGCTGTATGGAAAGTTATATGATGGATACGTAGATACGAAACCTGATCTTATGTTTATAAGATTACTTGGATCCGACCATGTACCAGCGTTAGCATCAGCGCAAATACCGAATACAGTACCTCTTGTAATTGTCACAGGTGTTATCAGTGTAGCAATTAGATTTTGGTTTACTGTAATGCCTGTGGTTGCATTAAACTCCTGATAAGCAGTTCCAGCTGCGCCACTAAAAGTAGCGTTAGCCCATGTCGGTGTAGGAAAAGTTGTCGGAAAACCTGTTGTTGCATCAATATACGTAATGCCTAACCGTAAGCCAGTAGCCGTGTTACCGGGACTGCCAGTCCTAGTAGTGACATGACACCCTACCTGAGTAATTGTCATGTCTTCGTCTGCTTGACAGATCCATACTTGAATGTCTCCAGTGCCGTTTATAGGTATGTTTGTGGCAGCAGTAATAGCACCACCTTGAGGCATGATGACTCGTGGATACAGAAAGTCAATTTCTGTTAGAGGCACTTACTCGCTGACCTTCTTAAGTGACTTTTCAATTACGAGATTAAACGCTTGTACAGTACGAAGGCCAAGTGTGCCAAGCAGAAAGGATAAGCCAATCATTTGATGTGGTTGCTCCCATCCTAGTTGATGAGCCATGATAGGAGTAAGGTAGATAGCAGACGCAGTGCCAGACAATACTGTGATGATTCCCTGGAATACATTCCTTATCTTTTTCCAATCAGTGCCTATTAACGCACCGATGAAACCAGCTAGTAGTGTATTTAAATCAATCTGTAACTTTTCCATCGGTCTACCCTGTCGCTCCATTGATTTTATTGCCCTTCAGTTTCATTGTTGCATTATTACTGGCGGGATTGCATATGGACCACCAGCCTGTCTAAGACCAGCGTCCAGTTGCATGTATAACTTCATACGACCTTCGTTATACCAATTCTTCCAAAACATTCTATTACCAAGCGTTGGGTCATCTACGTTTTTCATGATCAGCTTAGTAGCTGCGTAAGACGGAATCATTTGATTCATTAAGTCATCAGGAATAAACGACAGAGATGTTCCACTAGCGTTAGCAATATTTGGTATTCCGTAGCCATAAATAGTAACTGCCGTAGCAGTTGCGTTAGAGCAATAGGGATACAGGCTAACAGAGTAGTTATCCATTCTGTACCAGTTAGTGATGTTAGCTGAGGTAGCAACTACAGTTGATGCATAATTCAAATCGTTAGCACGTACGCTAGATTCAGAGGCGTGTACTAACCTAGTTGATCCAACATACGCATCCGTTACAAACCACATTGAAGAGTTTGCCGGTGTGTTATTTGCAATTACCATACTCGACAGTAAAACGTTTCTAGTGTTTTGTGAAAACGACAAAGACCCAGACACCTGGAACGCAACACATGTGCGACAGATTTCTGATACGGCCTCGCCAATGAAGCCCCTAATCGTAGTGTCCGATTCATTACCAGCAGAAACAGTACCGTCACCGGCGCTCACAATGCCCAACGTGGAGTTTGTTGCCTCGTTAAGCAGCTTGTATGTCTCCGTGGTCAACTGAGCCATTGTAAGAGCCATTAGACTGGCCTCCTTGCATAAGTCGCTGCAAACGATTCAACCATTCCAAGTCGATCAGTGTATTGAGAATTAAAAATCTGAAATCCTTCAGGGTCTTTAGACTGCATAGCCCGTTGTGCCAAAACACCATAAACAAGACAGTCATGAGCCACCGCAGGTAGTGGACATTCAGTAGCGTCTGTAATTGCTTGTGCTACACCATTAGAATCGTACACCCAGTAATCACCAGGGATGGCGTAACCTTGAATCATAAGTCCTTGAACAATAATATCCGCAGGTGGTGGATAGACTGATACTTTATTCATGCCAGTAAACACGGCTACAGTTGGGAATAAAGATGATCCGTCACCACGCACCATGTCAACCTTGCGGTTGTAAGCGTCTAGGATACGCATGCGTTGCCAGTCACCGCCAGTGTTTTTAACCTGAACGTTACGTACGCGATAAATATCAGGAGCGCAATAGTCTGATGTATCAGCAGCCAGATCAAGATACCTTGTGCCTGTAAAGCAGTCAGTTGACCTGGCTATCTGATTAGCCGTTTCAATAATGAGGAGGTCAAGACCAAACGGGTCCTGGTCGGAATCAGAACCAAAGTAGTGCCGTCCGAGAAGACGAATACGGCGTTTGATCTCACCTCTAGTCATTAGGAGTAGGCTCCGTCTCGTGATGTAACTAGATCAACCGTACAGCGAGCTGTAGGTGTGATTACGTTAATCTGGCAAGCAGCGATACCACGAACGAACTTATAGTTGTCTTCAAGTGCTCCTGAAGCGTTAATAAATCCACACTGTGGCTGGATTGGCAAGAAGTATTCACCACCAGTTGGGTTGATACTTGTAAGCACGTTTGTACTCATAGCAGTAGCGTTGGTATGTACGTAGTTGTTTACCATTGCTGTACCAGGAGATACACGCTTAAAGCTAAACGTCATTGCCTGACCTGTGTCTACAACGCCTGTAATCTGGACTACATCGTTAGCAACAAGAGTAACGGCTGATCCACCTACACCATCAGTACCAGTTGCAGTTGCAACTGTGTTCTGGATAGTAAACAGGTCACCAATAGCCATAGGCGTTGTTGATGTAAAGCGAGTTACCGTAAGAGCGGTTACAGCAGTTGCAAGAACAGGAGCACCGTTTGGTTGCAATGAAAGCTGAACTGTAGACCGTGGTGCACTCGATGTGCCAAATCCAGTTGGAGTTGACTGCACAACGTAATACGGAGTGTTAGCCAAGAATCCACTTGCAGCGGATGTAAACACTACATCATTAATAGCAAGTAGTGGACAACCTGGGATTACTGCACTACCAACTACAAGAGCACCTGTTGTCTGGTTTGTAGATCCATGAGCCACGGAAGCCGTTGCTGAGTTGGTTGCCATTGCTGGCAACATGGAGTTGTGGTTCCTAAAAGCAATATTGTCTTTAGGCATTGCAGCAATTGTTGTCCACGTTGCACCATCACGGCTACCTTGTACTGCAAACTGGAATCCGTTTACAGCATTCGATGTAGCTGTGCCAGTCGTTGTAGATGGCGCTAGGTTAAAACGCATCCACAATGTTGAATGAGTTCCATTAGAAGCAAATGGCCAGATTGACAATCCATTACTGTAATAAACGGTTCCACTAGAAGCAGCAGTTCCGTCACCAAGAACTCCTGTGACCCAAGCCGCTGAACCATCATTTACAATGGCTGATGTCGCATTAAGCAAAAAATCTCTTGCCATAGTTTTCCTTTCAAAAAAGGGAGGGTTTCCCCTCCCTATGTATTAGATTACGCCGTCTTTTGCGTTAACAACTGCGCCAGAAATCTGAGCGGAAATTGTCCACGAAGAACCAGCCGGAGCGTTGTTAGAACCAGTACCAAGAACGCGAGTCATAATTCGCACCCTAAAGTATCGGTAGTTGTCTTCAGCTGCACCACTAGCGTTTTGTGATTGTGTTCCAGCAGGTGCGTACAGTGGCACGAACACTTGACTAGAACTGTCACCACTAATAGTGGTAGCAGTTGCATATGCAACTTTCAACGCAGCTACATCAACAGGCAAAGTTGACACAACACTAAAGTTTGTGTTGTCTTTACTTGCTTCAATAAGCGGAATGATGGTCCAGTAGTCACCAGTACCACCGCCAGTTACTGCGGTTACATTGACGTTGATTTTGGCAAACAACTCAGAACGATTGTTCTGACCACCAATTACTCCAAGGTCTACAATTGCTGAACCTGCGTTAAGCAATAAGTTTGTAGTACCAGTCGAATAACCAGTAGTTGCAGTAAGCGTAGGAGCTGCCAATGTACTTGCGCCAGATAGCGTAAGTGAACCAAAGTTGAGAAGAAAATCTCTTGCCATCAGTTACTCCTTATGCAACCTTGATGTTGTAGACACGCCCTACAGCACGAACGTGAGGCATCCAAAGACCAACACCCCAGTCGAAAACGATGTTGTGAAGAACGCCGTTTTCCTTGGAAAGGCCAAGGTAGGTAGGCTTGAATGGACCGGACTGCCATCCTGTTGCATAGCCGGAGCCATAACGAACAGCATAGATAGATTCCAGGCCAGTAGCAGTTGATGCTTCAATACCAGCTGAGGTTTCATCCTTGAGAACGTGTGTAATACCATCTACACGACGGCCTACAGAACGAACAATGGCAGCCTTGTATTTTTCGACAGGACGATCAAAAGAGTCCTTTGTAATGTCGAAACCTGCGCCGATGCCCATGTTACGGATAGCCCACTCAATACGACGCTTGAGACGCTCAGATACGTAAAGGACTACACCATCACCATCTGGGCTGTTCATATTGTCAAGCAACTGCTGGATAAACAACATCATGTTGTTAGCAAGAGCAGAAGCAGACGTTGCAGTTGTAAGGTCTACACCAGCAGCGTTAACCGACATTTCAGCAGGAATGTCGAACTGATCCGGGTTAGCCAAACGATAACGAAGTCCAGGAAAACAATCAACATCGCCCGACGCTGCCGTCGGGTCATTGTTAATAAACTTCGTGTTGAAATCGTAAGCAAACGACTCCATAAAGATCTGGACCTGAGCTTCAATAGGATCAACAATGTTGTTAGGTTGATCAAGAAGTACGTGGTCCACCTGGATCTTGTTACGGATCAGGTACATGGATTCTTCGTACTGCTTTGGCTTACCCTTAGAAACCGTTGGTTCCTCGTTGACGGTTGCCCAGTTAATGGTCGGAAGCGAACCTGTCTGGTTCGTAAACCGAACGCCAACTTGGCGAAGCGATGGCGAAGAAGTAAGCGGGATGTCCTTAAGAGCATTCCACGTCTTGTGAAGAGCCTTGGTAATTTCCTTTACCAGAGGGTCGTTGCTGATAATTGCCTGATCGGCGAGTGTAAGAGCCTGGGTATCAAGCAGGACTGCACCAGATGCGATTGCCATTTTGTTCTATTCCTTATAGAGTTCCACGGCCCCGTTGGATACCAAGTAGTGCAGCAAAACCAGATGGTCTATTCTGTCCACCACCACCCGTTGGGCCCATTCGGGCGGCTTGCCCTTGGCTTATTGGTTGTGGTGCACGTTGCTGTTTTTTGATGCGACTTGTGATCTCAGGAACCATTGCCTGTGTCAATGTGCGTACTTGTTCGTGGACTGCTTGAGCTGCATAGACTGGATCAACACCAGCTTGAATCAAGTTGTCAACCAACACTTCTGCACGAGCTGCCAGTGGATATGCTTGAAAAGCAGCTTCACGCTGCTGATACATCATATATTCCTGGACTTGTTGCATCTGCCGTTCATAACCCATGCGAGCTGATTCAGCTTCATACTGGGCTTCTGCGACGGCTGGATCCAACAGTTGCGAATCTACGAGCTGCTGATACCGTTGACGAACCGCTTGGTCTTCTGCTGCTTGTCGTTGTTGTTCAAGTGCAGCATCTACCTGTGATGCGTCTGTGTATCCCTGCTGCTCAAATTGTTCGATAACGCGACCCCATTTCTGGAGTTTTGTTTCATATTCCTCTGCTTGTCGGGCTCGCTCGTTTACCTCGCGGAACCTTTCATAGGGCACAGGATTTGGTTGCTCAGAATAAGCTTCCGCTTCCGAATGACGTGGTTGTGATTCTACTCCAAGGATGTCATTGACAATATCGTCGTAGTTATCATCGTCTTCGTACTGATCGAACTGATCCGCATCTTGACCTTCTTGCTCGCTTATCGCCCATTGCGAGTTATCTTCAGAACCGGCGGCGTTCTGAATAAAGTCTGATACAGCGTTCCCCAAACCACCTGTCTCGCCCATCGCTACGGCTGATGAATCCGTAGTTCGTGTCATCATCTCATCAGGCATTAAAACAAGTTCTCCTTATTCTAGCACACCTATTTTTTAGATTTCGCCACTGCTGGCTTTGTAGGTTGTGCGTTCTCCTGATCACTGCCCCCAGCGATCATGCTTTTACTCAGGTCAGCAATTTGCTTCGCTGCGTATTCATTGTTAGTTAGCTCAGATTTTTGTGCTTGCTTCTGCATGTCAAATTGACCTTGCATCTGCATCATCTGAGCTTGTTTCTCCATATCAATCTGAGCTTTCATTTGTTCAGCTTCAGGGTTAAATATCTTTTGTTGTTCAAGCTGCAACTGCATTTGTTGCATCTGTTGTGCTTGCTCCTGCATTCCTTGCTGCTTTTGCTGTTGCATTGCAAGGTTCTGCAATATGTCAGATGTCTCCGGCAACTGCAACATGCGTATTACAAGAGCATTTGTCTCTGGGTCTTGCGGGTCTCCAAATAAACCCATCTGACGAAGCAGTACAATCTTCTGCAACTTCTGGTCATCTGATTCACGTTGCGATGAACCTGGAATGTATACAACTCGGTATTGACCACCATCACGAATACTGTCAAACGTAATGATGCCTTGTTGAATCTCGTTCTTAGGATTAACTTGATCATCAACAGACCCGATAAACGGTGCAACTGCAAACTGGTCTACCAGTGCAATCTCCCACTCTTTGATGCGAGCAATCGAAGCTTCGATATCAGCACGGACAAACGAGTGCTGTGTATTATCAGCTCGCTGTAGTAACTTAACTGACTCAGCCGGAGTACCAGCAGCAGCTTGACCTTGACTAACGTCGTGTAGTCCAGCCACGTCCATCATATCTTTTTCAAGGACTTGCAAGAACGGAAACAAGTCTCCGCTGATTCCTGGAGCTCGTTGAATTGATGGAGGGTTACTACCACGGTCATAATAGATCTTGCGATAAATACGACCCTTATCATCAATGTCTTCAGCTGATTGATCAAATGCATCTGCCCCAACACGAGACAAGCGTTCAACCATCACATAGTCTTTGTTCTGCTCAAACTGTTCCAAAGCTCTCGAATAAATACGGTTATACGATTGCTGTAATGGACAAAGGTCAAAGCCAAGACTGTGTCCGTATGGAGTTCCGCTTCGTGGTTGCCAACGTAACGGTATAAAAGGGAAATCATCTTTCTTCTTGTAAGGCCAATCACCAGCATAAAGCAATGCCCGGTTTGTACTTACAATGTAACGCCCTTCTGGATATTGTGATGTAGGCTTTTCCCAATACTCGTAGACAATCGCAGCGTGTTTCTTACTATCAACATTGTTCATACGAGCAGATGAAGGTTGCACCCATCCGTTACCAGATCCGTTTGCACCTTCTAGGTAAGCGTCAACATATCCTGAGTTTTGTCCAGCTATGGCATCTGCGCGAACAGCTTTACCAGCTTCTCCGTAATTATCGACAAACCACGATAGAGGTTTAATTGATGCATGAATGACCCAACGGATGTCATGATCTCGTTGCGCTGTAGGATCCAACAGGATGTTGAAACACGGAACAATTTCTTCCTCTACATCTCCAAGTGGTAGCGATTCATACGCAGTAATCTCACCTGAAGACATATCACGCAAAGGCATGACTACTTCAGATTTAGCATTCCAATAAACTTTTACAAAAGACGTACCTGTTACACATGCCCAACGTACACGTTCTTTAGTTTGAGTTTCGCGATCAAACTTCCTGGTGTAATGCCCTGCAATGAAATTAGCCTCGTCACTAGCTTGTTGATCTTTCGGATTCATTGATAGTGGGACTGCACGACAGTCAGGCGCGACTTGCGTAAGCTTGCCAACTACTCCATCAATAAGTGGTCGCATCTTATTGACTGTGATGTAACGGTTTGCCTCAGACGGATTCTGTAGTTGTACTAGGTTACGTGTTTGACTGTTGATGCGAAACCATTGCCGTCCCTCAAAGAAAGCCAGCGCTTGAGCCCATTCAAGTTCCATTTCCTGGCGAGCTCTGTATGCTGTGTCAAACTGCTCGCGTACATAGTTGTACAAACGGACTGCTTCTTCAGGTTGTTCTTTTGGATCTACACTCCATTGATTACCTTCGTGATCAAGTGTGAGATCCTCCTTGTTAGTAAGCTTCAAATTACCAGTAGGAAATGAACCCGGCGTACCAGTATTATTCTGCTTCTTGAGTGCCAAGACACGAGCTTTTAAATTGGATGCGCCAGGAAGACCACCCATCCCATTAATGTCTGGAGCCATTATAAGTACTGATCCCTAAGTTTTTCATACTCATCTTGTTGCCAAGATCTCAAACGAATTGTGTGCAAGTTCCACCAGCAAAGCCCGGAAAATACAGCGCAAACAAGCAATAGCAGTATTTGGATAATATCACTGAGCATTAGATAAACCCGTCATCCTTATCTTTGTTCATCCACATTGGTGTCCAAGGTTTAGCCTTATGCGTTTCTGGACAAGTAACAGGAAACTCACGCCACATAACTCCATACCTGAATGAGTCAAGTGCGTGGTCAGACTTAGTTCCTGCATCAAGGTCTTCAGGATCACGGGGGTCAGACATAGCGGCTTCTAACTCACGTATTAGATTAGGGCAAGTACTACGCAAAATACGTATGCGAGGGTAGACAACTCCATTGGTAACACGCTTGCCAGCAAGCCATTCCATAACTCGCCTCCAACCAGCCTTGCGATCTTTAACTGCTCTTACACAAGGAAGGTTGCGCCTCCACCATATCTCGACTGGATACTCACCAATACGTTGATCACCACGTTCAGGAGGAAATGTGTTAGCCCAGTCAAATGCTATAGCCTCAAGCTTAGTGTTCCATGGTCCGTCTAGATTATTCTTACTAGCCGGAGATGCGTAACCTCGTGTTTTTAACTTTTGTATAACATCTTCAGCCTGTTTACTTGACACGCGGCCAGCTTCGTATATTTCATCAAAAACGTAAATATCTTCGTTTTCATCTGACGCGTAAAACAACGTCGCAGCAGGAGCTGCTGTACCAAAGTCATGGCTTGCCCAGATACGCCACCAAGGTTTAATGTCCATCTGATCAACAACGTGCCATGGTTGACCTGATGAATCAAACTGTTTAAAATCAGGGAATAATCGACCACCTACTCCAACTTCGTGTTGACATTCACGCAGGAACGAAATAATTCCGTAATCGTCAATCTCACGTTGGCAGACTTCGAGGTTCTTGTGAACCCAGGTTGGAGTACCACTAGTAATCTTGTAACCAGTGCGTTTATCTTCACGCTCGAAAGGTTCGTATGTAAGGCCCTCTAACGCAGGAACAATGGGTGACTGAACCCGATGTTGAAGCATGTCAAGTTCACCAGACAAAGTCTGAGCCATTACGCTGTTTGCGTGAATCTTATTCTGCACAAAAACTATTGCACAGTCGGTGGACTTTGCTGGCAGGATAGTCTGCGTGATTGTTGCGATTTTCTTTTCGACGCGATTAACACTATCGTCAAGCTCATCAATGTCATCAAGGATGATGAAATCAGGACGAAGGTGATCAAGCTTGACTCCGCGAGCCCCAGTGTCGAGACCAAACGCCAGGACATTAAACCCATTAGCAGTCCTAAGCTTAGACGCATTCCAGCCTTTACTGAATCCATAACGGTTAAGTGCTCTCTCAATCCCGCAGCGCTCCATCGTATGTGCTATGTCAGATACGTGGCGGTCAGCTGCTTCCTGAGTACTACAAACGTATAGTAGGAAACGACGTGTGCCTTTAACGGCTATACGGGCAGCAATGTGTTCCATGGTAGTAGATTTACCGCCACCGCGAAACCAACACTCAATAAGAGCCGGTGGTGGTGTACCTGGGCTAATACTTTCAGCCCACTCCCAAGCACGTTCATGGTGAGTACCTAGTTCCGAAGACATAGCGTGTGGCGCGAATGTACGTAACCAAGTTTTATAGTCTAGCGATGCACCGTCTATTGGGAAAGCCCTACCACTATCGTAATCTCCAGTCTTAATTACTTCACCTATCTGAGCGTTTAAAGCCTCAAGCAAAGCTACCGCCAACGGTTTATCTGATTGAGTAAAACGTCTGAATTCTTTAGGAGTTGACCTATGCGCTTGTGATTTGGCCATCTGTCTCTTCTACTATGACTGCGTCTTGTATCTCAACTTCTTGTTCGGCATTGTGCATTCGTAATATCTTATTAATACCACCCTGTATAGCCATAAGTGAATCAGCATCACGAATAGATGTTTTTACAACTTCTACAATTTGCATAATAAGCATGAATGCTTGATCCGCTTCCAACGTATAGGCTTTCGTTTGCATAATGCGTTGCTCAGCTTCTACAAGATCAGATCTGCGAGATATAAGCTCAATAACGTCTTTACTTGCCGAATATTCATCCATACGCTCATTGAGTAAATCGCCAATCTGTTCAAATGCGTCAATAAAATCAGGACTGCCTAATTTTGATTTAGCTAACGAATAAGCTGCTTCAACTTTACGATATTGTTCTAGACCTACGCCTTCAGCAGCCGCTTCGGCGCGGGTATCCATCAACGCTGTTAAATATGCCGTGTCATCTCTTAGTGAGAATAGATCTGGGTCATCCCTGTAGTTGTCTACTTTTTCAAGTAGATCTTTACCAATACCCTTAAACCTACGACGTTCTTTTTGAAATAAATGGGATAGATACTGAGGTTTTTCTAACTTCTGTAATGCCTGTGAACCATGAGCTGCACAGTATTGACTTCCAGAAATGGCAGGACTTTTACAGTTACGTTTTTGATTACCATCCATGACAAACCCAGCACAACATTTGACATACTTGCCAAATGCTTTTCTGTACAACCCATCTTCGCGCTCAACGAACATAGGGTCATCTACGTTTTGCGAGTCTATCATCACGCAAGTATACTACCTGCATGCCTAAGTACGCACCCGATCATTACCGTAGTCTTGGATTCCCAGTAGTTGTAGTAGCAAAAGCTTGGGGTCTTGGGTTTGAGTTGTTTACCGCACTCAAGTACATAGCTAGAGCAGGTAAAAAACTAGGCGAGACGGAAACTGATGACCTAGTCAAATGCATTTGGTACATCACGTTTTATATTACACAAGACACAAAAGACGCTGACTGGTTAGTTGCAAAACTGTTAAAACGAATGGGAGATATAAACTAGAACCCTTTTTGTGATTGAAGCATATCAAACAACATCATTCTGCGTTTAGCTGCATCCATACTTATTGGTTCGGTAGTGTCTGTCCTAGGACGTTGTAACGCTGCATTTATGTCCCCAATTGCAGTTCGTCGCTTGGTGTCACCATATCTTGCAATAGCGTCATCTCCGCGAGTGTTACTATTCCTCATTGCGTCAAACAGTGGGTTACGTAAATCTAATCTTCCACCGCTTGCAATAGCCCCTAATGCAGGGATCATACTAGAAGCTATGTCAGGAGTGTTTGCTGTAACTGAATTGACAACATCCATCAATGGAACGTCAAATGCACCTTGCTGTCTAAAAGTGGGATCTTTTCTGTAACCAGGCTGTGGCATGAAACGCATAAGTAGGTCTTTTATTGCCTTTTCGTCACTCATATCCATGGCACTAGGATTTTTCATTGCAGCAATAATGTGTTTGCGAACTTCAACTGGTAACCCAGCATTAGTTAAACGTGTGTTAAAAGCCCCTAGGTACTCTATAGCCTTTTTCTCACCGTCTTTTTCCATTAACAGTTTTTCTATTGTTGCTGGATTACTAAAAGCTTTGTAACTACTAACTACGCCTTTTATAACGTCGTTTCGCTGGTTCATTGCATCTTCAAAATAAGGATCACCAGCAGGGGATGCCATCATTGATCCAATGATGGCATTTGCTCCTTTTGCTGGAGCACCAGACCCCAAAGCCTTAGCAAGATTTTTTACTGGGGCTGCTACTCGTGTGTTGTATGCCGACACAGCTTTTCCAACAGGGCTAGATGCAATCCTACTTACAGCTCCTTGAACAGCAGCACGTATTGGTGCTGCTCTAGGTTCAATTCTTTCACTCATGAATTTAGGAACTAAATGATCAAATGCAGCTTTACCTCTATTAAAAGTGTCATCAATAAATGGCAATCCAGTATTAAACGCACGAGACGCAGTATTAGCGACTGCCTTTGCAGCAGAGCCAACTACTGGAGCAACTTTTGCTGCTGCTCCAGGTAGCTTTTTACCCAGTTGTTGTGCGCCAAGTACTCCTGCTGCACCAAGTGCAGGAACAGTAATAGTT
>Ga0181344_1000705_pt1 | contig 13062 bp, 17 predicted proteins | sample Su13VDMLBDD_FD_130098 | JGI IMG/M metagenome (GOLD analysis project Ga0181344, IMG submission 130098) | Freshwater viral communities from Lake Michigan, USA - Su13.VD.MLB.D.D | ecosystem: Environmental > Aquatic > Freshwater > Lake | place: USA: Michigan | collected 2013-07-15
AAGGTTGGGATTACAATGAAGAAGGTCTTGTGCAATGGATGGGCGAAACTTACTACAACGAAACCTTTAACACCAATCAAGAAAATCTACAGGATAGTACGAATGGTTATACCTACTACCCACGGGAAAACAAAACAGTCTTTAACACCAACGAGAAATGAACGAGGAACTAGCACGCTGGGAGCGCATCAAACTGGAGTGCGAGAAAAGCATCGACACGCACGGTGCCATACTGGAAGCGGTAACGGACCGCGGCAAGCCAGTGCTGCGCAAGAACCCAGCAATCGAAACACTGCAAAAGGCAACGCTTGAAATTGAGAAACTGCGAAAGACCTTGAGCGATGGACTCGACCTGGACTGAAAATATAATCGAGCGCTATTGCGTACTTACCGAAGACGCGGGAGCAGGCAAGCCGGTACAGCTCATGGACTGGCAACGCGGGCTAATACGGGACGCGGAAGGTAAGCGCATGGTATGGTTGGAAATTCCGCGTAAGAACGGGAAGTCCGCGTTTATTGCCATGCTCGCCATAGCGCACCTGCTCAAAGGGTTTAAGGACGGCACTAACCCGCAGGTAATCCTAGCGGCAGCCACCAGGGAGCAAGCTGGTATTTTGTTTGGCTACGTTCGTAACATGATCCTGCTCAACCCGCAGCTGCAGAAAGTACTCGAGCCGTTTCGAAAGGAAATACGTTTGAAGGGGAAGCCCGGCTACCTAAAGACAATTACCAGCGACGGCGGAAGCAACCACGGACTAAACCCGTCCCTAATCCTTTGCGACGAAATCCACAGCTGGAACGAGGTTAAGGGACCCGAGCTATGGGAAGCCCTGCGCACGTCTATGGCGGCACGACCCAGCCAAATGATAGCTATTACCACGGCGGGCAGCGCGTACAGCTTCGCCCACAAGTGGCACGAGTATGCGCAGCGCGTAGCGGAGCAGCCCGAAATCGACCCGAGCTGGCTCACGATTATCTACGGAGCCACCGACGAAGAGGACCCGCACAGTCCCGAGGTATGGCAAAATGCTAACCCGTCCCTGGGCATAACGGTAACGTACCAGTACCTAGAGGAGTTAAGCAACACGGCCAAACACGACGAGCCGACGCTGCTTTCCCTGCGTAAGCTGCACCTAAACCAGTGGGCAGGTAGCGCGCAGCCCTACATTGAGCTAGGCAAATGGCTGAAATGCCAGGGCGGCAAGCCAAAAACACTAGACAAATGGCGGTGTTTTTTGGGCGTGGACCTTGCCGCGGTGAACGACTTTACCGCTTATGCGGTGGTTTATTTCAATGGCGAGCGCTTTTACACGCAACAGTATTACCAAATTACCGACCACGCAATGAGTAAGCGCAAGCAGAAGTACCCAAACCTGGTGCGGAACTGGATTAAAAACGGCAGCCTGGACGTGGTGAAGGGCGAGGTAACGACTACCGACCATCGCATAGCCATGATAGAGCAGATTATGGAACAGCACCCGGTTGAAGGTATTTTCTTTGACCCGTGGAACGCAGCCGAAACGGTGGAGCGTTTGCGCAGTAAGTACGGGAAGCAGTTTTGCTGGGAAGTGCGCCAGTCGGCGCTTATGGTAAATGAGCCCATGAAACTGCTCTTTCGCATGGTTACGACGAAAGGAATTACGCACGATGGTAACCCGATTACCGCCTGGATGATAGCGAACACCAGCCTGCACATTGATAAAAACGATAACTGGACCTTTCAAAAGGACAAGGCCCCGGACCGTATTGACGGCACAGCGGCCCTAATTACGGCCCTGGCTGGATATGTTCACAATGCTAGCACGGGTATGAGTACGTATGAGGAATTAGATATAATTTTTGTATAACTTTGTATTTGGTATGGCATGGTATGACCGCATAACCCGCAGCGTTTCGGGTATTATAAATCCGAAGCCCTGGCTTTTAAGCCTTTTCGGCGGCAGCTCCACGCTAGCGGGCGAAAACGTAAGCAGCACTAACGCCCCAAAGGTTTCCGCCGTTTACAGCTGCGTAAACCTAATTAGCTCAACGGTAGCATCAATGCCGTGGAACTTGTACCGCGAAACGGAGCAGGGCATGATTTTTCAGCCTGGTATGCTCAACGACATGGTAAGTCGTAAGCCAAATAGCAGCTACAATAGCTACGATTTCCGTAAGGCATTTATGGCGCAGCTGCTTCTCCGTGGTAACGCCTACATTCTGCCTATGCGTACTGGCGCCAGCCTTTCCGGCCTGGAGCTAATTGACACCGACCTGGTTACCCTGGACACCACCAGCGGAAGCCTAGTTTACCGCGTCTATTTGAACAACGGGGTTACCATGAACCTAAACCCCGACCAAATTATACACCTTAAATACTGGACGCTGGACGGTATCAACGGGGTTAGCCCCATCGCCTACGCGAAGGAAATTATCGGTACGTCAATGGCCGCCACCGCACACATGGGCGGTTTTTACGGTAACGGCGGTATGCCTAAAGGCATTCTACAGCTGCAGGGCACCATTCGCGACGCTGACCGCGTTAAGCAAATCGGGCGCCAGTTTGACGAGCTGAACAAAGAACATAAGGGGCGGACCGCCGTGCTGACTGAAGGCGCGGAGTACAAGCCGGTTGCTGCGAACTTTCAAGAATCGCAACTAATCGAGAGCTTACGTTTTAGTGTTGAGGAAATTTGCCGCTTGTACCTGGTCCCCCCGCACAAAATTGGCCACATGGAAGGCGCAGGCTACGCCAACAGCATCGAGGCGCAAAACGCCCAGTTTATTAGCGACTGCATCCGCCCGCTGGTCGAGGTAATCGAAATGGAGTTCAGCAACAAGCTGCTAAAAGGTAGCAGCCGCTTTGTGCTGGACATGAAAGCGCTTATGCGTGGCGACATCAAAACCGAAGTACAGCGTAACGTAAGTTACTGGAACATCGGCGCCATGAGCGCGAACGAAATCCGCCGCACGGAAGGGCTACCCCCAATCCCAGGCGGCGATGAGTACAACAAGCCTATGCACATGGCTAGTAATGACCAAAACAATGGAGAAGGAAATACGGACGCAAGCGATTCCAGCGACGGACAGTAACACCGTCGAGGGCTACGCGCTTAACTGGAACGAGTACGACATGGGCGCTTTTGTCGAGCGCATCGAGCCGGGTGCCTTGGGCGACCTGCGCAGCTACGACGTACACGCCTTGTACAATCACAACTACGACCAAGTGCTAGCGCGGTCGAAGTACGGCGAGGGCACCCTGGCCCTGGAGCAAGACGACAACGGTTTGAAGTTCCGTTTCGACCTGCCCGAAACCACAACCGGAAACGAGGTACGCACCTTGGTAGCCCGCGGCGACGTGGACCAGGCGAGCTGGGCCTTTACCGTAAAAAAAGAACGCTGGGAGAACGTCCGAAGCGAAAAGCCCGTGCGTATCATTGAGGCAATCGGCGAAATGTACGATATTAGCCTTACGCCGCGCGGAGCCAACCCGACTACGTCCGTAGCACTACGGTCGCTAGAAGAAGCCCTAAAGGCTGAACAACCCGAACAATTAACCCAAAACCCCGAACCCGTGGAAAATCACGAACAAGAGGCAGAAGTACGCGCCAACGCTTTCGTAGACGCGTCTGCTGTGCAGGGCAAGCTTTCTAAATCAGAGGAGCGCAACCTTGCCAAATTCAACCTTATCAAGGCCATCAACGAAGCCCGCGCCGGCAAACTTACTGGCGTAGAAGCCGAAGTGAATCAGGAAGGCATGAACGAAAAGCGCAAGCTTGGAGTAGACGTCCGCGACATGCACGCCGTTAACCTACCCGAAATGTTTACCAAGCGTACCCAAACCGTAACCGGTGGTACTAACGGTAACTTGGGTGGCGATTTGGTTTTCACCGACCCAGCCCGTTACATCGACTTTTTGTACCCGAACACCCCGCTTTTGCAGCAAGTTTCGGTAGCCGAAAACCTGGTCGGTAACGTATCATTCCCGCGCCAAACGGCTTCCTACTCACTGAACTGGAAAACGGAAACCGGAGCCGACACTGCTCAAGACATCACGTTCGACAACGTAGTAATGAGCCCCAAGCGTGCCGTAATCACTGCTTCTATGTCAAACCAGCTGCTCCGTCAAGAGTACAGCCGTGGCATCGAGCAGCGTATCATCAACCAGCTGAACCTTTCCTTTAACAAGGGCATGGAAGACGTTATCCTGAAGGGTACCGGAACCAACAACCAGCCTACCGGTATTTACACCGCCTTGGACGCTCAAAAGCTCACTATCGGTGCTATCGACTACGCTGACCTTATCGCCTTCGAAAGCGCTTTGGCTAACGCTGACGCTTTGGCTGGTAACCTGGCTTACGTTACGCATCCCGCCGTTTTGGCCAAACTGAAGCAGACCAAGCTCGACGCTGGTTCAGGCCGTTTCCTCGTTGAGGGCACGCTTAACCCAGTTATGACCGCCAACGGTTACAACATCCTTTCAACCACGCTTTCACCGAAGTACACTACGCCGGACCCCGACGAGTACGGTATGGTATTCGGTAACTGGAGCGACGTGCAGGTAGGATTTTGGGGCGGTGCTACCCTTATGGTAGACCCCTACACGAACATGAAATCTTCAATCGTAGAAATCTACCTGGAGCGCTTCATGGACGTAGCCGTATTGCGCGACGCATCTTTCGCTTTGGCTAAAGACATCACTATCTAAACATGGTAACGGTTAGCAGTTATACTCCAATTACGGTAAACCTTACCGAATTGAAAAGTTTTTGCCGCGTAGACGGGAGTGCAGACGACGCACTCCTAACTATGCTTTTTAGCGCAGCGGTAGAAGAGTTTAACAGCTACACCGGCTACCGTTTAGGTGCTACAACTGTAACAGTGGACACCACGGGGGAAGCGAGCTATACGCTCCCCCTGGGTCCGGTTACGGCTATCACTAGCGTTACGGCGTACGACGACGAAGGCAACGCCACCACCTTGGCCCTTTACACGGATTACGATTTTATCAATACCGTAATTACTCTGGACGAAGTACCCCCGCGTATGCGGATCATTTACACCTGCGGCGACACCAACCCGCCCGCAGACATCAAACACGCGCTGTACCAACGCGTTAAATTTGGTTTCGATTACGGCGACGACCTACCGTACAATACAAACCGCTTTTTTGACCGCCTAGCGTTCCGCTACCGCCAAAACTTTAGCTAATGCTTGACCTGCGCGTAGAGCTTTTTCAGCCGACAACTGTACCTAATAACAGCGGCCAGGTCATTAAATCCTGGGCCAGCGCTGGTACATTCTACGCCGAGCGTATCGTGCAGGAAACGGCAGGAACGGAAGCTATGCCATACGATCAAATGGTAAGCAGCGCATTCTACACCTGGCGCCTGCGCTACCCAAACACGGTACTGCCTAACTGGCGACTGGTTTACAATAGCGAAGATTACGACATAGTTAGCGTAATTCCCGAAGGGCGTCGTCGTTTTATACTGGTCAAAACCCGCCTGCGGGATAATGGCACGCGGTAAAACAATTTACCTGCGAAGCGAAAGCGGCAGAGTAGAAGATTTCGACCAATTCCGACAAAGGCTGCGCAAGTTAGCCACATCGGAAAATTTGCGTTTTAAAGAGCTTCGGCAGCTACTAAAAAGGGAAGCTGCCCCGCTAGTGGAAAAAGCCCGGCAAGAGGCTTACAATGACGTTAAAACAAAGTCCAGGCTAAAGCTGCGGGGTGGTAAAACGGCCACCAAAAAAGACAAGGGCGCTTTTTATAACCTTTACAAGTCCATCGACGTTTTCGCAAACAAAGGAACGGAAAAGGCTTACGTGGTAGTGGGCCTGCGCAATCAAGACCGGAAAGGCGCATATTACGCGAACTGGCAGCTGTTCGGTGGCGTGCGTCCCGGACGAAAGAAAAAGGGAACCACCATAGGCCAGCATCGCAGGCAGCTAGTAAACTACAGCGGCAAAGGACTGCCCGCAAAGGCATTTTTTGACAAAGCGCTAGCTGGCAGCGACGTACCCGAAAAGGCAGCGCTAAAAATTACTAACTTTGTACAAAAGCGCATAAAAGCACACCTGCGGTGAACTATCTACAGTACATATACGACGCGGTAAATGCCAGCACGATCGTGCCGGTTTACTCGTACGCAGCCCCGCAGGGCGTAGCCGAAGATTTTATCGTAATACAATTAGGCGGCATCGAGGTAACCGAAACCAAAGACGAGTACAAAGCCGAGCGCGTGAGCGCTACGCTTTTTATGCATTTCGCCAGCGCAGACACCGCGCAGGCACAGCTGACCCAAATACGCCACAACCTGCAGCACTACCCGCGAGTAATGCCGCTGTATGAGCAATACGTAACCGGGGACGCAGGCAGCTTGGAAGGCGAGGACTGCGCGGCCGAGCAGCTGGGCGTAGCAGCCCAAACCACATTTACCCAGGCCTACATGACCGGGGCGCAATTTTTCTACAACGAAGACGACGAAACCGTTATACTAGCGGCAGATTTCACATTCCTAATTAATTACTAAAATGGCTACATTAAGCGGCGGCGAAGTTCGCCTTTTCATGAGCGTGGACGGCGGAACGACCTACAAAGCGTTTGCGTCAGAAACCGAAACCAGCTTCGAGATGAACGCGGAAACGCGCGAAACGACGAGCAAAGACGCGGCAGTATTCCGCACCTACGTAACGAGTGCCAAAGCATGGAGCATTTCCGGCAGCACCATTATGGACGACGATAACGCTTCACTGTGGAACGTCGACGAGCTTTACGCCAAGGTCGGCGATATTGTAAAGCTTCGCATCACGCAGGTGGCAGCTGGCACGGTTACCCCCGTAACTGGCGAAACCAAAATCGAAGGCGACGCTATTCTTACGCAGCTTTCGGTATCTACCCCGGACAAAGACAACGCCACGGTAAGCTTTACGCTTAACGGTACCGGCGCCTGGACTGTAGGAACCAACTAATAAGCAAAGCGATGGAAGGGAAAAAGTTTACGCTGGGGGCAGCGCTTTTGTTTGAAGAGGTATCGGGAAAGACCGTTACCGACATGGGAAATCTAGGCCTAGCAGATATGCTAGCCATGCTTTATGCTCAAGAATTTTGGGACGTGAACGGACGCCCCAGCTTCGACGAGTTTAAGGCTATGGCAGGGACTTGGGATATTTCCGAACTTACCCAGCGGCTTAACGGCCCTTTTTCCCCGCCGGCGGCCCAGTAGACGTACTGGGTCAGCTGGTAGGGCGTTTAGGCCTAGCGCCTAGCGAAGCCAAAAGCTTGACACACGCACAGCTCGAAGCTGTCATGCGCCACGCGGTAGAGGCCGAAAAAGACGACTGGAAACGTACCCGATGGCTAGCAGCCGTGCTAGTTAACATAAGCGGGAAAAGCACTAAAAAAGTGGTTTCGGAAACGGATCTACTTAAATTTGAAGATGAACAAAAAGTAAGCAGCCTACGGGCGTTATTAAATAGCTATGGACGTAACCAGTAAGGTACTTTTAGGCCTAGATGCTAATGAGTTCCGGCAGGGCATTCAGCAAGTGGATGCCAAGCTAAAGGAAACGAGCAAGCTATTAAGTAACTTGGGCACCCTTATCGGGGCTTCGTTTGCTGGTGCGGCCATTAAGGATTTTACCATGCAGGCCATTAACCTGGCCGCGGAAGCCCAAAACGTGCAGGTGGCGTTTGCCAATATTGGCACCAGCGCAGACCTGGCCAAGCTACAGCAAGCCACGGACGGCGAAATAAGCAAACTGCAGCTTATGGAGCGCGCCGTAACGGCCGTAGGCCAAGGCGTGGGCATCCAGGAATTAAGCAATCAACTTGAGTACGCGAACGCGATTAGCGACGCCACGGGCAAAAGCTTTGAGGAAATCGCGGACAAGCTGCAGACGGCGTTTGCCAAGGAAAGCACCAAAGGCCTGGAGCAGGTAGGCATTAACGTCAAGGCCATGAAGGAGCAGCTGGCGGCTGGCGTACCATACGCCGAAGCCTTTAACGCTGCCATGCAGGCGACCATTACGCAGATAGGCCCAGGCGTGGCCAGCGTAGCGGACCAGCTCGACCGCCAAAAGGCCACCATTGAAGACCTTAAGCTGCAAATTGGCACTGCCCTGCTCCCGGTTTATAGCGGGTTCCTTTCATTCCTAGCTGAAGGATTAAAGGCCGTGGGCAACCTACTTACGGGCCATTTAAGCCTATGGCAAAAGCTTGCCTACCTTGCCAGCTACGCCCAGGGAGCCGCAGGCGCAGAAACCCGCATTTACCTAAACGGACTAAAGGCCGCAAAGGAAAGCATAGAAGACGTAACGCTAGCAGCGCCCAAACTTGGGGCAGGCCTTACCACGGCGATGGACGAGGCCACGACCAAAACCCAAAAGGCTACGGTCGCAGCGGAAAAGTACCGGGACACGCTGTCCGGTATGCTGTCTTTGGCGCAGCAATTCGCCCAAGAAGATTTTAATTTCGTCGCGCGCGGCGAAGTGCTTGGCTCATATGTTCCAATTACGCTCGAAAGAATAAGCGAAACGGAAGGCGAACTAGTGCCTTTATTGACGGGCGTAAAGGATTTCAGCAAACAACTGCAGGCCGCGACAATGGTGGGCCAGGCCTTTGGCAACGTATTAACGCAATCATTCAGCGCCGCGCTTGTCAACGGTGAAGATTTTTTCCAGGTACTTAAAAAGGCTATATTAGATTACGTGGCGCAGATGACTGCGGCACTAGCGGCCACGGCAGCACTTACCGCAATCTTCAGCGCAGTTACTGGCACTGGCTTCGGTAAGGCCTTTGGCGCAATCAGCCAAGGCAGCGGGCTGGGTAATTTATTTGGCGACGGTGGTATAATTCAGATCGTGGGCAAATTGAGTGGCGCAGATATTCAGCTGTCCGGCAACCGAACGAACACGTTTTTAAGAGGTACTAACTAATGGCAAAGCAGCGTTTTGCGTGGTCGGATTCCAAGGGCTACACGATTAAGATTTTTGCCGATACGGACCAAATTAGCTATAACCCTTTTGAGTTCAATACGGCTAACTGGTCGGTAACCTACGACGCCCAAGATGCATACGTACCCGGCATAGTTCCTAGCCGGATGCAGATACAAGCGGAATTCGGCACGACTGCCTTTAGTACGGCACTTGAGCAAGTGGCCAAGGACGCGGAAGGTATCTTCTATATGGAGCTTTGGAAAGGCTTAAGCAAGGAGTGGGCTGGAGTAATTACCCCGCCAGCATGCAGCATTGAGGTAATCAACGGAACGCGCTTTATGAGCATTATAGCGGTAGACGGCTTTTACAAGCTAGACCTGCCCAGCTCAATGTACACCTTTGCCGGAAACAAACGCCTAATTGTGCAGATAGGCGATATTTTTACGCGCCTGGACCTAGAGCGTTTATTCGACGGCATAGCGGTAAGCGACACCACACGCCAGGGTTTGGAAACTTTCCCTTTCCAGTATGACGGGCTGTACAACACCCTTTCGCAGCACGCGCTTTTTTACTATGACGCAAACAAAAACTACCGGACCTACCGCGAAGTCATAAACGATATTTGCGTATGCTTCGGCCTGCGTATGTATCAAGACAAAGGGCACATAGTATTTCAGGACTTTACACGCGTCAACGACCCCACGTTTAGTTTTTACACTATGGCCGGCACCTTTTTAGTGCGCAGGTCGTTTACTAGCGTGCAGACCCTACCGGTGCAGGCTGGCGGTACGAAAATGTACCTACCGGCGATTAAGCAGTTTGATATAGTCCATGAGTACGGCAGCACGCAGTTTGCCTTTCAAGACACGCTACGCCTGGTGCAGCACACGGTAATTACTGGCACCAGCTCAAACCCCGTATATACGACCGCGCAGGGCATACCCTTGGGTACTTACGTTGGTGACGGTACCACGCATTTCGACTTTTTTGGTACGACCATGCGTACTCGCGCGAGTTACGATTTAAATTACCATAGCCACTACACAATCGAGTTTAGGCTGTGGCTGGTTTACGGAACGCAAAGCACCGATAGCAGCACTTGGGGCACTAACTTGTACATGGCCTTTCAAGAAAGCGGGAACATTAACGCGGGAGGAGTGCCAGGGGTAATTAACGTGGAACACAACCTAAACAATTACCACATACCGGCTACGCCAGCTTTGGGACGCGACCAGGTATGGCTTTACCTTGAAGTAGTGCAAACCGACGGCGACAGCCTGAGCCTTTCAGCGCCTACAATGAAGTACGACATACGCCTGCACGGCACGGGACAAAACCAAACCACCTACCGGGCAGACAACAGCGCGCGGATTATGGGCGAGAAGGTGGAGCTGCGCACGCGTTTGGGCGATATTACGGCAGGCACCCCGAGCACCCAGGCACTGCTTTACCCGGCGGGTAATAACATTGACGACTGGATAGAGTACCGTTTTGACCCCGCCAGCGTAAGTACGTTTAACGCCCTTTTGCAAATCACGGCCCAGCGCCTAAATATGCAGCGCGGCCAGCCGCAAGAGTATTACGAAATTGATATGCACGGCACGGCACGCTTTACGCATTTCGGGTACTGGGGCTTGAGCTACTATATACCCATTTCGCTAACCTACACCTGGGACAGCTGCCGGGCTACGTACGTGCAGTTTTTCAGCTATGAGCTGGTCCCTAATAATTTGCTAGTAAAACGTCCGACCTTTGAACTAGAAGCGTAATGCAGCAAACAAACTATTTCCCCCCGAACCTAGCCTACTATGCCTACGTCTACGGCGATGGCGGCGTGGTAGAGCTTAACACCTGCACCTTATGAATGCCGCCCAATTTATAACTATCTTTACTGGTGGAAACTACGCCGCCCCGATTTGGGACGCTTACGAGGCCTACGTACTGGCCGACAGCGGTACCGTTGAGGCGGAAGTATGCACCACAAACGCAATCGCTAACCTGCTATGAGTACGCCATTTTACGACCTTGCTAGCCTAGTTGTAGTCCCCAGCGGCTACAAAAGCGGGAAAATCTACGCCCAAAAGCCCCTCACTACCGACGGGCAGCTAACCTTTACCCGCGCCAGTACGGCTACCCGCGTAAACGCAAGCGGACTAATTGAAACCGTAGCCAGTGGCGTACCGCGTTTGGACTACCTTGGGTCAAGCTGTCCAAAAATTCTCCTGGAACCCCAGCGGGTAAATAGGGGCCTTGGCTCAAACGACCTAACATTGGGCTATTGGCTAAATCAAACGGGTAACACAACTATTACAACGGTAGCAAGCGGAGCGCCCGACGGTGGAGCTTTTACGCGTTTAGTTACAACTGGGTCGGGTTCACAAGGTCGCGTTGTCCAAATTTTATATGATAGCGATACTGCGCAAACAGCGAGCTTTTATGTAAAAGGAACCGGTAAAACGCAAATAAATCTTTTTATGAGTGGCGGCGGTAATTTTACCAGCCCGGAAATTACTCTTACCAGTTCATGGCAGCGAATTTCAATAAGCGGGACGAGAGCAAGCGGCGCAAGCGGTGATTTTCAAATAAATACTTTCGGCGGAAATACGCTGGACGTTTGGGGTGCCCAGGTCGAGAACGGCAGTTATATGACCAGTCTAATTCCCACCACCACGGCAGCGGTAACCCGTTTGGCGGATGATACGTCAAAGACTGGAATTAGCAGCCTTATCGGCCAGACCAATGGTACTTTTTTCGTAGACGTTACCTTCGGTAATTCACGCAATAGCTGGTTTTTTAGTTTGGTAAGCAATAGCTGGTTAAATGATGCGTTTTATTTGGAAGCATTTGGAGCGAGCAATTATATAGCCGTTTCAACGGTAAAAAATTCAGCTGGAGCTGGTGGAGCATCATCAACTTTTGTAGCTGCCGCTGGAGTTAGAGCCAAAGTAGCAGTACAATACACAAGCACTACGCTCAATCTATTCGTGAACGGAGTAAAATACACTGGTACACGAACGGCAATACCAGCTTGTACTGGTTTATACCTCAATCAAATAGGTACCTTTGGCAGTGATGCAAGTCAGTACAACGCCAACCGATTCAACCAAGTTTTAACCTTTACGAGTGCCCTTACTGACGCTCAATGTATTGAAATTACCACGCTATGACCTGGAAAAAGTACGAAATGAGTGCCGCCAAATGGGCGGAACTGCGCGCAAAGATTGAAACCACCGGAACCGACCCGGAAGGGGAAACCTACGCAACGTGGGACCCCGCCAAAGTGGTGGCCGTGGTGGAGCTTGGCAAACTGTGCAAAGCCTGGGGCACCGACGCAGAAGGTAAGCCCGTTTGCACGGACCAAAGCACGAAGGAAAGCATTGACATTTTGTGGGCTGACGCACCCGTAACCGGGTTCGCTAGCTACGCAGTTAACGTGGCACCTGGCAGCGAAGCGCACCAGTTCGCCGGCATGACCTGGGAGTAATGACTAACGACCACCTAGCCGGAGCCTGGGCACTAAACGGAATAAGTGCACTAGCCGCCCAAATTATGCCAATCGTAGGGGCGTTATCTTTCTGCCTTACAATAGGTTACACCATATACCAGTGGCGCAAAGATGTTAAAAAGAATAACCCAGAATCCTAAAACGAGCCTACTCGCCGGCATTCTATTTATGCTGGCGTTTATACTCGTTTGGTTCGGCAAAGCGACACTAACCGAAGCTAGCGTATTTTTGCCGGCTATAATCGGATTTTTATGGGCCAAAGATTAACCGCCAACTTTACGCTAGAGGAGTTAACAAAGACCAGGTTCAACCTGGACAACACGCCAAACGCTACGCAGGTGCAAAACCTGCAAACCCTTTGCGAAAAGGTGCTGCAACCCCTGCGCGACGCGGTGGGACCCGTCAACGTAACCAGCGGCTACCGCAGCAAAGACGTTAACACCCTGGTGCATGGCGCCCGTAACAGCGACCATCTTTACGGTTACGCGGCCGATCTGCAAAGCCCGGACGGGAACCATATAAAGATTTACGACTGGCTGAAAACGCACGCCATGTTTACGCAGCTTATTTGGGAGTTTGGCGGCGACGCTATCCCCCAGTGGGTGCATGTTAGCTACAACCCCAAAGACCTTATACGTG
>Ga0181344_1000707_pt1 | contig 13047 bp, 25 predicted proteins | sample Su13VDMLBDD_FD_130098 | JGI IMG/M metagenome (GOLD analysis project Ga0181344, IMG submission 130098) | Freshwater viral communities from Lake Michigan, USA - Su13.VD.MLB.D.D | ecosystem: Environmental > Aquatic > Freshwater > Lake | place: USA: Michigan | collected 2013-07-15
CATGGGCGGGGCGCCACGGATCGGCAGATAGCCACCCTGCGCTGACAGCTCGCCACCGAATGCGGGGACGCTCACCCTGCCGGTGGCGCTGGGCATCACACTCATGGCGCCAGACGCCATCGGCGCGATGTTGCCGCGCGATGGGCTGAAGGTGACGGGAAAGCTCTCGTCGATGCTGGGGCGCGACAGGCTGACCTCGGACAGGCGAGTGCGCGGCGCCTCGGCCTCCGGCTCGCTAAACTGGAGCCTTGACAGGACCGCGTTGATCTCGTCCTCGGTCATCTTACTGCTCCGAAGTCAGGGGCTGCTCGTTCTGCTCAAGGCGCTCAAGCATGTCCTGCGGGATGATGCTCTGCACAATCGGGATGCCAGCCGGGTTGGCGGCAAGGTCTTCGGCCAGCCTCACAGCCGCCAGACGCTCGCGGCTCTCGCGGTCGCGCTTGCGGTTCAGGGCGTCCATCATGCTGTCAGTCTGCTTCTCCTGAAGCTCTTGCTGCTTGAGCTGAAGCTCCGCCATCTTGATCTGCTCTTCCATCGTCGGGGGAGCATTGGGATCGGCAGGCGCACCGTCTTCGCCTTGCAGCTTGGCGGCCACCTCCTGCGCCTTGACCTGAACCATCGCGGTCTTGGCGTCAGCCTCCTGCTTCTTGATCTGCACCATCGCCTTGGCGTACTCGACCTCTGGCGGGGGCTTGGCGGACAGGGAGTCCGGGGGCACCATGAACTGGGCCGGGTTGCTCCAGCCCATCGCCTGCAAAGCGGCGGTGTCGATGGCGATGGGGTCGTAGAGGCTGGGGTTGCCTTGTTGGAGCTGCTTGAGGCCCATGATCTTCATCACACGCTGGGCGTGGCTGGCGGTGTTCGGATCGGCCTGCGGAACCAGATCGCAGTCATCCAAGGCCCGCAGGAAGGTCGCCTCATCCCACTGGCGGGCGGGCTTCTTGTTGCGCTGCCAGAAGCTGCGGGGGTTCTCTTGGAAGCAGCGGACAAGGAGCTGGAACTCTTGAGCCTGCGCGGCATGCATCCGCTTATGGACGGCGTTCAGCACCTTGGTGGCTTGGTCGATCATGGCCAGCGTCGTGCCCACCGGCGCGTCTGCCCTGCCCTCGCCGACTTGGCTCTCGCTCGTGCCGCCGATCCTCATTCCCGTTTCGGCCATGTTGTTGACGAGGTTCATCAGGGCGGCGCCGGGCTCCTTGTAGGGCAAGGGCATGATGGCCTGACTGATCGGCATGCCGCCGGTCTTGACCAGAGCGCCGCCGCCGGGCGGGACGCGGAAGATGTTGGTGTTCTGACGGGCGCCCGTGTCCGCCATCAGGAAGCCGGGGAAATTGGCGAACATGCCAGCGTCCAGCATCTCGCGCCACGCAGCCGTGATGGCGTTAGTCGTGTTGCCGAGGATGTGGAGCAGGCCGATGTCGTAGAAGCCGAGGCCGGGGACGAAGGTATATTTGACGAAATTAGTGCGCGCCTCGGGCAGCTCCTCGTCGCACTCGTCATAGTTGCGAACAATAGACAGGATCTCGCGGGAGGACAAGTCGATGGTCACCCGGTAGGGGATCTCAAGGCCCGTGACCTTGCCCTTGTACTTGTGTTCGAAGCCGTCGATGTCCAGCTCGCAATAGCACTCGTAGATCTCGCGGTCGCGGTCCTCGGGGCGGAAGCTGCCAGCCGAGATGCCCTGCACCGAGCGTTCCTCGCGCTGGGCGGAGTCGAGGTCTTGCTCCTTCGCCATCGGCAGATCCAGATCGCGATAGACGCCGAGGATCTGGAGGCGCTTGAGGGTCGATGAGCGCATCATCGAGCGGTGCGTGATGCGCTTCGCGTTGCGCAAATCGGTTGCGGCGTTGTTGACGATCAGGTCGTCGGCGTCCACGCTCTCGGACACCGGGCGGCCACGGAGCGGGCAGAAATACACTTTCTTGAAGCTGGTGCCACCGAAGCCGAGCATGAGGAGCATGCGGTCGGTGTCAGGGTAATACTCGCTGGCCGTCACCGTCAGATAATGGTTTAGGTCCAGCTCAAGCGCATCGGCGAGCTGGTCTTCGTCCAAGGTGGCGTTCGTGTTGTCGTCGCGGATCTTCACCGGGCCATCGGTCGGGAGCAGCTCCGAGCGGGCGTTGGCCTGAAAGCGCAGGACGGCCTCAAGCAGGAGCGGGTGGCGCACCCGGCTCATCCCCTCGACAGGGGCGCCGTCAGCGGACCCGCCGAGGCCGGGGATCTCCAGCTTCAGGCCGAGCAGCTTGATGCCGGTAGCCCTGCCCTCCACCCATTCCTTGCGGCTCTCAATGTCGTCGGAGATCCCGCGCAGGAGGTCGTCGGCGATCTGGCCGAGGGAACCTTGGTCGATGTCCTCGACCAAGTTGTCGAACCAGCCGCCCTTCGCCTTGCCGGGGCGATCCTTGAGGCTGTTGCCGTCCATGCTGATCGACACCGAGCCGTCATCATGCTCGATGCGCAACACCGGGTCGTTGTCGTTCATCTCGGGCTCAGGGATGTCGCCTGTCTCGACGATAACCTCGGGCATCGGGATCGCCGCCTCGGGGAGGCCGGGCAGGCGGATGTTCTGAGGCGCGAGGCCGGGCAGCGGCATGATCAGCCCTCTTTGGACAATAACAGGGAGATCTCCTCGTCGAAACGGCGGAGGCCTTCTTGGGCCGCAAGTGTATCAGAAGCCGCGTTGATCGTATAGACGCGGACATAATCGTGGGGCTCCTTGCCCCAGACCTCGACCTTGAAGGCGCCCATGCCGATCAGGCTGGGCTCGCGGATCACGTCAACGATGGCGGAGCAGGGGATCATCTTGGTTCCTCAGATCGGATAAAGCGGCGCGCTCGCCTTGCTGACTTGGCGGCGCCCGGCGTCAATCTCAGCCATACGCTCTGGCGCCCGGACGAGCAAGCCGGTCTCGCGGAGGTGGCGCAGGGCTTGGCTGACGGTGTCCACCAGATCGTCGTTCTTGCCCTTGGGGAAGATCTCGCACTGCCTGATGACCATGTCTGCCCAGTGCCGGTCGGGGGCGAAGATCATGCCCTCGGAGAAAAGATGCTGTATCGAGTAGACCCGCGCCAGCTTGTCGAGCGATCCGGGGTTGATGATCTGGACGGCCCAGTCCTCGTTGCCGTGCAGGCGCCGGATCTCCTGCGCCACGCTCAGGCCAGACGCCTTGCCCTCGACCAAGAGCTTGTCCACCTTCATCTTGCGGCAGGAGGCGGCCACCTTCTCGACCAGCGCCGAGAGTTCGAGCTTCTCCTGCCACGCCCCCATCAACATCACGCGCGGGACGCTCTCGGGGTTGTATTCGAGCAGGTCGCGGATGCGGATGCCCTCGTCGAAGCGGGCGGCCTCGTCCGAGTTGACCTTGAAGCTGCCCCGGCTATTGACGTAGTTCTCTGCCCGCATGGTCGAGTAATCGCTGGAAAAGACGCCCCAGACGGTGAGGGCCGAGAAGTCATTCTCCTGCTTGGTCGTATATGCTGTGTCCAAGCTGGCGACCACATAATCGAAGGGGGGATACCCATCCTCCATCCACGGTTCCCACCACGCGGCCTTTATGACCTCGCCGCCTCTGGGCGCCGGTTCCTGTTGGTGCTGGCCTGCGGTCGCATACGGCCCCATCGACCGCTCATCGCGGTCCACGACCTCGATGGGGAAGCGGGCGGGGAAGAGCAGCTCGCCTGCCTCCTGCCGGGGGTCTTCGATGCCGAGCAGGGTGGGCCGAGCCCGGACTGGGTCGAAGCGCATAGGCAGCATCACATGGTCGTAGCCGAGCTGCTTGTCGAGTATTGCGCCGCTTACGTCACCCTCATGGAGCCGTTGCATGATGACCACTATGGCGCTCTCGATGGGGCTGGTCAGGCGGGTCGGGATGGCCTCAAGGAAGGTGTTGACCTCGGTCTCGCGCATGGCCTCAGACGCGGCGCTGTCCACGCTGTGAGGGTCATCTATGATAACACGGTCCCCTCTTATGCCTGTCAAGCTTGTGATGGCGGTCGCGATGCGGAAGCCCGAGGCGCTGTTCACGAAGTTTAGCTTCTCGTTCTGATCGCGCGCCAGCTTGACGCGGTCGCCCCATCTCTCCTGATACCAGTCGGAGGTGATGAGCTGCCGCATGCGGCGGCTGTCGCGCGCCGAAAGGTTCTCAATCTTGTGGGCGGCGCAGACGTAGCGCAAATGCGGCATATTGCGCGGTCCCCACTCCCACGAGGGCCAAAAGACGTTAGTGATCAGGGACTTAGCCGTTCCGGGCGGGATATTTATGAGCAACCGATTATAGAGCGTCCCATCCTCCAACTCGACGCCATCGGTTATCGCCATGAGATGGGCAGAGATCAGATCCACATGCCAACCATGAACGTAGGGAGCCGCAGGCTCAATGGTGTGCCACGCCTGTTTGATGAACTCGACAAGATCCTCCTCCGCCTCCGCCTTGGCGATCTCCCAGAGCTGGCGATCCACGTCGATCTTCTGGCCATCGAACTCGATGAAGCGGCCCATCAGTAATCCGCTCCGACCTGATCGACGAGGAAATGCTCGCCCGTCTCGGCATCCACCAGCTCGTACAATAGCATGGCCTTCTCGTGATGAAACATGCCGGTGTAGATCAGGTCACCATCCGGCGCCTCGTAGCAGTAGCCGTCGCGGCTGTCCTTCTCCCGGCGGCGGAGCCAGCCAAAAGTATGATGGAAGCCGCAGCGGACGATCATGGGCTGGTCGGTCATATCTTCCTCCCCATCGTGATGTTAGCCTGAGCGCGCACGTCTTGGTTCCGCCACGACCAGCACTCGCCGTCGTCTTGGAAGACGACCCAGACCAGATCGTGTTCGGCGCCGTAGTCGATCAGGACGTGGGCCAGACCGGGGCCACGGGGCGTCTGGACGGGCAGGGGCGGGTCGAGGCGCAGCATCAGCCTTGCCCCTCGTTCGGGTCATGCTCGATGGTCCGAGCCGACAAGAGGGCCTGCTTGAAGGCGTCACGGGCCTCGGGCGACAGGAGGCGGACATCGACGGTCGTGTGCTGGACGTTGACCACAGAGCCGGTGATCTCGGTGTTGACGCGCGGGCCGAGGGTGCGCGGCGCCATCTTCTCCGCCCGCCACTGCGCGGTCGAGATCTTGAGGCGCTGCGAGTTGACGTTCAACTCGGTCGTCTCGTCCGCCATCGCCTCGATCTTGTCGAGCAGGAAGTCGGCGAGCGCCTCACGCGCGCGCGCGCACCGTGCATCGAAATCGGGGCGAGACGCTCTCCACCGATACAACGCAGCCCTCGACGGCATCATCGGATCGGCGCAGATGTGGCTGAAATTTTCCCCGTTGATCATGCGATCACAGATGATGTCGGCGACCTCATCGGTGTAGGACGACGGGCGCCCGACTGGGCGAGCGGACGCAGTTGGCGGCTTGTTCGCAGGGACTGATTTCTTGACCATCAAAGATCCATTGGTAAATCGGGCTTGCAGGCAGTGTCTCGCAATTCTCCGATCCGGTCAATGTCTCGGATTTCCAAGCGTTCTCGCCTCCACCGAAATTATTTTTGAAAAAAGTTATCCACAGGGGTGAAACGCTATAGACAGGCGAAATTTCTTCGTTTATATCTATTTCCACGGTCGCTGATGACCTGACTGATTGATATGGAGACTGACATGACCAAGATCCTCGACGTGACCACCGGACCCGCCAACGAAGTGTTCCCCGACTGCGACGGCTTTCTGGTGACCGCCCGCACCCGCAAGGGCGAGATCTTCATTCACGCCCGCCACGACCTTTCACTGGCTCAGTGCCAGCGTCTGGCTGATCGCGTTCAGGCGGTGGGCGAGATCAACGAAGATCACTGGGATTTCTGGCGCACTGTTTACGGCTCCGATGCCTTTCTGGAAGAAGAGGCCGAGGTTCATTTCATCCTCGGCGGCGGGGGACGCTACGAAGATCTTCCCGATAGCCTTCGCTCTCTCGCCTGATCAAACGGGGGCTGCGGCCCCCACCTACCCCTTCGAATTAAATGGAGATGAACATGACCAACGCTTTCGCAAACCAAGTCGGCTACTCCGACATCACCCCCTTCGAGGTCGTGCGCCACATCAGCGACAAGACCGTCGAGATCCGCGAGATGGACGCCGTGCGCTCGAACCCCGAGGCGGACATGGGCTTCGCCCCCGGCGGCTTCGTCGGTCACTTCGCCAACCAAAGCGCGCAGGAATGGACCATCACCTCGAACCCCGAGAACCGGGTTGTTCGCATCCGCCTCGGCAAGCGCGGCTGGGCCGACAAGTGGGGCAACCGCTACGACATGTGCGGCAAGCCGCGCCGCTTCTACGATTACAATTTCTGATCAACGCGGGTCGGCAATTCAATTGCCGACCTTTGCCGACCCAGCCAAATGGAGATTGATATGCTCAAGCAAATGAAAACCAAAGACACCGGGCTTCTTGGCATCATGCGCAGCGGACCCTTCGTGAAGGGCTTCAGCGAGGCGCGGGCGGGCAACCCGATCCGGTACGACGCTTACATCAACAACGCGAACTCGCAGTGGAATTATGAGCGCGGGCGCCTATTCGGGCTGATCTTCACCGGACCCCTGAAGGTGGGCAGGTCGGTCAACCGTGGCGCCGCCATCCAGCTCGCGCTCGCTTTCAACCAGAAGATCATCCTCTAAAGTTATCCACAGGGTGAGGTGCGAATTATTTTCGTACCCCCCTTTACAGGCGAAATTTCTTCGTGCTATTAGTTGTGCATGGTTGCTGATGACCTGAACTGATGGAGATTAGAGATGACCAACCGCTTCCCCTACGCCACCAAGATGCTCAACCTCGGCAAGCATGGCTACATGCTCCGCATCACCAACGCGCTCGCCAAGATAGAAGAGGCCAAGCCCCTCCTGAACGACAGCGATCTTGAAGTTCGCGCCTCGGCTCAAGAGCTGACCTACTACCTGACCAACACCATCGAGGCCGAAGAGGCCGACGCCGAAGAGCGTTACACTGATTGGGCCTCCGACTAATCGGGGGCCTTGGCCCCTCCCACCCCAACCCTGATGGAGATTGATATGCCGCTGTTCATCGAAAACGAAGCCGCCTACGAAGCCGCCATCGAGCGCAACATCGCCAACAACCGTCGCAAGACCGGCGCCCGCAAGTTCGCTGCGCTGTTCGAAGATGCTGACGCTATCATCGACTTCGTCGAGACCCGCGTGTCTGACGCTCAGGTGGCGCACTGGGCTCGCTTCGGTCGCGGCATGGAGGAGGCCTCCTTCATCGACGCATGCTGGGCTGGTCTTCAGACCTTCGGCGGCCTGACCGAGAAGCAGGGTCTGGCGGTGCGCTCGATCATCGCCAAGAACGCCGAGCGCAAGGCTCAGTATCGCGCCGAGGCCCTTACCAAGGTCCATGTGGGCACGGTCGGCGAGCGCCGCGACTTCGACCTGACCGTGCGCTTCGTGACCGACTTCGAGACCCAGTTCGGCATCACCAACGTGTTCGTCATGGAGGACGCCGAGGGCAATGTGGTCGTCTACAAGGGCGCTGGGAGCCTCTACAACGCCGATGGCCAGTTCGCGGTGAAGGGCGACAAGATCTCGGTCAAGGCGACCGTGAAGGAGCATGGCGAGCGCGATGGCGTGAAGCAGACCATCATCGCCCGCCCAAAGCAGAAGATCTAAAATAATTATCCACAGGGTGCGAAAATGCTTCGCACCCCCTTTACAGGTGAAATTTCTTCGTTTACAAGATTAATCACGGTCGCTGATGACCGCAGCCTCTGGAGCCCACCATGTCCTTCGCCCCCTACTACAACACCGCCGACATGACCCAGCCCCGCCTGCTTGGCGCGTTCGAGATCGCTAAGTTCGGCGCCGATTACGAGTACAGCGACCGCCCCGAGGGCGACCGTCAGGGCATGTGGGCTGGCTATCCCCACCGCATCTTCACGGTCGATGGCGACCGCGCGGCTCTGGTCCTCAAGACCGTCGCTTACGTCATCATCGACGAGAACGATGACGGGTCGCCGGTGTTCGAGAAGTGGGAAATCAAGCGCCACCGCGCCTACGCCTGAAACCGGGGGCTCCGGCCCCTCTACCCCCAAGCCTAATGGAGATTGATATGCTTATCGTGACCCTTACCAACGGAATGATCTACGACAGCGAAGTAGCCATGACCCGCGCAGAGCTGATGGAAATGATCGAGGATGGCGTGTTCATCAAGACGCCCATCGCTAAGATCATAGAGCTGTCCAGCGGACATCTCGGCTTCGATGTCACCCAGACCATCGCCCACGCGATCTGGTGCGAGCTGAATGCCAACGACCGCGCACCCCACCATGAGCTGGAGCAGTGGCTCCTCGGCTTCGGTCTCGACTGCACCGGCTTCGGCGTCGAGCCCGAGCGCCGCTCCATGTTTGTGCCGCCCTATCGCGGCTGAGTTATCCACAGGGTGCGAAAATGCTTCGCACCCTGTTGACAGGCGAAATAGTTTCGCTGTAAGGTTCAATCACGGTCGCAATGAAGACCGCAACTTGATGGAGATTGATATGACCGCTTCCAACACCGTCGCCGCCGTCGAAGTCTACCTCGCCGCCAAAGCGCAGTCCGACGCCGCCGAGACCGTCCTCAAGGCCGCCAAGGCCGATGTCGTCGCCATCGTGGGTGGCTACGGCTTCCTCGAAGGCGAGACCGCCGATCTCGACGTTGCCGTCCAGTCCCGCTCCTCAATCAGCGAGAAGCTTCTGCTTCAGTTCCTGACGCAGGCACAGATCGACGCCTGCAAGACCGAGGGCGCCGCCTACGCTGTCGTCCGCGTCAAGGCCAAGAAGGTCCGCAAGGCCGCCTAATCCCTTCGGGTAGGAGCATCGGCTCCTACCCACCATCCCCCCATAGGAGATTGATATGTACTACGTTGTCCCCAAAGATCGCTCGATCATCTCGCATGTCGCCACATCAGAAACCCTTTATGAGGCCAAAAAATACGCCGAGAGCCGGAAGATGGAGACGGGCGATAACTTTGACATCGTCCGCATGGACCGGGTCTGGACCACTCAGACCTTCGACGAGGCCCACCTGATGTCCCTCGACATCCCCCACATGGCCCGCGATTAATATCCCTTGGGGAGGGGCAAACCTCTCCCCAGTCCCACGCAATGGAGATTGAAATGCAAAGCTTCCTTGATGCCTACCGCGCCAACCCCTCCGACATGAACGCGCTCAAGTTGGCGCATCACGCCAAGAACCATCCGGGGACCGCAGCGGCGCTGCCTATGGTCGAGGCTGTCCTGATCGAACGGGCGCGTGAACAGCTCGCGCCCCACGTTGCCAAGCTCAATGCAATCGTGATCGGGGAGTTCATCTGATGAGCGAGTTCGACAAGATGATGAACGGCTTCAAGCGAATGATGAACGAGGCCAATTACGATGAGGAGGAATACCTCATCGACATTGAGGACTGCGACGGTGACCGCCTCACCATCGCCAAACCCTATGGCGACGACGACTTGATGATCCGCATCGGGAATGATGAAAGCATCACAGGCTTCATCGTCACGGCGCCCGAGGCCATGATTATCGTGGGTTGCCTGATGAGGCTCATCACGCAGTGGGATTTCCAAGGCCACATTAAGGACGTGCGCAGGGAGGCACACTACATGAACCGCTACTACGACACGCCGGACATGACCAAACCAGACCCAGAAGACGAAGACAAGGAAGGGGGGGCCGAGTGATGCCGCACCCCATTCACACGTCACGCAAGCAGCAAGATGGCTGCTACGAGGTCTATTATTTCGACCGCCTGATCGGCTGGGTCCGCCAAGGCTCTGCCGTGACCACTGGCAAGCCTATCTGGCGAGCCCTCACAACCCACGGCGACCTGCGCCACACCCGTTCCTTGGCCTCCGCGCGGGCCGCACTTCTGGAGATGACACATTGAACGCCGACAAGCTCAAGGAAGTCATGGAGGCCCTCGACTTCACCTCCGCCGACGTGGCCACCGTCACCGGTGTGACGCGCAGGACGGTCCAGCTCTGGATGGCCGGGGCTCCCATACCCCTCTCCGCAGGGATCGTGCTGGAGGGCATCCTTGAGGGCCTGCTCTCAATGGAATGGGTCGAAGACAAGATCGTCCTCGCATTGCGGATCGCCTGACGCCCGAGGGGGTGCTGTCAGGCATAGGGGGCCGGAGGGACAAGTTCTGCGTCCCCTCCGGCCCTTTCGCGTTTAGAAGGGCATAGGGTCGTCGATGTGGGCCTTGCTGTCGGGGATGGCGTCCAGAGGGTCACGGGGAGGCCCCGAGACCCTTTCCACCTGCGCGCCGGGGAAGGACGCCTTCACCGCCGCCAGCGTCGGATAGTTAGCCAAGAGCCTACCTACCTCTGTCATCGTGTAGACTTCGACGTGCCTGCCCTGCGCCACGACCAGACGCGCATCTACGTCGTTCCTGACGACCGCCACGACAGTCCCGTCAGGCGTGACGGTCTCCCAGACCTCTGGCGCCAATAGATGGGCTCCAGCGGCCTCCGCAGCCCGATCCAGAGCCCTCCAAGCCTTCATCATCCGGTCGGCCTCGCGCAGCACGTCCTGCAAGTTCCCCTTCCAGATCGCCTGATTGGTCTTGTAGCGTTGCCTGTCAAACCTTTCACGCAATTCACGATCTACAAGGAGGCGCAGGCGATCCCTGCCCCACTTCTCCTCCATCGCGATGGCGACCATGTCGAGATCGTCGAGATGCTCCCGACCGGCAATGTAGGTGCCGGGGGTGACGTGCCAATCGGGGAAGTCCCGGTCGGTCGTGGGGACGCCGAAGTGGGTGCGGGTGCCCTGCGGCCACGGCTTGAAGTCGTGCTTCTTGGGCGCCTTAGCCATTGGTCACCCCCTTCCCCGTGCGCAGGCCGCGAAGGTGGCGGTGTTTGTCCACGATCCCGTTCGTGATCACGCCCTCCTTGATCAGGGCCATGACGCACTTGCGGGCCTTGGTGATAGACAGGCCGAAGCGCCCTGCGACAGCATCGGGGAGATACCGGCCCCCTGATTTCGTCTGGGGATAGATCGACCACGGGGCGCCCCCATCCTGCCTCTTGGCCACGCTCTCCACGACGAAGAGACGCACATCATCCCGGACAGGAATGGGCGCGTCCTCGCGCATGCTATCATCCGCAGGCAGGGGGACGTTTCTTCCCGCCACCGTCTCGATGACCCAGTCGGCCATGCCGGGGACGTACTGGTCGAGCAGATCCCGATCATAGGATCTGCCCATGACGCCGTGCTGCCTGCCAGCCTCGCCGCCCCTTATGCCGAGACGCCAGACGTTCTTCGGCGCCTTGCGGTCGAGGTACAGCTTGAGGTTCGTCCAGCCTGCCGTCGAGTAGCCTGTGCATTCGACCAGCCGCCAGTCGCCCATGCGTCTGATCTCCACTTCGTCGGGCCGTTCTTGCAGGCGCTTCCCGCCCACCGTGATCATCCTATTCGCCATCTCAATCTCCATTCTGTTGCGAGGTTCGCGATATTATAAGTTCATGCTTCGCTGTCAATTCCGCCCGTCCTCCTTTCCACCAGCACTCCCGATTTTCCCGGATGAGACCCGGAGCGCCAGCGCAGGGGCTGCTTCCGGGTATCGTCCGTGCCGTTTTTCGTCCGTCGTCCTTCTGCGCCCGTGGGCGCGAAGGTATTATTCTAGAAGAATATACCACAAGTTTCGCCCGCAACTGCGGAGGTCTGCGGAAGTCTGCGGAGGTTAACGTGATTTCTCCCAGATTTCTGGGATTTTTGAGTTCCGCACAAGTTCCGCATCATTCCCACGCCCTTTTCGTGTCATCGGGGTGATATTCGCGGTATCCCTGCACGATGTGGGGGGTGATGGCGAGGAAGTCCTCTGTGTCGTGCCAGACCAATTTCATGCCCTCTGGGGCCGTCAAGGACCACCGTTCGATGACCTGACGGGGTATCCATAGCCCCTTCCTCATGCGGGCCTTCCAGCGGCGCTTGGAGATCTGTTTGAGGCGCATCAGCCCCTCCTGTTGTGCTTCGCGGAGCAGAAGACGTTATCCGGCGGGTAGGCCATGTAGACGACCTCGTCGGGGCCGTAGAGGCGGTCAGTGGTCTGGATGGCGAAGGGGGCGCTCTCATGGTGCAGGCGGAAGGCCTGCGGCTCATGGTGCTGGAAGAACCGCAATGCCTTCTCATCCGCTCTGCTCTCAATGGCCGCCGTCTGAAGACCGGACATGGACATGCGATTGGTGGCGAGACCAAGGCGTCCATAGAAACCCTCGTTCAGGAAGGCGAAGGGATCGCCAGCCGTCTCCATGAACTTGGTCTCGACCCACTCGCCGGTGACGAGGTCGCGGCCCCTGACGAGCATGTAGGGGTCAAAGGGGATGACCTTCACTGGCATCAAATTCTGCGCGCTGACGATGGCGGGCGCCGCAAACAGTGACGCCATGCCGGTGAGGAAGCCCCTGCGTGATGATGTTAAGCTCATGCTATCTTCTCCCATCTCAAATCGAGGGAATGTTCGGGCCAGACGTGATTGACTGACGCGCAATGCTCACATGGAGCATATTCGTTGGTGTACTCATGCTCGACGTGGATGCGCCACGGCCAGCGGTTGCGGATCTCGGCCTTGTAGCGGAAGTCCAGCTCACCCGCCGAGGTCTTCGTGCAGGCGCTGCACTTGAAGCTGATGGGCTCAAGGGGCATCGTCGAGGGCCTTGAGGATCACCGCGTCGATCTCCGAGCTGAAGCGGTCGCGGCGGTTGTTGAGCTTGGCCACCTCGTGCAGCGCCGCCTCCAGCTTGTCGCTGCGAATGTTCAAGGCGCCGTTTCCAACCAATAGGTTGGCGCAGCGATTTTCCAGATGCTCGATGCGGTTGGCTGCATCTTCAAGCAACCCCCATGTGCTTTCGCCGTAGTCCCATTTGCGCAGCCGCTTCACAAGATCATCAGACATCTTCCCCCTCCAGTGCTTTTTCAGCAACCTCAACACAGCCAGCTAAGATTACCCACAAAGTTCCTTCTGCGGCGCCAACTGGTTTGGGCAAATCTTCATGCTCTATATCGGCAATCTTCCGCAGCGC
>Ga0181344_1000710_pt1 | contig 12969 bp, 15 predicted proteins | sample Su13VDMLBDD_FD_130098 | JGI IMG/M metagenome (GOLD analysis project Ga0181344, IMG submission 130098) | Freshwater viral communities from Lake Michigan, USA - Su13.VD.MLB.D.D | ecosystem: Environmental > Aquatic > Freshwater > Lake | place: USA: Michigan | collected 2013-07-15
AACCCGCGCAGTGTGGCTGCTGCCTCTGCCGATCCACCGCGCACGCTGTCCAAAAACTTCGCCATTTTGAACAGCGACGACTGAAGGCCTTCGGCTGATGTGTCGCTCAGTTTTGCGGCGTACGACAACGCGCTCAGAGACTCAACCGCAATCCCTGTTCGTGTCGCCATGTCGTTGAATGAATCACCGACGGACACAAACCGATAAACGCTTGCGGTTGCCATTGCAGCAGCAGCGGCAGCAAACGCATTCAACGCGGCCTGTCCTTCCCGCAGTCCGGCGGACATACGGGAAGAATCAGCCACAAGATTCACGACAAGATCGCCTAGACTAGCCATCGCTGCGCCTCATCAATGCCAGTGCCTCAAGGTCTGCACCTTCTTCACCCGGCTCCGCATAATCTGCCAGTGCCTTGACGATGTCCGCAAAGTTCTCTGAGGTCTGCGATTCACGGCTTGCCTGCTGCATTAGCAGATTAGCCGTGTTGATTGCTGCCCTCAAATCCGCTCGCCGTTCTCCCCACGGTGCCGCAATCATCATTGCCTGCTGCACCGTCCATTCGAACGGCGTATGTTCGTCCCTGACATTCCACCAGTCGTATCTGCCGAGACTCCGGGCAAGTTCTGCGGCGAACTTTGCTTCGGAGTCTCGCTTCAGTTTTTTACAAGTGCCTCAGTGCTGATCGGCTTTGCCAGCTTCGTGAGTGCGTCTGTAATCTGATGCAGCAGTGCGGGTGTCATGACGTCCTGCAGCATGTTCTCAATCAACACAGCGAACTCAGGATCTGACATTCCTTCGGGCTGCACAACCAAACGCTCACCGGCTGCATCGACCAGCGAAAACCCCAGTGTCAACCACGTTTTTGCCATGTCGCCGTCAACGTTTCCAATGCGACGAACTTCGCCGAAGGTCTGTTCACGAACGTGCAACCCGGTGTCACCAACCGGCAGGTGTCGGCGTTTTGCCAACCGCTCAAATACGCTCACAGTTCCGTCTCCTGTAGCTGTTGTTTCGCCGCGTGATACTTATCCCAATTCGGCCCCGGCTGATAACTGAGATCGGGATTATAGCCCAGAATGACGCCCGCCCGATACAACTCGCGGTCGCCCTTGTCGTTGATTCCTTTGGCGTTCATCGCGTAGTCCACGCGCAGGACTTCAAGTTCCTGCGGTGTCATACCCACGGCCTCAGCACACTCTGCATCTGCGGGCGATGCCTGACCAGTCCTGCATAACTGGAGAGCCATCAGCCCGCTGAACACAGTGCCCTTGCGATAGACGGCAATCTGCACTGCCTGCCCGTCGCGACTCTTGCCGGGAATCCACGACACCAGCGCAGCCAACTCAGGGGTTAGCTTGCTGGTATCGCAGAACTGATCGAGATTCAACGCCGCCTGCATTAGCTCGGTGCTCCGCTGGTCTCGATCGTGAACGAACCCTTCAGTCCGTCGCCGGGCGATGCGGTCTTGTCGAATCCGTAGCCGCACCCGCTGTAGATTTCGGACAACGGCGTCGCGTCTGCATACGTGACCTTGAAGTTCCTCGCGGCTGGTGCTCTCATCAACGTGATGAACGCCGCGTGCACCGTATCATCCGGATCGTAAAAACATTCGCCGGTGATCGTGGCGGGGTCGATGTATCCGGTGTGGGTCTTGGTTTTGTGTGCCACGCCGTCCAGCGTGGTGCTGTCAAACGTCTCGGCTTTCTCGCCCGAGATGTTCAGACTCGTGATCTGCGGGAATGCGGTGTAAACGCTGCTGATTTCCATGAGCAGGGCAGTGCCCTTGCTGGGGACTTTGTTGGGCATGTTACGTCAACCTTTCGTGGCTCGTGCCTGTTTGTTTGCGATACGTTTCGCTTGCACTTCCAGATACCTTTTCGCGGCCCGTTGTGCTGCCGCTCGTGCTTCACCTTTGACTGCGTTATACGCGCTTGCCGCCAGCCCCGGTTGCATCGCTGGCATGCGCCCACGATATGCAACAGTGCCTGTTGTTTTCTTGCGGTACTGTCGCCCGCTGCTGTCCGAATAACCTGCCATTGCTCCACGGTGTTTCAGCTTGCCCGTGTATCGTGCATCTGTTGCGAGAATGAACCAGTGCAGGTTTGCGGAACCGATCCCCACACCGCCCTTTGTTGTTCGCTTGCGAATCACTCGCCTCTTGACGGCACCCTTGCCGACGTTGAAGCCGACCTTTGCTTTCGTCACGTTGCCCCGGTAAATCGTCAGCCGATAGCCGACGGACTTGCCGACCTCTTTGACTCGCGGGTCGAGTTGGTTTGCCATCTCCGCTGCAATGACTTTCATCGCAGACTGCAAGGCAACTCTTGCGACCTTTCGCGCGTCCTTGCTCATGGTGCTGAACTCGGAAATCAACTCCTTCAGTCCGTCAACATTGATATCCGCTTTCATGGCTTCACCTGCACTTCGCAGGATATGGACGCCACAAACATCCGCTGCGAATACAGAACCGCCTTGTCTGCGACCTCCTGCGTTTCAAATCCTGCCTGCCAGACTCTGACACGCCAATCTGTTGTCACGTACTGATCGACCTGCCGGAGAATCTGCCGACACAACAGCCGCAGCGGATTCAACTCCTGCGGTGTGATGTCCGCCACCTTTTTCCTGACCCAGATCCGGATTGCGTGCTGCGTGTTGTCGACTGCGTCCAGCGTTTCGAACAACTGCTGCTCAGACTCATGGCACACGTCAACCCGCAGCTCTGTGACTTCCTCCGTCGGGTCAATTATCAGCTCGCGTGCTTCGGCCTTCAGATCCAGATTGTACGTTGTCCCTGCATTGATCCGTGCGACGATCGCATTGACGGCTTCCGTTGACGGTGCGAGCGTGCTCATATCACACCGCCAATCATTTTACTGTGCAGCCGAACCATCTGCGGGGAAGTCTGACGGAAGACTTTTTCCCCCGCAAATGGCTGCAGCTCATATCGCAACCCGGCAGACAAAATCACGTCGCCGGCCTGCGGTTGTGGATACGGCAAATCCGCCTGCAGCAGTATCCAATCCACCGGGCGCACCTCAACGATTTGCCCGTTGCCCAAATCGACAAACTGTGTCCGTCCTGCAGCCTTGCGTGCTGTGACTGAGTGCGACTCGACGCCGCGGAAATAGGTGACGGCCTGACCGGCTTCCGCCAGCAGATCCTCCACCATCTCTCCAATCGCGTCGTCGAAGTCGCTCACGTCTCACCCTCGCTCAGCGTGCATCCGGAACAAGTGCAGCAATCGCGGCACCCAGCTTCGTCAGCCCGGTGACAATCCAAAAACCGCTCTTCGTGTAAACACACGTGTAGAGGGCTTCAGCGGTCAACGCCAACTCATTCGTTGCGCCCACGACGACTTCGTTGACCTTGTCGGCAGCGACGGCGGAAATCAGTTCGCAGGCTGTTGTGCCCACAAGAATCCGCATGACCTGACCGATGTACCCGGCTGGCAAACTGATCTGATGATCGGCGTTCGCACTGGTCACTGTCACGAATGTGCTGCCTGCCGGAATCAATGCAGTCGTGAGACCGTTTGCGGTCGCGGTCACTGCGGCCTGCGTCGTGGGCATTGGGGCATTCAGGATCACCAGCCCGGTATTGTCGCCGGATGCCTGTGCCTGAACTGCGATGCCCATGTAAACGCCGTTACCGATCTGGTTGGCTGCGCCGCTGCCTGCATCGCCGCTGTCCGGATCGCCGGTTGCGTTCCAATACACGGGCTGACCGGCAACCCATGCGCCGGTAATCTTTGGCACCTGGTAGATGCCTTCAATCTGCAGCGAACCTTTTTCGCTCGCTGCCAAATCAGTCGCGGTCACACCAACAATACCACCGGACACAACCACGTCACCGCCGATTTTTGCGGCTGCGGGTGTGTAGTCCACAGCGTCATCGTCGCTGTGGAGAAATGCGGGACTCTGGGCCATGTGTATACTCTCCTCATGGAATGAATTCGGAAGGAATCCCGGCAGCACCTACTGCCGGGTGTCGGATCAGGCTGCGCCCTTGCTCTTGACGCCTGCCAGATATTCGGACTGTGAACAGCCGAAGTCATGGTAGCCGCGAAGCTGAATGCCCAGCGTGTTGAAATCGGCGTCAGCAGATTCAACCGTCGGGCTTCGCTGCCCATTCAGGAACGAAACCACAACCGGCTTCATGATGTCGTCGAACAGGTACCATGCGGTGGTGCTGTAGCCGCCACTGTATGCGCTGTCGGACAACTCGGTGGCAACCACCGGGCGGTACTTGTTCGCGTGAATGTTGGCGTCCGACGCCTTCACGGCATTCAGGTTTCGCGCGACATACAACGCTTCGGCAACCGATTCCAGTTCCGGCGGAACGAGCAGCTTCGTCGGCTGTCCGCCCAACGTCATCCGGCTGGTTGACTCTGCACCCGTCACCAGTGGTGACAGTCGCTGCCGGAAGGCCTTCACGCCGAGACTCAAACCAACGCCATCGGTGCCGAGGTTGGTTGTGCCGCCCTCGATGTAGTTCGTCCGGGCGGTCGTCCAAAACGTGGTGTGATTGCTCAGGAACGTCGTCCACACCAGACGATTCAGGCGACGGGCTGCACCACGTCCGAGGCGTGTTCGCAGATCGTCGAACGCGCCCAGATCGTCGTTGATGATGTCGCGACGGGTCAGCGAAAACATCTTCGCGTAGGTGTCAGCCGATCGCGTGTACGACTCTTCGCTGATCTTGCCGTGCTTGATTACGCCACCGGGTCCGAGTTCCTCATACTCCATGTCGTCCAGCAGACGATAGGACGTGTGGAGCTTGAAGTCGGCAACGGACTTGATTTCCGCAATCTCTGTCCAGTTGTTGGCCACTTCCTCGAAGCCCTGCAACAGTTCCTTGTTGGCCAAATTGCTGAAGATCCCCGGCAGGCTGACGGTGCTGAATCCGGCCTGCAGGTTGCGACCGAACGCAAATTCCATCGTTTCCCGCAGGTTGCCGTCATGCAGTTTCGTGCCCGGCATGACGTTCATGCCGTTTGCTGCTGCGGCCATCAGCATCACCTGCTGCAGCCCGATGCGGCCCTTGAACTGGCTGTGCGCGGCCTGCAGTTCGGCGTCACTGAATTCCTTTTCGGCTCCCTTGTGACCGCGTGCCATTGACAGCCCGGCCTGCAGAATCCGCGTCGGATCTCCGCCGTTCTGCGCCGACACGAACGAAGTCGGGCGAGTGCGTCCGCTGCTCACCTGTCGCTTCAGGATTTCGAGTTCCACCTTTTCAGCTGACCAGTTGTTTTCCAGTGCAGCCGCAATCACGTCCGGATGTCCGGCTGCCTTCGCCTGAATCTCTGCCTGCTGACGGTACACACCGGCAATCTGCTTTCGCAAATCGGCAGCAGCCTGCAGGTCATTCACCGCACCTGCTGCAGCGGTCTTTTCTGGATTCGTCGGCATTGCTGCCACCTCTTTCTTCTGCGGGTCCATGTGTTCTTCGGCCTGCACCGGTGCTGCCGACTTCATTTCCCAGGCCTTCATCAACGTGGCCTGATTCTCTGGTGTCATGTTGTCCAGGGACAACCCCAACTCTTTCAGCCAATCCTCAAACGACACGGCTGCAACTCCTGCAAGGGCAGCCGCGGCTGCCAGGTTAACTGCGGTGGCTCCGTCTGCCCCCATTGGCAGAACGGATGTTTCCCGCAACACTGCGCGGCGAGCGAGGATGAATGGGCCTGTTTGCACACGCCCATTCACCTCAACAGACTCGCCGACTTGTATCTCAATTTCCTCGATAATCCGCGCCCCGATGGACGCTTGCCATTGCTGGCCCTTCGCCCCTTGTTCGAGAACGCCCTGAACCTTCAGCGAAACGCCCGTGACCGGCCCTGCCAGCATCAGGCTTTCCCCGTCGTTCTCAATGGTGTCGGTGACGCCCAGCGTGTCCTCAACCGTGTTGCTGTGATCCAGCAGAATCGGAACGTTGCCGGGTGTCTCCAGTCCTGCCAGATCCACGACAACCGGCAACGCAAACCCGCTCACCGGCAAAGGTCCGCCGGTGTATGCAAGGATCGAAAACCGTCGCGGCTTCGTGCCTTCGGCGGCTCGCAGTTGCAGTGGTGCTGTCAGTGTGATCGGCTTCATTGCTTCTTGTCCCTCGATCGCATCTGTTCAAAGACTTTCCGCGCCCATGCGGCTCCAGGATCTCCGCCCCATAGTGCCCACGCGATGCGGCCTTTGCTCGGGAACCCATCTTCACCCGGGGAATAGCCTTCGCCTTTTTTGTCAACCTCATGCCGGGAGAAATACCGAACCATGCGGCTGATCGTCTCGGGACTGACGGCCTTTCCGTTGCTCAGATCCCGTGCCCGTGCGATACCAACGGCAGTTCCACCACGCCCGAATTCGCTCCTCCAATCGAGTCCCTTTTGTGCCTCTTTGCGAACGCCCTCGGGTGGCGTGAAGTCGATGTCATCGTATTTGCCCGCGGCCTTCAAATCGGCTGCGGCTTCGACCTCGGATAGTTCATCGTCGCTTACGCCGTCTCCGGAAAGCACGTCGTCCAGCAGTGCCGCAATCCGTTCAGGCTGCAGTCCAATTGTGGCCAGCGTCTGCTCTGCCATGACGCGCGACATATCGCCCGTTTGCACGTCCTCCAGAACTCGCCGAATGCGTTTCTGGTTGTTCGTGAATGCTCGCTGTCCGAGTGTGGTATACTCGCCAGCAACACCCGCCGCGGGCTGCTGGGGCTGCGTCTGATCGACTTGCGGCGTCACGACGGCAAACGGTGCCAGCATTTCCTCGACGTTCTGCAGCGGTACTGCGGGAAACGCCGAACGAATCAAAGCCCGGGCAGTGTCTCGTGGAATGATCCCTTGCCCAACCTGCGCGATGATTGACACGATTGACGCGACCTGCGCCCCGTTCATTGCGGTGTCGGCAACGGCAGTCGCCGCACCCGTTGCTGGATCTGTTGCACCGCCTGCAGCGGGCTGAACATCGAAGGTCTTTTCGAACACAGCCCGCTTGTATTCCTCGACGGACACGCCGAAGTCTGCGGCTGCGCGGGTGGCCTCCATCTCCCATTCTTTGCCGCGTCGCGCGTGCTCTTCCGACAACGTGCTCTGCCCGGTGGACAGTCTGACGGCTGCAGCGTCTGCGGCTTCTGTTGCGTCCAGTTCCGGTAGCGGTGGCCACGTCCACTGATGATTGATTTCCTCGATTCGCGGCATACCGGACAGCAAGCCCGGCACAAACACAGCGGACTCAAGAAACCAATGCCAGACACGCTCGACGATTGCCCACGTGATGCGGTCGCGTTCGACGTGCACTTCAGGTGCCCACACGTTCGCCATGTCGCCCTTGAAGGATGAGAAATTCGCATCCTTGCCGGTGCCTGCGGCCAGCGTGTAGGGCATGTTGGTGCAACGGCAGAAACTCATCAACGCCTGCCGCTGGAACATTTCGTACAACGGCCCCGGCTGCTTCGGCTCAACCTGTCCGATTTCCCAGCCCTCGGGCAAAGTCGTCAACATGTTTCGCGTCAACTCGATCTCAGCGAAGTCTGCACCGGATGCTGCGGGTGTGACCGCTGAACCGGTGGACTTCAGATACATGGCAAAATTCGCTGCGGTCTCGGCAGAGAACAGCGTTGCCAGTTCCTGCCGCCGCATGATCGGCAGCGTTTGCAGTGCAGGTGTTGCCCGTGGAATTCCGCGCGTCTGCCCCGGTCGTTCCTGTCGGTACAGATGCAGCACTTCCGTTGACGGATACCAATCACCACTCAGCATACTGACGGGGGCTGTACTGCCGGGGTGATGATCGTAAACGTAAAACTCCAGCTCGTTCAACGCGGGATCAAACCGCACGCCGTCATCAACAAACGGGTCTTGCAACTGTGACTGCTGCCACGGCATGGCAATTTGATCGGCTTCCAGCGTTCGCAGATCCAACGGCATGGGATACCACTGCGGCCGTTCGGCCCGCATCACGAACACTTCGCCATCTCGCCAGTAGGCTTCAACGGCTGTCCTCAGCATCTCGCCGAAATCAACACGGGCAACCCATCGACGCCACGCCAACTCCAGACGCTGATTCGCTGCGGCGTCTTGCGTCAGCACCTGCAATCGCGGTCCACTGCCCACAATGTGATTGACGGCCGTTCGCAGAATACCAGCATACCACGAATTGTTTTCGGCTTCGTATCGGCTGCGGATTCGCACGACTCGACGGACTGCCGGGGACATTGCCGCGCGTGCTGCCAACCCGTCCGCGTTTGTCCAGTGCCTGCGGTTCTCGGGTGTGGTCTGCGCCAAGTCGAACTTCGCACGCACCTGCGGCGTTCGCGGCGCGGTGGCAACGGCGGTTGACGTGCTGGCGTATCGGCGTCTGCGGCTCACTCAGTGACCTCCGGGCGGGACAATGCGGAGAATCATGGCCTTCAACGCACCGACTGGGCTGGCGATAGCCTCTTTGCTGGCAAGGTGCTTTTCGTACTCAATCAACTCGGACAGACTGCGGCGCGTGACTGTCACGCCATCATTGCTGACGCTCGCGGCTTTCGTCATTTCCACTTCGAGTTGTTCGGCGGGTGTGGTCATGCTCGCATGATTGACGCCACGCCAAACGCCTGCAACTGCTCACTTGCTACCGGTGGCAACAATCACTCACACGGATCGGAAAACCGACGCTTTTCAAATCGCGGTCGCGCGTTCAGGATTCGCTCGCCGGTTGTGTGTAGTGTGTTGCAGGACGGGCACAATCGCTCCCGGAGCACGAACCCGGCAGTCTGCCGAGTGCGGTAGACTGACTGCAGTTCGGCACCGCACTTCTGACAACGCAACCCGTCGCCCTGTTTGCGGAATTCCGTCATCGCACACCCCCCGGTAACGAAAATTTGCGTCGCTCCTGTCTCTGTGCCTGTTCACCGCTCATGCCCACACCACAGATCGACGCCGCCACGCAACACCCGACGAAACAGTCCCACCAGTCGTTATCGCGTCCGGGTGTTTGCTCCCATGCTACACCATGTGCGCCATCATAGGAAATGGCTTTCGGGATCTCCGCCGTTAAATGCTCGACCAACAATCTATTCGCCCGCTCGTCCGTGCCCGGCAGCAGAACCGCCGAAGGTGCTCCGGGTGTGGTCAACAATCGCCGGGCTGCGTGAGACTTCCATATGTTGGCGTCGTACTGGACGTGCACCGGATGATCCGCGCGACGCTCCACCCAATACTGCCCCGTTTGGCGGTCCTTTTGTGGCTCGCCCCACAGGTGCACGGGCTTCCGTCCGGGCTTCGGCCCGAATCCTTTTGACGGCCTGATTCGCGTGCGGTTCGCCGACGCCAGAACCTGCGACTGAATGCGGGGTTTCTGTTCGCCGTCGCTCCAGTCCTTCAGGATCAAATCGAGTTGCGGAAATCGCTGCAGCAAATCGGCTTCCAAACAATTGTGGGCATGGACAAACGCCTCTTCCCACGATACGCCCGGCTTGTCCTGGCTTAGTCGGCGTGCCAGATCGCTCTTGTAGAAAACCGGCCTGCCCTGATCCGGCCATGTGCCGTAGTCCACAATGCAGCCGCTGAAGTCGCGTTCCCAACTGCACACCATGTACCATAGCACCTGATCGCTGCTGTCGATGAATGCGGTTGTGTAGCTGGCCTGTTGTGGGATTCGGCTGCGCTCAACCTGCGACAATCTCGGCAACAGTGCCTGACTGTCCAATCGAACGCCGGACTTGTCCGCGACCACTCCGCCTTCCTGCTGAATCTCACGCTGGAAGAATTCCGGGTCAACGGCTCGGATTGTCAGCAGGGACTGCAGGGCGGACAGCTCCTCGGGCAGCTTGTCGTGCTCCCACGCCACCTTTGCGCCTGCGTCCATATCGGCCCGGTTGCGTGCGTAGAATTCCTGTGCTGCGGCTTTGCCCTCTTTCGGGGTCTCGCCTGTCCCCAGCAGTGCCGCGTAACGGTCCCACAGGTCCATCCGCTCGGGCATTCGCAGGACCGATTTCCAGACTTTGCCGTGCCAGTCCGGATGTCTCTTCCGGTCCATGAATCGCTCGGTCAGATCCTGATGTGCTCGCACCGTGCACACCATCACCGTCGCCATCTCGACACCCAACCCGGCCAACCCCATGAAGGTCTTTGTTATCAGGTCCTCACGCTCATCCGTCTGGCTCGGACTGGTCGAACTCTGCGGTGTTTGCACGTCATCGAATATGATCAGATCCGGGCGAATAACCCGGCCATCGTTTTGAATGTAACTCAGACCGGAAACGTCCGTTGCCATCAGGCTGAATGGTGCCACGTGCACCTGTGACGATTCACTGCCCGGAATGTCGGGAAATACGATGCGGCCTCGGTCGTCTTTCGCGTGCAACGTCAACAGTTTGCCGTTCAATCTGAACTGCCGCTTCGGTTGTTTTGATTTCAGGATCAACGGCACGACTTCCGGGAAGTCTGCGGCCAGCATGTCAGACGAAGCGAGCAGGTTGAAAAAGTTCTCCCTGTGCTCGCTGGCCTTGTCGTCCGTTGCTCCGGTCAACACCAGAAAACGCCGGTGCCCATACACCGCCGCCCAGATCGCCGCAACACGGGCGCATGTCGACTTCAGCCCACCTCGCCTGACTGCATGGGCTTCACGTCCACCGCCCAATATCACCGCTTGGAATCGCTCAAACATCGCCACCTGATACGGTGCCAACTCGATATAAAACGTGCTCTTGAAATAGGTCAGTGCGAAGTCCAGCAGATCTCGTTTGCAGCGGTCCCGTCGTGTCTGATTTGCGACCGGTGGCAGCGGCCCGACTTCCTGCGCGGCTGCCGTTTTCGCGTTGATGACTTCCGCGTTTCTGCGGCTCCGGTCGCTCGCGTAGTTGTCCGTGAATTGCAGCCCGTCGATCTCGGCTGCAATGATCGGCAGAACGTCATCCGGCAGGCTGCTGAGAAATTCGGTTAGCTCGGATTCGCTCAGCGATTGCAGACGCAAGAGTTCGTCCGGCGTCAGTATTGCCGCTGCCATTCACCTGGACTCCTACGTTGACCACTGGGGCAGGGGCGGGTGTCGTCGGCCTGTCATTGCTTTCCTTCATCGCGACCAACACACGCGCCGCCGCAATCTTTTCCCGCATTGAACCTTTCGCGACCACCTCCACCAGCACCTTCGGAAGATTTTCCAGCAGCTTGTCGGACAACGCCCAGCCCTTGCGGATTGCGGATTCCATCTGCCGCAGGTCCCCGCGGGTGTGTGCCGGATCAGTCAGCAGTGTGGTTTCGGTCATACGCCTGCCCTCGCAAGTAACTTTTCTGCGTTGTGCCGTTCCATTGCTGGCCCGATGTATTCAAAAACTGCACATGGGCGCTGCCCGCCACCCTTACTACTGCCGCGAAACTGTTTGTACGCTTGCGGTTTTCCAGGTTTGTAATCGCATCGCCACTTGTCTTTCTTAAAACTTCGCACGAATTGCGGATGTGCTGGATAGGCTCTGGTCCTGAATCCAGTGGCCTTGTACGCCTGTCCGATTGTTTCCATCAACACGAACGCTAATCCGAGTCCTTGCCAGTCCGGAAGAGTAACACAGCGCGAAATGCCTTTAATGTTTTTTGCGCTTGCGTGCGGCTTGTGCAGCACTCCCGCAAAGGCAGCCAGTGTTCCGTTCGCCCACAACCCGAAGCATGTTGCGGCTTTGTGCAAGTCTGCCGTCAAATAATGATACGGTGCGAATAGCTCCCACGCCTTGTAGGGGAGTCGTGCCACCTCAATTGTGATTTCTGGGCGTCGCCGAAGGCACCTCCATTCAAACTGCAGTGTCGCAGGTTCAAACACCCAGTCAGGCTGCAACCACTCAATCACGTCGTGATGACACGTCACCGCAACCAACTGCCGGTCATTTTTTCGAATAAACTTTTGAACGCTGTGACACGCCACGCTTGCCACTTGTCTGTCAACTACGCTCGTGAACTCATCAATCACTATCAACCCGTCCTGCTCAAGCATCCGCCTTGCAATGTCTGCTCGAAACTTTTCGCCGTTACTCAAGACATGATACGGTCGCAGCCACGCCGGAACGGTTGAAAACCCTACGCTGTTGAGTGCCGCTGAGATTTCTTCAACCGTTCGCGTCGCTGGAAAGGCGTCGATAATCGACCGATCATCCCATCGCAGAAAGTGTTCATATTCTTCGGGCCACAACTTGCGTGCGCAGGTGGTCTTGCCGCATCCAGAGGGACCGACAATCAAACCGATGTTCCACGGCTTATCCTCGATTGGCAAGTTTGCCACCCATTTGCGAGTCTGTTTTTTTTCTGGCGGGCAATCGAACATTCCGCACACTTGCCTGGCGCGTATGCTCAAATCCAAATCACCGCCCACTACGACATTAACGGCTGGCATTTGTACCCCCTCTGTTCCAGTTCGGTGATCAGTTGCGACTGATCTGATTCACCTTGCGTAATGACCACAACGCGGTATTCCACGGGCCCAACAGTCAGCCCCTCATCGGCTTCTTCGTCGCCCTCTGCTTCACCCAACCCCAGCAACTTCCCCAACTCATCCGCATCAAAACCCGTCAACCCCAAATCAATTTCATCCGCGTGCAGGTCCTGCAGTTCATTCGCCAGCATCGCCTCATCCCAGCCGCTGCTCAGGGCAATCCGGTTGTCCGCCAGAATGTACGCCCGCTTTTGCGCGTCCGTCAGGTGGTCCAGACGAATACACGGGACCGTCTGGAGCTTCAGCAGGTTTGCGGCCATCACCCGGCCATGCCCGGCAATGATGCCGTTCTGGCCGTCGATCAGAACCGGATTGCAAAACCCGAACTCCTGTATGCTGCCTGCAATCTGCGCCACCTGCGCGTCACTGTGTGTGCGTGCGTTGCGTGCGTATGGGATCAGGTCCGATGTCGGCACCTGCTCAACCTGCTGCGTTCCTGTGGGCTTCTTCGACGTCATCCCCCTGACCCCCTGATTTTTCGGCCAAAACTGCAAACAAAACAAACTCTAATCCGAGGCAGATTACGCGA
>Ga0181344_1000711_pt1 | contig 12938 bp, 14 predicted proteins | sample Su13VDMLBDD_FD_130098 | JGI IMG/M metagenome (GOLD analysis project Ga0181344, IMG submission 130098) | Freshwater viral communities from Lake Michigan, USA - Su13.VD.MLB.D.D | ecosystem: Environmental > Aquatic > Freshwater > Lake | place: USA: Michigan | collected 2013-07-15
ACGCGGTTGCGGTAGGCCCATCGGTCGAGCGCGTTGCCGGTGAACTCAGGACCTTGATCGGTCCGGATCACTTGCGGCAGGCCGCGGAACTGCCCGACCTGATCGAGCACCCGCGTCACATACTCACCCGATATGCCGTGGTCGACGGGGATATCGATCGCTTCCTTTGTGTAGTCATCGACGATCGTCAGGCACTTGAGCCGACGACCGTACTCGAGACTGTCACTGACAAAATCCATCGACCAGATCTCGTTCGGCGCCAGCGGCACCTCGAGCGCACGACGCTCCACCGCCACACCATGGCGGCGCTTGCGCCGCGCCACCTGCAATCTTTCCTCTCGGTAGATCCGCTGCACGCGCTTGCGGTTGACCGCTTCGCCTTGGCGACGGATCAGTGCGTGGATGCGGCGGTAGCCGAACCGGCGACGCTGCGCAGCGATCGACTTGATCGCCTCGCGAAGCCGACCCTGGTCACGGTCACCGGCCGCCCGGTACCGCAGCACCGTGCGCGAGAGCCCCATTAGTCCGCACGCCCGACGCTCGGATATCCCGGTCTTCGCCCGCATCGCCTGCACCGCCTCGCGCCGCGCCTGCGGGCTTACCGTTTTCCCCGCGCGATGACCTTGAGCGACTCGATGTCCAGCATCGCCTCAGCCAGGAGCTTCTTTAACTTCCCGTTCTCGCCTTCAAGTTCGCGCAGCCGCCGAGCATCGCCGACATCCATCCCGCCGAAGCGGCTGCGCCACTTGTAGAACGAGGCGTCGCTGAACCCGTGTTTACGCCCGAGCTCCTTCACGGCCGCACCAGCCTCCACCTGCTTCAGGAACCCGATGATCTGCTCGTCAGTGAATCTCGACTTCTTCATGCCCGATCTCTCCTTGGAAATCGGACTTTACTAACCTTCCCGTGGTACTGAAAACGGGGGTCAGGTCATGGGTGCAAAAGCAAATCGCAGAGGACCCGTCAATTCTTGGGCTAGGCGAGTTAGACCTTCGTGATAAAGAACGAATTCAGATAGGCGCAGGTCGGCTAGATCTCCTGCTCCAAGATCCTGAGACGCTGAAGCGATACGAGGTAGAGGTACAGTTAGGCTCTTTGGACGAGAGCCATATCATTCGTACAATCGAATATTGGGATCTTGAGCGTAAGAAGTATCCTCAATACGAACATGCTGCCGTCATTGTTGCTGAAGAGATCACTTCTCGATTTTTGAATGTCATTCAATTACTGAACGGAACCATTCCATTGATTGCGATAAAGATGACGGCATATCGCAACGGTGATGATGTTTCGCTTACCTTCGTAAAGGTTCTGGATGAACTGCGTTATGGACTCGTAGAAGATGATGAGCCTGTTGCAGAACCAACGGACCGTGCGTATTGGGAGCAACGATCAAGCAAAGCGTCACTAAGTCTTGTCGACACATTGTTTGAGTTGATCAAGCCAATCGAACCGACTGCGCAACTGAAATATAACAGACACTACATTGGACTTAGCGTCAGAGGATCTGCTCGAAACTTTATCCACTTCCGACCACAAAAGCGGGCTGCTGTTGTGAAAATCAAACTCGGAAGAAGCGCAGAAGTGGATAACTTGATTGAGGCAGCCGGTCTAGAGATACTGCCGTATGAAGATCGTTGGCGTCAGTATCGAATCCGAATTGATGATGCAACAACCGCAGCGCAACGACATACCATCGTGCAAATCGCCACACAGGCACGAGAGCAGTACGGACGGTCAGTCAATTGATTAGAGTCCGAGGACGATTCTTCCGTGAGAACAGTACCGGAGAGGCAACCGGAATCGTCGTGTTGCTCGCTTGCAGTACCCGTTGGTTTTGTCCGTTTTCCAATTGCACCAATCTACACCAATTGTTGGCTTTATAAGTGGCGAATAACTCACATCATCCGTGACCTTTATTTTACAGGTAGCGCCCGCCAAGTCTCACCACCGTCCTCGCTCTTGTAAACCCCACTGGGGTTCGCCACGTAAACAACAAAACCATTCGCACTTGTAGCGATGGAAATTCCTATGGCTGGCCCAGAGCGTACGTCTAAAACGCCACTTGCGATGGCCGTCGTCGCAGTAACAATGCCCGCACCAAGAAGTAGCCCAAGAAAGAATTCTTTTGTGTTCATATACACCTCGTGTATCTAAATATTTTTAAGTTTACGACTACTGAATATCCTGCATCTTAAGAAGGCGACGAACCAACCGAAGTGTAGCGCGAACATCACCCTTGTAGCCCCGCATCGCCGACCGACGCTTACCTTCCCTCGTCTTTGGCCCCGTAGATCGCTCCCACGGCTTCCATCGGTGGATCATCTTTGACCGTATAGCCCGATGCTCTGCTGTCCTGACGTAACTCATCTGCGACTCCTAAAAGTTGGTTTGGCGTATTTTGGTTTTCCCGCGCACGCGTGGGGTCTACCCCGTTGTTGATCTGCTGCGGCCCCGTTGTTACGTTGGCCTGTCTTGCGTAGATAACCGGCGGATTCTTCACGTTAGACAGCGTCTCAAGCGTCGCGCGACATTGGGACTGCGCCTTCAGGGCCAAACGCATAAAACCCTCTGCGTGAACGAGATACTCCTGACGCAGCGATCGCTCGGTAAGGTTTACAAACAGAGACTGCAACGCATCCGCTTGGTTAATCAACATTGCTTCAGCACGAGACAGATCGCCATCGTTTACCGCACTAGCGTGATCACGAAGTGTCGCCAGTAGTCCCGGAAGATCTATCTCGTCCGCAAGGCTTGCAGGCTGCATCGCCCTCTCAATGCGGTAAGCAGCAAACTCGGGCGAGGTCAGCAGCGCAGCATAGTTCCGTCCTGTCTCGTCATCGGTCTTTCCACGAGCAAGCGGAACCGCCTTGCGGGGGTATGTCCCATTCTGTGTTCTTCGTTTGCGTGTCATAGGGAATATGCACGCTGGGTAGACCGCCCTAGACCGGCAAATCTCTCACCTTCTTCTATGTACGACGACTCTCTCGCGTTACGTATAAGAATCACCGGTCTACCCCGGTCTACCTGCACGAATGTAGGTGCGATCCCGTCGCTTCCCTTTTCGCTTGTCGTACACCCAACCGTTAGCACTTATCGCGTTCCGTACTTGGGTTCCCAAACGCTGTGACTGCTCGGCAAACATTGGCGAGTCGGGGTCAATGTTGAGCGCAACCCTAAAAACCTCGCGGGTGGTTACCGTGTCTGTGGTGAGTTGAGATAGATAATTGGCAATCGCGATGTCCAACTCGGTTAAGTCAACTCGCTCGGCTTGCGCATTCTCCGCAAGTTTTAGAGCGTCACCAGTGAGATGCCATTGTTCCCCCAACTTATAAAGATGCACTGCCTCGGCCCATAGTTGCTCTACGTCCTTCCGCAGTAACTCTAGATCAACCTTGCCGACGCTTACGGGCCACCAACGACGGTTACCGGTACGGTCACGAAGAAACAGGGTCTCATTGGTGGTGCCGATAAAAACGCATTGACGCGGAATGCTCACCGTCCGACGACCGTACGGGGGGCGATAAGTATCCTCGCGCTGGGTGATAAAACTCTTTGTCGCCTCCACCTCCGCTCGGCGTACCGCTGATAGTTCGGCGAGTTCCACAATCCATCTACCGGGAAGGACGAGGGCCGCATCTTTGTTCCGAAGATCAGGAAGATTGCCTAAAAAATATTCCGGCTCCAGCGCAAGAATTCGGGCGGTTTGGGTTTTTCCAGCCCCTTGTTGGCCCGCAAGAACAAGTACATGGTCAACTTGCTCACCCGGTTTCATGATTCGGGCGACCGCTCCAATCATCCATGCCGTTCCGACGGCAGCGAGATAACGCTGGTCGTCAGTCGCATTAAGGTAGTCGCGGAGCCAACCACAAATGCGAGTGCCGCCGTCCCACTTCAGGGAAAGCAGACGATTTCGTAAAGGATGCCACCGCCTTTCTTTTGCGATTAGAGCGACGATCTCCGCGATTGAATTCGTTGAGCGACAGTCAATATCCCGCTCTTGAAGCCAGACCTTCAGATGGACATCGTCGTTATCAGTCCATTCGGTTCCCTCGGAATGCCAAGGGGCTGGCCGCGTCATCTCAATTCGTGTCGCGAATTCATTAAAGCGAAGTAGCCCCGCTAACTCTGGCGCAAATCTCAAGGCTTGGGCGATATTTCGCTCATCACCGACATACCTACCGCCACGCCGCGTGAGGGATGACCGCCAATCAGTTATCGGGGTGGGCGGAACCAGCGGCTGGCCAGATTCTTTAACTTCCGCACCGTGCAGGCGAATCTGCTCTCGGTTAGTACGCTCCTGCTCCCTCTTGATCCGCTCAATATCAGCCTGAGACAACTTCATGGCCCTACTCCGTCACCACGCGACTCGGCTCGTTGGAGAGTGGAATTGGCGTAACCAACGGATGGACTTCAAAGGACACGCGACGGCTGGTTCCGACCGACAGTGGGTTCCTGTGGAGACCTTTAGGTTCGCCCGGCACATCGTTGACGACCGCCTCAACGACGAGATCGATCCATAGGCTTAAATGGACCGGAGTCGGCATCGCTATTTGATCCGACGACCACGCGAATTGCGTTGCGTAAACACCGCCCGGGCGACGTCAGGTGCATCCGGGGAAAAGAATCGTTTTCCCGTCGGATCTCGCTCGCACGGGAGCAATCCGGAATCCGCGTACACCCGGACTCGATGTTCTGAGATTTTCGCCTCTCGTGCGACCTCGCCGGTACTGAGTTGCCTTTGCATATAACTCCCTTTGGGGCTTGCTAGTTGACTGACTCACCGATAATGTATTTGTTAGTGGTGAACACCAGCAACATCACCACTATTATCGTATTTCGTGGTGACCTCTTGAGAAAGGAAGTCAGATGGAACCGGCAACTCAACAGCAAGCCCTTATAGATTCAGATCCTGCGTTCAAGTCGGTGATCGGTCAAAGCAAGCACCGAATCACAGACGACCGTACGTTGCTGCAAGCCGTAATGGATTTCGCAAATGACGAGACCGACTCAGAACCGGTTAGGGATTCTTGGAGACAGTCGCTTGCGATGGACATAGGGCTATTTCCGCCAATTGAGCAGCCCCCTAGTGCGTGGCGAAAGTACGAGCGAGAGGTGAGAAATCAAATACCTGAAAGCAAAATTGATAAGGCCGTGACGAACGATCAACAACGTGCAAAAAACGTCTTAACCGAAGCAATGCAAGATCTCGCTGCCCTCAAGACTCGGCTACAGCGGTATGCCGCTAATAACGACGGGCGCTTGGGAATGGTACGAACACCCGTGCTGATTCAGCAGGATAACGACCTACGAATAGAGTGGGCGCTGGAGGGAGGCGCGTCGTTGATAACGATTTTGTCCTACGCAGCGGCATTACTGATTACTGACGAGGATCATGTACGGCGCGATCTCTGTAGATGCAGTCTTGATACATGTAGCAAGTTTTTCTTCGCGAAGAAGAGCAAGAGTGGCGTTGGGAAGCCGCGTACACGGTACTGCTGTGACGAACATATGAAAAAAGCCCACGAAATTGATAACGCGAGGAGGCAAAGAGTCTCAAAAGAAAAGAGACGACAAGCAGCATTGCAGAGACAACGCAGGGGGCGCGGTAAATGAGAGCAGCGATCTACGCTCGGTTCAGCACTGACAAACAGCGACAGGAGTCGCTAGATGATCAAATAGCCGCGTGCCGAGAACTTTGTCGTCGCGAACAGTTTACGGTGGAGGGCATATTCCACGATGCTGGCGTGTCTGGCGGAACTACCGAGCGGCGTGGGTATCAAGATCTTTTGCTTGCGCTGAGATCCTCACCGCGCCGATATGACATTGTGATCGCTGAGGATTTATCAAGGCTTTGGAGGAACCAAGCCGAGCAAGCCCCACGACTCGCCGAACTGCGTGATCTTGGCATTCATGTACTCACCGTGTCGGGAACGGATAGCAGATCAGAAGGCTTTGACTTGGTTGCCTCCGTAATCGGTAGCATCTCAGAAATGCAAAGAAAGGAGATCGGGTACCGAGTACGCAGAGGATTGAAAGGCAACGCTTTGAGGAGAACAGCGACCGGAGGCAGGGCGTATGGCTACCGAGACGCTGGAAAAGTTGTAGATCAAGAGCAGGCAGTTATCGTCCAGACAATTTTTGAGCAGTACGCAGCAGGCTTTAGCCCCCTTGGTATTGCGCAGCGCCTGAACGCACTTAAGGTACCCTCCCCCGGCTCCTTGTGGAAACGCACTGAGCGTCGTCGCGACGGATCTTGGATGCCTTCCGCGATATTGGCGATTTTGAATAACGAGCGATACATCGGTCGGATTGTGTGGAATCGTTGCCGCTGGGTTCGCAGCGCGAGGGACAGCAAAAAACGTCGCCGAATGCTCAATCCAGAATCCGAGTGGGTCATCTACACTGACGAGTCATTGCGCGTCGTTCCAAACGAGTTATGGACTGCCGTTAAAAATCGCCAGCAGGCCACCCACGAAGCCATCGGAGATCGCATTTCACGCGGAATTAAGCGTTCCAGCGCGCAGCGTACAGGTAGGCAGCCCAGATATTTGCTCTCAGGAATGTTGCGATGCGAGTGCGGAAGCAACCTGACGATGGTGAACAAGGTTTCCTATCGCTGCTCCGCATCACTTGCTGGGGCATGTACAAATTCATACTTAGTTCGCCGCGAAGCAGCAGAGCGAGCGATTCTCGCGGGAACCCAAGAGGCGCTGCAAGACCCAGCGATCATTGATGAAATCAGCCGTCGCGTCAGACAGGAACTCCGCCGCCCTCGTCAAACGAAGGACTGGGGCAAAGAGCGCCAGCGGGTTCTGGGAGAGATTGAGAATCTTGTAACCGCCATCGCGACCCAAGGCCTTCAGTCCAGCCCCACCCTCGCAGCCCGACTAAGATCCACCGAATCGGAACTCGCGTGGATAGAAACTCAGGCCAGTCGCCTACCCGATCCTGAGCGCCTACTCGCCAACCTAGAGGAGTTGGTGCGGAAACGAGTCTCAACCCTTGCTGACGTAGCCACAGCAGCCCCGGAGAAGGCCAGAGCGGCCCTTAAACAGCAGATCGGAGACAGGATAACTGTGACCTACGACAAGGCCGCGGCATGCCCCGTAGGACTCGTGGAAATATCAGGACTAAGGCTGCTGACAGGGAGCGGGCCGTCAGCGGAATTTATGGTAGCGGGGGTATGCTACCCGACTTTCCTACAAAGGATACCACTGCGATGAGTAGGATGCGGAGCAAGCCCTACTGCGCGGTGTCGCCGGGGAATACGTTACGCCAGAGGAACTTGGCGGGGCTAAAGACGTAGCCGAGGCGTGGGCTGCGGGAACCCTGCGGCTAACGGAATTGCCCTAAACGTCACCTCGCGCGCTTACTGCATCGGAAATTCTTACTTCCAACCTTGTTGGTCAACCTTGAAACGGGATAAGGTAAACTTTGGGTGGCGTTATGTAGGGGCTGCTATGCGAAGAGCGTTCATCCTTTTGCCTATTTTGGCGTTCGTAACCCTGTCGGTGGCTGCGCGGGCTGACGATTGGGTTGAAGTAGCCCAAAGCGATGACGGAGACACTTACTTCGTCCGTGCAAGTAGCCTCAAACAAGGCGTCAACACTCTTCGCGCATGGGTTCTCGTTGATTTTTCAACCCCCCTTCGTAGCGGCGCACGCTCTGCAATCAACCTGTACGAATTCGAATGCGACCGCGAGCGGTCGCGTCAACTTCAAACGGCCGAGTATTCGAAAATCGGGGGGAGTGGGGCAGTTCTTTTTTCGTCATCAGCCGTCAACGAGTGGCAATACACCATCCCGGGAACAGTGTTCACATACGTACGAACGGCGGTTTGTGGAGTGTCGTTGTACAAAAAACTCCAAACTAACGACCGAGACGGACTAAAAACGGGAATCGCCGCCCCACTAGAGTGATTCCTACGGCATAGGAAAACGCGGCAACCAAGCGGTATTCGCCTGTCTGACGCGGTTTGCTCGGACCCAGTACTCTTTGGACTCTACTCAAATGTCGCGCCATGGAGATAAGAATGACCACTCAAAAAATCGGGCTGGTGGCGATCATGGTTTTCGTCATCTCTGGCTGTACAAATACCTCAAAACTACAGGTGGTGGTTGACCCCGCCACTGTCGTAGACAAACAGAAGTACGACATTGACGCAGGGCAGTGCATTGAGGTCGCGAAGTCGTACGATTTGACAACTCAAGCGACGGGTAATGCAGCGGTCGGTGCAGTCGCCGCTGGAGGCGCAACGGCGGGGGTGGCAACAGCCGTAGCCGGGGCGGTTTTCGCGCCAGCCATCCCGTTCATCATCGCCGCTTCACTGCTCGGTGGAGGCGTTGCAGGTGATCGCGTCAACAAGAAAGAACTAGCAGCCCGAGAAAAGATACTAGCGGATTGCCTTAAGGACCGTGGGTATAAGGTGTACAGCGGGAGCGGTTCTTGAGCCGCCGCATCTCTGATGCATGCGGTTTCCGAGATTGATCACTAACGCTGCGTCAATTGGCTGCGACAGGCTCATGCCATGCACGCCCTTGACCCGATCCGCTTACGCGACCTCACGCGCCCAGCCCGCCGCCGTGAGCGTAAACTGCGGGCAATAGAAACGGCATGCCGTAAGCCCAAGGGTTACCCAAAGGCTACGGCAAGATCGCAGCATGGTCGGACGGGGTGGTAACGGGGGGTTAGGGGGTTAAATCGCGCAGGAATCACCGCCGTTTCACTCTGCCCGCCCCTTTTGGGGCGCAAAGGGAACAAACCCCTAGAGTGCGGTGTTGCTCAAACAACCCCATGCAAACCCGTGAACAAGTGATCGCCCGTACCGAGGCAACATTAGGGTAAGGGCGGTTTGTAGAACGCTGCGACTGGCTAACGGATCACGGGCCGTCCGTTAACTTTTGGATTTCTCTTTCACACCTACCATCTTCCCAGCAATCTAGCGTGCGGTTGATTGACCGAACCTCATCGTCTAATGACTTTACTGAGCAGCGTATTTCATCAATCGCACCGTGGTCTATGGCATTCACTATCTTGTCTAGTGAGGCGCTTATCTCAGTGAGTTGTAGGCCAATTTCCGCCAGTTTCTCGTTGATATTGACCAACGGATCGTTCTCGGCGCGACTCTCCATTCGTCCTTCCATGACGTCTACTTTATGTTGAATTCCCCATACCGCTTTTTTGATTGGGTCTGCGGCTTTGGAGACATCCTCAAGTAGAAATCCGATCTTCCAGAGTAGATACAGCGCGTACCCTGCTGCCAAAACAGCCACGGCTTGCAGCATTCTTTCTTCCATATATCCCCCAGACATCTAGACGTATTGACAGCCTATCGGCAGTCCCTAGTATTGTGTCCGATAATTTATAGTTATCGGGAACAATACCCCATGAACGACAGCACCGCCCTCGCCCTGCCCGCCAGTCTGCAAACCGCCGTGCGTGAGGCCGTGGCGGCCAGCACCGCAGACAATACCGAACGAGCCTACCGCAGCGATGCCGCCGTGTTCGTCGCGTTTACCGAGAAACAGGGACTCTGCCCGATGCCCGCAGCCCCCGCGACCGTTGCCGCCTTTCTTGCCGCAGAGGCCGAGGAAGGCAAGGCCGTCGCGACCATTCGCCGCCGTGCCGCCTCTATTGCCGCATGGCACCGCCGCCAAGGCGCAGCCAACCCCTGCGCTGATGAATTGGTACGGGCCACCCTGCGCGGTCTGGCCCGTCAGCGCGGTACCGACCAGCGGCAGGCGGCAGGAATTACCCATACCGATGCCGCCGTCATCCGCAGCCGTATGGGTGACTCGCTGAAAGATTGCCGCGACCTTGCCTTGATGCTGGTGGGTCGCGATCTGCTCGCCCGCAGCAGCGAGTTGGTGAACCTTGAGGTGGCTGCCGTGGAGTTTGAAGCCGATGGCGCGTCGGTGGCGCTGCGCCGAATGAAGACCAGCACCGAGGCCAAACCCTTTTGGATCGGGTCAGAGGCCGCAGAGGCGTTACGGGCGTGGATGAGCCGAGCGGGTATTACGGCAGGGGCGATATTCCGCAGCCTCACCAAAGCGGGCCGCGTGACCGAGCGGCTACTGGATACGCGGGACGTTCGCCGCATCCTCAAAAGCCGCGCAATGGCTGCACGGCTCAAGCACGGGGCCAAGGTGTCGGGCCATTCGCTGCGCGTAGGCATGGCGCAGGACTTGGCAGGCGCCAATACCGACCTTGCGGGCATCATGCAGGCAGGCTCATGGAAGTCTGTCGCGATGGTTGCCCGCTACACCGAGCGGGTAGCCGCCAAACGCGGCGCAATAGCGCGGTTCTACGCAAATCGCCAAGGCATCTAGATGTACTTACGACGGGAGCAACGGCATGGAAAACGATAGGCGCTTACTGGCAGCGGCCATCTTTGCTTTAGCGGCCGCCTATTTTCTCACCAACTTGCACAAAGCGATCCCGCAGCCAGTCGGGGGCGAGGGTGACCTTGGCGGCGTGTACATCCACAACACCGTCACAGGTGACGTCGTTCATTGTGTTGGCAGAACAAGGTGTCGAGAAATCACAGCAAACTAGCCGAGTCTTTTTGCGTCTCATTTAGATGAGCAGGCGGGGCTGGTACCCCGCGCTGTCCCAACCAAAGCGCCGTTGGAGGGCGAATGGCTAAACAGAACGCTATCCTTGCGTTTGTGACGCCTCTTTGGCGGGCGCGGAAATGGCATTCTCAACCCATTCAACACAGGCAAAGATAGTCAATCGCCTTAAGACGCAATAACCTTGCCCTTGGCGCTATCTTCTTCATGGGAGAAGCACGATGCGATTTCTAGTTATCGCCGCTCTAACTGTCGCCCTCGCAGCACCTTTCGCTGCGAACGCGGCCCTAATTGAAAAAATTAAGGTGGGCAATTGGGAAGGCGGCGCTTATAACGATGACAACACGAAAGCCTTCCTGTCTTGCACCGTTGGAACGACCTTCGTCAACGGCACGTACCTCAACATCTCGTCCTATGCGCTTGGTGGTACCGGGATCGGAATTTTCGCACCGACCTTAAAACTGCAAATAGGAACACCGATCTCAGGCACTTTGAAAATTGATGATCGCTATTTCACGACTTTTGAAGGAAGAGCGATTGCAGACGGGGGCTTCAGCGTCTCCTTTCCAGAAACCGATTCAATTTTTGAGGCATTGAGGCGAGGTCGTTTACTGACGGTTACCTCTAGCGTTAGAACGATACAGTATGACTTGACTGACACCGCTCGGGCGCTAACAGCATTGAAAGAGTGTGTGACGAGGTATCGCCCTTTCGCTCGAATAAACACGGAGTACGCTGCATGGTTGCAGCGCAACACGTGGTTTAACGACCCGAAGTATGCTGCTGCGAAAGAACTCGCCATAAGAATTAACTCAACATTGCTATCTGAGGGCGCTGACTCATTCGCACGCGCCTTTTACGACGAACTAGATCGGCGACTGATGGCTGTCGTAGAGGAAAAAAACTCGTCAAACGGCTCGGCTGGCGTGATGGGGTCAGGCGTTGTGGTCGCGGAAACCGGAGAAGTCCTTACAAACTTTCACGTAATTGAGAAATGCGTCGGGCCGGTGGAAATTAGGTCTTCAAAAGGTGTTAACCAAACAACCACCGTACTGATCGAAGACAAGGCAAACGATCTCGCCTTACTTTCTTCAACCGTTAGAGCCGATTCCCTTCCGTCCATCAGGAAAAGCCCTATCAGGAATGGAGAGCAAGTTGCTGTCGTTGGTTTTCCGCTTGAGTCCTATGACATCACCATAACCGAGGGGGTCATTAGCGCGCTCTCTGCGCTAAACATCTCAACAATGATGACGATTTCGGCTCCGGCCAACCCCGGTAATAGCGGCGGACCAGTCTTTGATTTATCCGGATCAATCGTCGGCATTCTTACGAGCAGACATCCGGACCCCGATGCCCAGAATACTAACTACGCGATCAAGCAAAGCGCGGTGCGGGACTTTCTTGCCCGCAGAAATATAAACCCCTCCGGGGCGGGATCAAGAGTAAAGATGTCTTTTTCGGAAATCGTAAGAAACGCAGAGAACTTTACGGTGAGGTTGAGTTGCGCAGCGGAGGCGACTGAGTAATGACGCCCTCAGCATGGCTCTCGCGAGTTGCCGTGTGCGTTGTGATTCTGGCATTGGCAGGGTGCGCCGATCAGTGGGTTTGGATGGGTCTATATCAACGCAAGCAACCCGTTTGAGGTGTATCAGTTCTTGAAGGCTCATTATGGAAGGTTGCTGATGACAGAGAATTCGATTCCTGCTTGATAACTTCGCACCTTCTTTAGCATCCTTTTTCAAATTCACCCCTCGTATCCGTCGCTTTTTGACGACTTTCCGTGTCTTTAGGGAGCGATTTCTGGTGATATAGTCACTACCTCACTGTCCCCTCGCTAGTCGTCGTGGGCTATCCAAATGAAAAACATTCGCCTTGAAGAGATTTTGATCAAAACGCACCCTGAGTTAGACGAAGCATGGGTGACCTGACCCCCTTTTTAGTACCAAGGATCAGTTCGTAAAGTCCGTGTTGTTGAACATACCTCAAGTGATTGCTTCCTGCCTGGCGTGCCCGGCATGCCGGGCACGCCAGGCAGCGGCGAACTCGGCGGGGGTCTGGTAGCCGAGCGCGCTGTGCGGTCGGCGCTGGTTGTAGTCGGCGCGCCATGCCCCGATGATTTCGCGTGCTTCGGCGAGCGATCTGAACCAATGCTCGTTCAGGCACTCGTCGCGGAACTTGCCGTTGAAGCTCTCCACGTATGCGTTCTGCGTCGGCTTGCCTGCTTGGATTAGTCGCAGCGTCACGCGGTTGCGGTAGGCCCATCGGTCGAGCGCGTTGCCGGTGAACTCAGGACCTTGATCGGTCCGGATCACTTGCGGCAGGCCGCGGAACTGCCCGACCTGATCGAGCACCCGCGTCACATAC
>Ga0181344_1000713_pt1 | contig 12884 bp, 28 predicted proteins | sample Su13VDMLBDD_FD_130098 | JGI IMG/M metagenome (GOLD analysis project Ga0181344, IMG submission 130098) | Freshwater viral communities from Lake Michigan, USA - Su13.VD.MLB.D.D | ecosystem: Environmental > Aquatic > Freshwater > Lake | place: USA: Michigan | collected 2013-07-15
CCTGATACTTCCAAGTAGTCCACGAAAGAAGACTAGCGTAGGTTGACTCGGGTACCCTCTGCGCGTGACTTGGTAAAAGCGAAACGAAAGGCGACGGTGACGGTGAGTCATCTTACTTTGAGTTGAGCTAAGTAACTTCCTAAAAAGATTTTCTTTTTTAATGTCACTTTTGACAGGGTTACTTATGCTCACTCAGGTCTCTGGTTCTGGTGAGTTGTTTTCTTCTTTAGTAGGTTAACTAACGAGCGAAGCGAGAGCGACCAAGGGGAGCGACAGAAAGAAGAAGATAAGAAGAAGATGAAAGGAAAGCTAGCGCCCTAGCTTTGCGCTTTACCTAGAAACATAGTGGTTCCTTTGTAGTTTATCTTCTGACCACGCTTGATCATGTTGCCTTTTGCGCCAACATAAATTGTCTTACCACTCTTTACCCGCACATATCTTGTGTTTGGAAAGATGTTTTCCACCTCTTCGGTAAAGATAACTTCATCTTGTATGTCCAACTTGGCAGGACTTACATCCAACTTGACCTTATCTCGAGCCAAACCCACCTTCTTCTCTAGTGAATCAAGAAGATCTTCCCGGTAAACTCGCTTAAACCCAGCCAAACACCGTTTATCTTTGACTTTGATGTAGTCAACCTTCTCCACAAGTAAGGCCAACTTGTCCTCAAACTTGTCTCCATACACCTCTTTTACCTTCTTCTCACTTAACTCGTACTTTTGTGTCATCTTTCCTGCACTATACGCCCAATCTTCATACGTCAACATCAGGGCACGAAAAAATGACGCCCAGCCCTCCACAGGAAGACTAGCCTAGTCATGCCCAAGTTCACCTCCACTCCCCAAAGCAAAGGCTACCTAAACACGCTAAGGAGCAATATCGCTCGCGTCACTTTTCTACGCACACACAAGGGCAGTCTGTCAGAGTAAAAGCAGCCGTCAAGGGCGGGGTTGCCTTTGTAAAAATAAAATGTGAGGGGTGGGATGCGTCGCGTATTTCGGCCATACAAAGAATTCGATCCCCTCCCCCCCTACTTTCAAAAAAGAAAGCAAGGAAAAAGAGAAGGGGCCGAATCTTTGTTCGGCAGCCGAGGCGATTTTGCTGCGAGTTTACATGATGAGAACGGGCAAACGCCTTTGGGGGGAGAGGGGGAGGGCTCGACGCATCCAAAGCATTCAAGCCCCAGATGCGCCTTGCCTATCACCTATTCACGCTTGCCTATCCCTTTCCCAACGTTGGAACCGCTTTTTGCCTAGCCTTTCCCCTACACACTCACAAAGCGCCACAACTCCACAAAGCGCCGTCACAATCATCATCGGTGCACAAAGCGCCATAGCTGCAAATAATACTTCTTTCATGGTTTTTTCCTTTTTAGGTTATCTCCAGACTTCGGGATAGGTTGCACAAGCTTGGCAGTAGAAATCGAATCCGTCCCTGTAAGAAACCGCTTGCTGACTGCAAACACAGCATTCAATCGGCGTTAAAATAGGATCCTTTGAGTAATATGCGGTTGGCTTCCAACTTTTACCGAATCCGCAATAAGAGTATCCCCGATCATCTAAGCCGTTATTACTTTGCCACACTTCAGAATTGCGCCAGCTTCCTTGGGATTCGTTAGCGATTAGCAGATCCCCCGAGTTGGAAAGGAAACTCATCTTGCCATACCCAAGCTTAGAAATATCCCTTTCAACATCTGGAATGCGAATGTGCTTAAGCGTGCGAAAATAGGTTTCGCTATCCGTCTTATCTTTCTCTGGAACGATATTTGACAGAACACCGTTGTGCGCGCCCACCCATTGTCTAACGTCTCGAACCGCTGAAAGCTGGAAAGGATGAACGTTATTAAGGGAAACACTCCCATGCGTCCCCATTCGCCAATGTAAAATGGCGGGGACATTATCGGGTAACCGAGATAATTCCTTCCAAGCGGCGGTTTCATCTAGGCTTTTACTTATCCTGAGTTTTCCGTTTTTCGCGTAGGCTAATCCGAATCCGTCTGAGTTTATGTCCCATGCGTTTTGGAACTCTTGTTTTGATGGTTTCCAAGCTGAATTTGCTTTTCTTGCTACTAATAGACACATAATTACTTTTCCTTTCTTTTATTACTTGTTAAATCTACTGTTTATTGCCGCCAATACATATCTCCCTTTTTCGATTAATAAATGAGCGGGGATATCACTTTTAGCGAATATTTCTAATGCTTCAACGCAGTCGCAATATGCTGCAATCCGTTGTGGCTTAAGAGAACCTGAGAACATCCTCCACTCGATTCGGTTTCCAGAGGATAAATTTAGGGCTGAGTATTTCCCTTGAGTACCCCTTGCAAGGTCACGCAATCGCCTGCCTCTTGTGCCGTAATAGGCTTCCGAATAAGCGGCATAATCTGTACAATTCCTTCCTGAAAGGGTGATAAGTTGCGAGCGGAGTCTTTCCACCAAATAGCAAAGGCGCATCAAGTCTCTTTCACGCCACCCTTGCCGATTACGATTAATGTGACAACCTGCCCACCTGCCCCTTTTGCTTTTAAGTTGCCAACTTAAACCGCCGCAGTTGCGTGCCTTTTCTTGCACTAAAGCAACATTCTTTAACAATTCTTCTTTTGATTCAAAGAGAGAGAAAATGACTTCGACGCCCGTTTCATGGCAAAGGGAACCGTCTTTTTCCAATATAATTTGATCACGCTTCAAACGTGGATCATTGTGAATGTCCCTAGCGAATTGATCCCTTTCATCCTCCGATTCAAGCTCAAGTTCAAGCTCAAGACTCCAAAAAGGGAAATCCAACTTATCATGCGGGATTCGTGGACGCGATTGCGAATGATATGAGTGAACGGAGTTTTCTTCTTCAGGAATACAGTCTCGGCAATATAGCGTGCCGTTGAAGTGTTCCACCGCTTCATCATTGTGATAAGTATGCTCACACCCCTCACAATAAAACGTGTCAGAATCCACACAAGGTGAGCACCAAAGTTGCCTCCGATTATCCACCCTTACCCGATGAAGGTTGCATGGAAGTTCTAGTTCGTCGCAACTCTCACAATGGTTAAGCTCGTTAACGTGATGCCATCTTCCATCTATTTCGCGCGCATCTTCGGCGGGGCAGTAATGGCCATTATATAGCAGAACCGCTTCATCTTCAGTTATCCAACAAGTGGCAGGTTCACTCCAAACGAGTTTGAACCTTTCGGCGATCCTATCCTTCTTACGTTGAGGGATTTGCCATTGTGTTTGGAAGCTCCAACGTGTTCCATTCAATACGTTCAATGCTAACTGTTGTAATGTCATAACTTGCTTTCTTTCTTCTGTTTAGTTTGTTTTTTCACTCCCACCGTCCACACCACACCGAACCTATAGCCTAGGCAAGGTCACTAATAGAGCAAACAAAAAAACGGTGCTGTTGCCGTTTATGCAAGCGAGGCAGATTGCCTTGCAATCGGAACAAGATTCCAGGCTCCACAAGTTGGTGGAATATATTATTCTGGCGGCGAAGCGGCGGCGGAGCGTCACAATCTCGGCGGCATCTCGATCATTTTGGCTAGGCGGCCAAATCGACGGTGGCTGGCGGCGGCACGGCCCGGCGGCAAATCCGTAATTTCAAATTTCAAATTTCAAATTTCAAAAACCGTAATTTCAAAAATCGAAATCGTAATTTCAAATTTCAAAAATCAACCCAATGATTTGCGTAGTTCATCCCACTTGCTTGCCCTGCTCTTCTCTGTAATGGGTACATGTACCTCATCTACTGTCGCGCCGAAGATAGCAAGTACACCTGCCAGCCTGACTGCATCTTCTTGGCTATCTTTAAGGAAGCCTTCCTCTTTAGCCTTAACAAGTTCTGAGGCTATTCGTTTAGCTTCATCAATGAAGGCTGTGTACTCCAGTCCCCTGCCAAGCAAGGGGCTATGTACGAATTTCAAATTTTGTTTCTTCACTTCTTCTTTTGGGCGCTATCAAAGAGATCATCGATCTCAGCGTTCCCGTGCAGGTGAATGTGGTTATGAAGCTGCTCTGGTGCCTTAGCCTTCTCTACGGCTATGTACTTATCCAGAACGATACCCAAGGTCAGGACGCTATCTTTAGCGTTCATCTCTGGGAGCAGGTCAATCACTCGGTCAGATGCGGTATCAATGATAGTCTGCATCTTGCTCTTTAGATTGGCCGTGAAGTAAGCCTCTCGAAACTGAGAGTCGTAATCTAGGAAGTAAGACTTAACCTCACATACGGTGTTGTGACTGGTGCCAACTTTTTCGGCTATGTAATGAGGGCCATGGCCTTGGGAGTAGAGTTCTAGGATTTGCTTGCGTTGATCCTCCGAGATACTGGCAAAGAGTCCCTTGCCATTGATCTTCTCCATCTGCACGCCCATAACGTGGTTCTCGATCTTGACGTTAGCAAGCCCGGCAAGCTGTCTTGCGCGGGTCTCGGCTGACTTGTACTGGCGTTTCTTCTTCTTAGGCTTCTGGACGCTCATAGACGATTACCTCGATATCTAGGTCTGAGAAGTTGAGTTTAATAGGGGCTGTGTTGCCCATCATATCACCTACAAGCAAGCCAGATCCCACAAACTTTACCGTTCTATTGTTGTAAGTGATTCGGAACCCTGTGTCTTGATCTTTCCACAAACCCTCGTCATCCACAAAGATAATGTGATCCCTATCAAGCCTGATGGTATCAACTAAATCACAGTTAAGCCACTTGTAGATAGGATCTAAGCTCTCGCCATCGTAAGTTACGAGTCTGGCTGTTTGGTTGCCTGCATCAAAGAGCAGGGCTGTTTTGTCGTTTAATGCGATCATTCTTTCTCCTTATGTATCTTTCTTTTGCTTCAATTTCGCCGCACTCGCGGCAGTACTTCTGGATGGTTACGTTCTTCTCGTAGTTACTACCACACTTCACACAGATTGCGGCAGTCTTTTTGTACTTAAAGCCTTTACGCTCCCCGATATCCTCGGGAAACACAACGATGTTACGCCTAAGTGCATCTAGCACAATACGATTGGCCTGCCGATAAAACTCTTCCGTTAAAGGTTTCGCAGACATTGGAAGGAAATAGTTTGAGTGATCCTTGCCGCCATCTTGGTTGCTGACGGTTTCGAGTAACCAAATGCCATGATCTCTTCAATAAACGCTTTGCGATAAGCATTTAAGAAGAATGCTGTGACATCTAGGTCGTAGAAGTCTAGGTCAAGGATTGGGTTCTTTTTGATTTTAGTTTTGGTTTTCATATTTAGACAAGCATTCATTTCGTGTTTAATTCCGTGTTCAATTTTTTGTTTAATTCGGCTATTTGAGCTTCAAGTTCAAAGACTTTACTCCATCTCGGAGTGCCTTTATTCCAAGACTTTACTGCAAATTTAGCCTCTTGTTCAGATGGGCCTAGCGCATCGCAAAAATTGCACCCAACGGAGTAATCAAACCCGATAGACGCTTTATGCACTATCACATCTTTGCTTTGGCAAAATGGGCAGGCGTTGATCTTCATCTCTCTTTCCATCCCTCGATCAGTAGTTTGACCATCATCGTTGCCATCGCCAGCACTATAACGGTTCCGGCAGCAGCAGCCAAATGTACGCAAACGTACATGAATATTTCTGTAAACGATTCCATGTTCAATTCCCTGACTTGGCTACCATAGCCCAGTAGTGAGCCTCTTTCTTAAGTTGTTCAGCGGCATCGAGAGCGGCTTTGAGTGTTGGCCTAACACGGGATAGTCCCTGCTCTTCCCACCATTCGACATCACCCCACAGCATCCGCAGGTCAGCTAGGGCTTCCTTAATCTGTTCGTCAGTCATTTTGCCTCCTTTGCTGCTCTGATGAGTGCGTCTGCCTCGGCTAAAGCAGTCTCTACAACATAAAATCCGTCAGCGAGCAACATCGCCGCAATCTCCAGTCGGGACGGTTCTGGCCTTTTCCGCTCAAGCAATGCCGCCTGTCCGCTATTCTCTAGCCTTGCATCGTGTAGGACTTGCTTGAGTTGCTCCACTTCAGCATGAGCCGCATCGTAATCCTTCATTAAGGCATCAAAGTTTGCCTGTAAACTTTCTACGGTAAATTGTAGCGCCTTAATCAACTGAATGTCTTCTTGTGATCTCATATTAAGCCTGCTCCGCTTGGAAGGTTTTATAGATCTGGGACAGCACCATGTCTGCATCCAGTAGGGCTGCTCGGTCACCGGGATATGAGGACATATCGTCCGGGGTGCGGTTGCGTACCCGTTGCACCAGTTGCTCGATGCACTCCTGCGACTTCGAGGTTAAGTGCCTGTACATGATTAGGGTGGATCGCAGATCAGCGATTACCTGCGCTTGTCTGTTGTGCGCCTCAACGTATTGATTGATTTGTGTTTCCATATATTTGATTTCGTTTGTTAGTTTACCGACAGTTTCACCTATATCGATCTGTTGTTGCAGTCGCAAGGTTTTTATTTGCTCCATCAAGTTATCGATGACTTGTGCGCTCATTTTGGTAGAGAGAAGAACTTTGCGTGCCTGCCCGAAAAGCCCAGCTTGGTGCTTACACCCGATGGGCCTGAGCGTTGGATAGGAATGCTAATCTCGCGCTCTCCAGCATCTTCTGTGAGCTTGACGATCACAACCGCAGTCGCGTCTTGCCCGATTGCCCGGCTCTCGCGTGCCCTGCCCTGCTCGTTAAGCTGCGTAATGGCAAACACCACGCACCCAAGTTCAAGACCCAGCAAACGCAACCTGCGGCTAACCTCGGCCACCTCACGCTCTCGGGTGATGTCCTTGTGGCTTGTCAGGTCACAGCGCACTAGTTGGATATAATCAACAAACAAGATCTTCAGTCCGTCCTTTGACTTACCCATCGCTCGCGCTGCTGCCACTATGGACGCGATATCGTGCAGATCATCACGGATCACAATCGGCACCTTGTTGAGTGCGTTCATAGCCTTGAACACACCCTTCATCTCACCCTCGCTTTTCACGCCCTCTGCTAGAGAGCGCAAAGATACCTCGCCTAAGTTGGCTACAAGCCTATCGATGATCTGCTGTGCAGACATCTCCAGACTGACTATCATTATCCCTTTTTTCATATTTCTCTATTTTAGTTTCAAGTTTACCAACCAACTCCTTCAACTCACGGATGTGAGTCTGCAACCCTGCTATCTCTCTATCGTTTCCCGTTGCCGGGCCGTGCGCTTGTTCCTGTTTTTTGTCCTTCATATCTCACTACTTTTAAGTCTACTTTGATTATGTCACTCGACTGGTTCTGTGGCAGCTTCTCGATCTCTTCGAGATGCTTGTATGCTTCTTCCTTGGTTCCACGGAAGACAACGTCATTACAAATCTTCGGCCTCGGCAGCTTTACATCTGCAATGACGGTCGTCTTGCGGAAGACAATGTAGTCTAGTCCCATGGCCGCTTACTGATCGTTCTGATGGTTGGAAGTCCGGGCCATACATCCTGCTCTATGCAATGCTTAAGCCCTGCAACTGCAAGATCTAGCTTCACGTTTGCGCTATCTAGAACCTCCTGATCTGGCTTAACCCATTGAGCCAAGAACGGCTCTTCGGTGTCCACCACAAGGAAGTAGAAGTCCACTTCATCAAGGTCGTGAATCTGCTTAAGCCCATAAGCATACCACGCTGCTTGGCGGTCGTACTTGAGGCTAAAGAACTTGCTGTCAAAGCGCATGATGTCGCTTGTGGTCTTAAGATCCACAATTGCTGGCTTGCCCTTGATCTCGGTAATGACATCTGGACGTCCCTTGCATTGCATCCCGCCGCGCTCCCAGAACATGCTGCCTTCGATGATCTTCTTTGCAGAGATCATGTTAAGCAGAGGTTCGCAGGCTTTAACTGCACCTTCAATGCGAGCGGCTTCCTCGGCGTTAACGACGATCTTACCTTGATTGTCGTAGCAAAAGGCTTCCCACTCGGCCTTTCCAGCGTTAGTGCGACGATTGATCTCTGGTGCCTGCACATAATCCACGCGCCCCTCAAGAGCAAGTGAATGAATGCAAGTGCCGAGTTCCATCTCCTTTGATGGCTTCCACTCCTGAGTTCCGCGCCACTTGTAATAACTTGGGCAAACGCCAAATGCGTCAAGTTGATGCTTAGAAAGCCCGTCGAGCTTTCTGTACTGGTTCATTTCCAAATCGAGGATTAGTTCTTTTTTCATTTCTTGTAGCTGTTGTTGGCTTGTAATGCTCCGCAACCGATGATGTTACCACCCTGATCGCGAATCAGTTTTGACGGACTAAGCAGGTCTGCTCGTTCCGGCAGGCACTCACGGATATACGAACTCACAACATATAGCACGCCTTTTTTTGCAGGAGGCATATTTGATACGTCTCCCTGTGTTGCGAGCATGATCGGTATGCCTTCCACGGAGTCTACCTGCGATAGGTACGAGTGACTGCGCGGGATTGTGCCTGACGGTTCAATGTCACCGTACCCGGTGATGTTAATTTTGTGCGGTGTTAAGTTGACTAATTTCATGTTTGATTATGTTTGCGATTACGTTAAGTACCCAAGTTGTTTTCCCTGATTTTGTTTCTCCACCAACCACGATCAAGTCTGATTCGCGCATCGGTGTCATGTTATCAATCTCTGGAAAGCCAGTTCTGATTCTGGTGCTGTTGTCATCACCAGTCTCATAGCGTGTAGTTGCCTCCATTAATTGAGCTTTAGTGTCAAGCACTTTAGGAGGAGCAATCTCATTTTGCACTCCTTCCGATACTGCCACCAGTCCCGTCAGAAACTCGTTCAAGTCCCCGGATCGGATATCCGTCTGTGCGTTGTGCAATACTATCTGCATAGTCCTGCGCTTTGCTGCTGTACGGGTTAGCTCGATGAACTCACTAGCAAGCGACAAGATCGGACAGGCCGTGTACAAGTCACTCAACTGATAAAACTCTAGATGAGTATCCTTCCGTGCCAACTCGTAGATGACGCGGATGTCAGTCGCCTTGCCTTGAGCCGCCTGCTGGAGGGTTATCTCTGCAATGTTTCGGAGTTGGATGTCGAAGATGTCAGCAACGCTAAAGGCTGCTTCGGTGATCTTTAGCAGCGCCTCGTCCGGGTTGTTCAGGATGATACTGACAAGTCCTTTCTCGGCCTCCTCTGCACGGCAGAACTCAAGATCCGGCGTTGGGTTACCACCCTTCTGTTTGCGTGTTTGCATGGCTCAGTAAATTATCTGCTTTCTGGTAAACGCGAACTGGTTGTGCCGCCAACTTACGGGCTTCATCGTCTTGATACTTCTTGGATCGCTTTAGCCATCCAGAAAGATACTTTCCAGTTCCTCCAAGTGTCTTCAACTTGTGCGTGTTTGTGAGTAGCCAGTTTTGAGCTTCGCGATACTGGGCAATGACAAACTCCTCGCCGTAAGCGGCAAGATGGTTTTGAACCAACAAGTCTGGTGGCGTGTAGTCATCTTTACCTTTGCACATGAATTTAAAATCAAACGCAATGGATCGCTCAGGTTTCCCCTTTTCCCCATCTTCCTTCCTTTCCCCCACACCCCCTATCCTACCATCTTCCCCCTTTTCCCCTTCCCCCTGCTGTAGGCTTTGCTTGAATGCATCGAGAATCTCAGGACAAGTATCCTCAATCATTGCCTCGACTGAGTTGTAGCGTTTGCCTGTTGGTTCAAGATCCTTGTTCGACGGAAAGGTTGGCGAGGTCTTGTACTTCCACATTGCATCCTCAAGATCCGTTGCTGGCTGAACAGGCGTTGGCTCATCGAACATACGGACTACCTCGTCCTGCGTTTCTGTGGCCGTTTCTACCACGGGTTCGGGTGCTGGCTGATAAGGTACAGCGGACTCAATAGAAGCTGGCTTAGAATCGTCGATTGGAATATCGAGTTCGATCTTGGTGCCGCCTGCGGTTGTGATGCGAAGTTTAACCATTGGATGCGTCCTCCATGTCTGCCTTAACGAGGATGGTGATCTCAACCAACTTCTCGCGGACTTCCTCAAGTGACATAAGTTTAATCGCGTCGCGAATAAGGCTTAACTCCTTAACGCCCTGCTGTTCGCCACCCTGCAACACGCTGACAAACACGCCGTAGGTGAGTGCCATGATCTCCATAACGCCTACATCTCCCTTTGGAGTAGCAAGCCCGATTTTCCCATCTTCGTGCCGGGTAACCAGTACCGCACTAACAACGTCTTCCCCGATTTCTACTAAGTGTCTTTGTTTTTTCATTGTTTTTTCTTTGTTAAAGTGTGCGTTGCCGCTGGCGCACCCCAGCTTGGATACAGAAATGTTTACGCTAGTTTGATGATAGTGTCTGCAACCGCATCTAAGACACCAGACTTCTTAACCTCTGACACGCGCTCACACAACTCAACAAACTCTCTCAGTCTAGCAATCTCACGATCATGGTCTGCCCCCATGAAAAAGGTTCTCAACTCTGCAAGTTCTTTTTTGATGGCATTAACTTCACCAAGGTAATTCATCTTCAAACCACGCAACTCTGCAAGATGTTTCTTGATGTTCTCACGGAACCCCTCCATGTCGTTCCCAATCCCGAGAAAGAGTTGGTCAATGGTGGATCTCGCGTCTTCTGCCGCCAAGACTAATGGCCTAGTTTCACGGGGCATCTTTTTGATCTGATCGCAGATTGCCATCGCCAAGTCTTCCATCGCAAAGTGTTCTTGGTTGTTGATGATGGTTGTGCGGATCTTGCCGTTGTTGTTGTTGTCTATGCTGTTTATGATTTTGTTCATGTTGTAATTTTGTTGGTTGAAGTGTGCGTTACAGTCGCACCCCTGTCTGCTTTCCGATTTCTTCAAGGGACACCTTTGACAGCAGTCCTCGGAACCTACAGATCGGTTAAACTTGCTTGGTTAGCCTAGTTCTGTTGGCAGATATGCACCTTTACAGGCATCCATTCCTTCTCGCAATAATTGGAAAAAGAATTCTGCCTCCATTGTTACCTTCCAGCCGCTACGGCTTTTCTTGTGGGCAATGATGTACGGCTTAACGCCGCGATCCCGGTCAGCCTGTTCGCAAGCCTGCTCAAGGTTGAGCCGCTCGACAAACTTAACCTCCATGTGAAGGGACTTAAGCTCATCGCAGATAACATCAGGTGACTCTGTGCCACCTGAGAACTGCTGGCCTCGACGGGCAGTGAAGCCCTCCTCGCGGAGGACATCACGCCACAGTCGTTCGCCCCTACACCCCTTCTGACGGCTGTTGATCTTTTTTGGCATTGGCTTGATACTTGTGAATATCGCTTGCCTTAAACCTTACGGTACGAGGGCCGTACCGAAAGTGTGGGATTTTGTTTTCACGCGCCAATCGGAGGACGGTGTTTGTTTCTAGCCCTAGCTGCAAGGCTACCTCTTTGGTTTTGATGAGTCGTTCCATATTACCATCCAAGATCATCTTCGTCGTCCTTCTTTGCTGGGGCAGCAACCTTTGTCTCAGCCTTCTTCTCGGCCTGAGGGAACTGCCTTGCCATGCCTGCACGTTCGGCGCTGATGTACAATGAAGTGGCAATAGCCTGAACATGTTCCGGGCTAAGAGCCTCAACTTGCTTGGCAACCCAGCTTGCAGCATTGATAGCCTCGACCATCAACTGGGCATTCTGGAAGATGAACGCCTTTGGGCTGACAGCAGAGGGGGCCACAATGGGACTCTTGCTGGTTACAGCAGGATTTGGCCCTGTGCTTCCACCTTGCAACTGCAACTCAGCATCATTGAAGATCTGGCCAGCTTTACCAAGTTTGAGTTCGTTGCGCTTATTGTACTCACTGTACACCACATTCAGGCCATCAAGACCTTTCTTGGTAACGGTTGAGCGCACCGTGATCCGGCCACCCTTGTAGTCAGACAGGTCAACGTCACTCCATGCGGCAAGGCGGGATTCACCCGTGGAGTCGAACACCACCAAGTTGTAGGGTGCTTTTGGGCTTTTAGGAGGGTAAACAGCTTTTACCCCAAGTACCATTTCTGCGATTGCAGAGTTTGGCGCTAATTGTTCTAAGTCTTTGATTTGAGTCATTTTGTTGTTTTCTAGTTTACATCCTCACCATGAAGATGTGGAGCAAACCTAGCCGCAACAAAAGGACGCGCAAGACTTTTTTCTTACTTATCTGCGTTTTGCTGGTTTTGCGTGCTGCTTCTTAGCAGCTTCCTTCTGTACGGAGTACGCAATGGCAAGTGCCTGTTTGGTTGGCTTCCCTGCTCCCAGCTCCTTGCGAAGGTTCTCAGTGAAGGCTTTATCGGACGGCGACTTTACGAGTGGCATATTTATTGGATAGTTTAAGGGCAGACTCAAAGTCTTCTGTGACACCTACAAGTCCTGCTCCTGAGTAATATACACGGTACTTTCTTGCTGGAGTAAAGATGATTCTGGCATTCTCAGGAATACGCGGATCCGAGATGGGCGGCATCTGCTCAACCTTCTTGTCCTGTGCGGCAATGTCCCTAGCCTCTGCACGCCTCGCAGCCCGGTCCTGCATTGCCGTTTGCTGGTCAGCCAATCTGTTTTGGAACTTTAGTACTGTGGCAGCATCTTCAGCCGCCTGAGCATCTCTTGCCTCCAGTAGGGACTTCATGTCCATTGCACGTTCAGCTGTACGCTGCTTACGCGCCGCCACTTCGGCCTGCTCCCCTGCCTTCCTGCGCTCAATGCCAGCAGCCATTGCTTGTTTGGAGGTAACATCATCTTGAGCCAAGAACTCTTTTACATAAGCATCATAGGACTGATCCTGTTCTTTAAACAGGGTTTCCATTGTCTTTGCTCGTTCCTTGCGAGCCTTTGCCCGATACTTTTCCATTAACTTCTCTGCATCTTTTTCTTCCTTTTCACGCTCAAGGTACGCCTTCTCATTGTCATCGCGGATCATCTTCTCGATACGCTTGGTCGTAGCCTCGTACTCCTTTTCGCCTGCACGCTTTGCGGCATC
>Ga0181344_1000714_pt1 | contig 12870 bp, 15 predicted proteins | sample Su13VDMLBDD_FD_130098 | JGI IMG/M metagenome (GOLD analysis project Ga0181344, IMG submission 130098) | Freshwater viral communities from Lake Michigan, USA - Su13.VD.MLB.D.D | ecosystem: Environmental > Aquatic > Freshwater > Lake | place: USA: Michigan | collected 2013-07-15
CAAAAGGAAGAAGTAAATGACCTTAAACGATTAATTTATAAAATTAAATAAGATGAAGCCATATCAAGTAATACTGTTAGTAATTGTAATGTTAGCTCTATTATCTGGATTAACCAGCTGTGCTACAAACGGATATGGATGTAAAGGTAGAAGTAAATTAATCACAAGAGTTCCTCAATAAACATAACTAAATTTATTATATTTAATCTGTTAAAATGATTAAATAATTAAAATTAAAAGTTATGAAAAAAGTATTATTTGCCTTTGAAGATGCTGATTTTAAAGTATTAAGTACTTATGAATCATTAGGGTTTACAGTTGAAATTGATGATGCAGTTAATAACATATATTATGTTGAAATGGACTTAAGTAATTATGATATGTTATCAGTACTGACTGTATTAGATGATTGTATACAGAATAACTTACGTGTGGCCGTAAATATAGATGGAACCATATATGACAGTAAATGGGACATAAAAGAAATTGATGCTATGGTAGCGGCAAATCCGTTAATGGTATAAAAAAAAGAAAATAAGGATACTCGATAGCGGGGCGATGGCGCTCCGCTATCGTTATGGCCCCACGGCAATAGCGGTCCATCGACGGACCGCATATATGTCGCGGCCTGCCCCGTACTCACAGATAAACTACAATCTTTACCCAAGGCGCGCATATATACAAATATCCGCGAGATCCATTATATCCCTTTTGCACAATATCTATAGGGGGTGAAACCTCTCTTTTGACAATCTTTTTTTGGAAACCAAGCGTATATACATAAATTTAAGTCTAAATTAAAAAACCATGGAAACATTAAAACTAGCAGTTGTATTGTACCTATTAATGGCATGTACAGTAGGAGCATATCGTTTTGGGAGTATGGAGGCAGATCGTTACGGCGAAAAACTTTCATTGTTTCACATTATTGAAGCTATCCCACACGCAATTGTATTTGAATGGATTCATGTTATTAATTACTTTACCTACAATTTCAGAAAATAATGGTACGTGTTACACTAGAGGAGGCAAAACAAGACTACTATCCTAAATCCGATGGTGAATCAGTATCATATGCAGATGCATTTACACTCACACCAGATCCACAACATGAAGGATGGGAATATGTGCATTATTGGATTAAACGCGCACATTTTAATGCCCGTCTATCATTTAATGAAGGATATATGTATGTGTTAGAAAATAAAGGACAACCAGGAATACTTAAAATAGGATATACGGATCGCACACCTCAAGAACGTTTAAAGGAAATTAATGGTGGTACGGGTGTTATTACTCCGTGGTATATTATTAATTCATTTGCTTGTAAAGCACCCGCACATATTGAGGGTATGGTCCATACACAATTGTGGGATTATCATGTTAATAAGGAGGGTTTTGCCGTTACTCCCAAGATGGCTGAGGATGTTATTATTCGTATTATTGATGAAAACAATGCTGGTATTTAAATGATTCTTATTTATACTCAATTTACTGTCGATTATATCCATACTATTAGTCCTGAGTTGGTTATGAATATTGAGGCTAATTATGGTAAACCTGAGATTAAGGAATTTTTCTCTACTAAGGGCGATAATATTCGTTATTATAAGTTTAAGGTAAATAGTAAGGAATATAAATCCAAAAAGCACGGTACCTAAAGTCCTTTCATATATTTATATCCAGTATATACTCAAAATTATATCATGGCAGAATATTTAATGCGCGATCGCGATAAAGCAGCCTTCACTAATAAAATGAATGATTTTCTTGGTCAGGTTAAACCTGGTACTAAGCTTAATACTCAAAATTTTATTGATATTCCTGGTGATGGTGCTGATGATAAATGTATCTTTATAACTGATAATCCAATTGAGATGCAATTGCTTGATAAGTTGATTGATAAAAAGACTTTTTCGTATCCAATTAAGAAAATTAACCTCAAACAAATGGTTGAGGCGTCTCGTAGTTAAGCCTAAAGTGTGTAAAAACCTTTTAGGCTATCTTTCTTGTTAAAATGCGTGTATATACGTATTTATTGAGGAGTAAGGGTAAAATCGCTCTAAAAATAGGGCGTTGAAAACTTGGTTATTAAAAATAAAGGTCGTATATTGCGATAATACTTAAAAAAATATTTTATGAAATATAAACAACAAGCACTTTCAAAAATCGAAAAACTTGAACATCAATTACGTGCATTAGAAATTGATTTGAATCGTGGAGGTTCACTTCAACAAGTTAATGCTAGATTAGAAATGATTAAAACGTTACTTCAACAGTTGCAGGATAATATTTCTATTGAAAACGATGAATGGAACTAATTATGATTATAACAATTATTATTTTATCGGCTTTGGCTTCTATTTCGGGATATGTGTCTTATAATTTATTTAAAAAAGTAGAAAAGTTGGAAAAAATTGTTGATTCACAAGATCAATATATTGCCCTTTTTTCTAATGCTGTAAATAATACTAATAGACGTTTGGAAGATATAGATGCTAAAGGTACGTTTCATTCTGATGATGAAATTGGTTGGTTCTTTGAGAGTGTAAAAACATTACAAAGCGAATTAAATGACTTTAACATTAATAAAAAGCGTGGACAACAACCAAACCAATAGTCTTCTAGTAGAAGATAATTTAGTAACTGTCGAGTATACTAAATCTGGAAAAGTACGCAAACGTAAACCTAAAACATCCAATACCTACTTTACTGAAGATACCCAAAATGCTATTGTAGAATATGTAGCTTCAGATGATCAAAATTTTAGAAATACTGTATATCGTGAACGTATTGAGTATGGGTTTTTTAAATTAACCCAAAATATTATTCATACATTTAAGTTTTATTATACAGATGGAGAATCAGTAGAAGATGTACAACAAGAGGTAATTGCATTTTTACTTGAAAAACTTAAGCTATATAAACCACATAAAGGTAAGGCTTATTCATATTTTGGTACTATTGCAAAGCGTTATCTTATCCTTAAAAATAAGAAAAATTATCAAAAACTACAAGACAAAGGTGACTTAGCAGAGGTAGATGATGATAAACGAATCAAGGAAGAAACAATAAATGAACATTATAGCCAAGACTATAGCCTTACAGAATTTATGGGATTATATATTAAGTATATAGATAAACATCTTAATAGATTATTTCCTAAAGAAAATGATGCTAAAACAGCAGATGCTATAATGGAGTTATTTCGTAAATGTGAATCATTAGACATATTCAATAAAAAAGCCCTTTACATTTATATACGTGAGATGGTTGATGTTGAAACACCCCAAATCACTAAAATAATTAAAAAGTTAAAGATTGTTTACATCCAGTTATATAATTCATATTACGAACAAGGGTATGTAAATATATAAAATTTTATTGCTTCTATATTTATAGTCAAAAATTAGACAATGAATTTTGATCAAGTAATGTGGGGCAGTAAAAAGTTTTCTGATTTACTCAAGGACATATATACCAATTCTAAGGATAAAGAAAAACAAATTAGAGAACTGATTGAAACACTTAAACCATTGGTCAGTGACGCTCAATCAGCTCTTATGATTGTTCCTTTAATTGCTGAGCACCTTAATATTAGTGTTAAAAATGACGAACAACTTGTTAAATTAGCAGGTATTGTTCAGCGTGCATTATCTAGCAATAGTGATGAAGCTGCTAGTTATATTTTAAGTGAGGCTGAAAAAGAACAATTGTTTTCTGCTGTAAAAGAAGTAGGAGACAACATTAGCGGACCTACAAATAACTAATATGAGTACTAGAATAAGAGAAGGTCTATCGTTTATTACTACCGCTATTGGTAATAATAACTTTTTGCCTCCTTTTCAATTTAAAGTAGGAAAAGTTTATGCTGTTATACTAGGTCCAACTAGTGTTCCTGAAAAAGTATGGAATGATAATGGTAATTGGGCTGGTATAGGAACTATATTATATCAAGTATATGATGAATCAACTGAAGTCCCCTTAGACCAGTTAAATGATGCTACTCTTTCTACTTTACCTACTGCTTTACCCTTATATCCAAACCAAAAATATTTCCCATTACCAGGTGAAATAGTATTGTTGATGGACTTACCATCAGCACCTTCTCCTATTACAAATAAAACTGAAGAAACTTATTATGTAAGTGTAATTAATGCTTGGAATAGTCCTCAATTTAATGGTTTGTTTATTAATGAAGATAAAAGCTTATTATACAATTCATTTACAGAAAATTCTGATTTTAGAGGGGTACAAACATTTGAAGGTGACTATGTTTTAGAAGGTCGATTTGGAAATTCACTTCGTTTTGGAAGTACAAATAGATCAGGAGATAAAGATTTAACACCATGGTCTACCAACCCAGGAGAATTAAATAGTAATCCTATTCTTATTCTTTCAAATGAGCATGGATTTAAACCTTCAGGTTCTGATTTGTATGTTGAAAATATTAATCAAGATGGATCTTCATTTTATTTAACATCTCAACAAATTATTCCTTTAAATATAGGTAATGTACGTTTAAGTAATATTACTGAACCTATTGGTATATCTTCATATTCAAATCCTCAAGCAATTATAAATGCTGATAGAACTATTATTTCTTCCAAATCAGATGAAGTATTAGTATTTGGTAGAACAGGTGTTGAATTATATTCTCAAGGTCCTGTTTATATGCAAAGTGATAAAACAGGAATAACTATACAAGATAATATTATTGCTTTAGGACCATCAATAGATACTTCATTTAATAAACTTCAACCTGTTGTTTTAGGAAATAATTTAAGACAACTTTTATCTGGATTATATAAGGCATTAAGTGATTTTAGCACTGATATAATTGATGCTAAGGCTACTCCTGAAGGTATAACTATTATGGATATAGCTTTAGCTGCCGAAAAATTACAAACATATCTTAGTAATAATACTAAAAAGTTAAATAAAGATAATTTACTTTCTAAAACTGTAAAGACCTTATAATGGCTACTATTGATGAAAGAATAGAAAATACTCAAAAAGAGATAGAGGAAAATCGTAAACTATACGAAGAGGGAAGACGTAGGTATGAGAATGCTAAAGCTTTATATGAGCAAGCTAAAGCAGCTGCTATACAAGCTAAATCATATGCTGGTACTTTAAGTAATAAACAATTATCTGCTGATGCTGCTTTAGCTGCCGCTGCTACTCTTGCTCCAGATCCGTCAACATTTAATAAACAAGCAAACCAACCAGGAGCAAATTCAGAACAAATAAGACAAAACTTATCAAATGAGGCAGATAAAAAGTTAAAAGTTGCAGAGGAAAAAAAGAAAAAAGCTGAAAAAGAAGTTCAACAACTTACTAAATTTTTAGAAGCGGTTCAAACTAAAGTAGATGATCTTACAAAAAGAATAGGAAATATATTTAAAAAAAAAGAATTAAAACAAACAGTAGAAGCATCTGAAAGAAAAAGTGATACTGTTGTTAAACAAGATGTTAAAAAAATTAAAATAAATGATGCTAGAGCAATTGCAAAGAAAAATAGCTCAGCAATTAGATCATTAGCTAAAGCCGCAGCTCTATTTATCATATCTAAATTATTGAATAGAGAAGTTCAGCGATTAGCTAAAATAGTACAGCAATTAACTGATTTAGTTGATAGAGTAAACGAACAAATTTTAAATATTCAAACTAAACAGGATGTATTAAAAGCAAGAGTAGTACGAAATGCTGCTCTAGTTGAATTAAATAAAGCTGAACGTCAAATTACTAAAATTAGAAATACAATTAGAACTTTAGAAAGAATATTAAGAATTATTTCTATAGTTGTTAGAATACTATTACTAATCCCTACCCCAGCAACTCCTGGTACTGTTAAAAAAATAACAGATGCTATAATGACATTAGATTCTATAACAGTAATGTTAGGAATTACTAGAGAAGCATTAAATGGATTAGTAATTGAAGTACAATACCAAAAATCAAGATTATTACCAATTAGCGATATTATTGATAAAGCAATTGACAATGACTTATCACCAAATGAAATTAATGCATTAGTAGCACAGGGTGCAGTACCTAATGTTTCATATAAAGGATTTACTTTTGCAATATATGAAGAAAATGATCCTAAATTTGTAGTAGATGGAAATAAACGTAGATATGCTGTTGCTTTAGACAGAAGTGGATTTATCGTATTACGTACACAACCATCATTTACATTAAATTCTGATGTTTTAATTGAAGATTTAAAACTCCAAATCGACGAACGAAATCTCGAAGCTTAATATTTATTGATATGAAAACACAAGACTTAAAAAATCTAATTAAAGAAGCCGTTAGGGAAGTTTTGAAAGAAGAACTAGCCAATATCGGCAAACAAAAAATCCAGGAATCATTAGCTGCTACTGAGGAATGGCCTACAGTTAATTTAACTACTAAAAATGTTAACCCTGCTGCTTTCCGTCAAAGTTTGATGGATCAAATGGGAATGCAAGGAGCGCCACAAGCCAAACCAACTACACCAGCTCAAAAACAAAATGTTTACCAAAACATGCTGGCTCAAGTTGCTGCAGAAATGAGACAAAATCCAGGTGAAGTTAGTAATTTTAGAAATGTTCAATAATGGCTTACGTAAGAAGTACTAGAGTTGATCCTAGAGATCTACAGCGAAACACAGCAATAGGCGTTAGACTTCCGTTTAACGCTCCTGGTGTATTTTATAGTACTTTTTCAACTAAAGACCAATTAAAATATAATTTAATTAATCTAATATTAACCTCCCAAGGTGAAAGAATTGACAATCCTAATTTTGGAACAACTTTAAGATCTCAGTTATTTAACCCAATGACTGAAGCTTCTTTTAGCGATATTGAAGATAGTATTAGAGACAGTGTTCAAGTGTATATTCCTGAAATATCAATTAATAATATAGAATTTACACAAGAACCAAATAATGTTAGTAATTCTTTAGCTATTAAAATAATATATCAAATTCTAATTTCAGGACAAACAGACACAGTAACAGTTAATTTTGAGTAATGGCAAACAATAATAAAAACATATCATATTTAAATAAGAATTTTACTCAATTTAAGGCTTCCCTTATTGAGTTTGCAAAAAATTATTTCCCAAACACTTATACAGACTTTTCAGAAGCATCCCCGGGTACGATGTTTATTGAAATGGCTGCTTATGTTGGTGATGTATTATCATTTTATACTGATACTCAAATTCAAGAAAACTTTGTTTTAACTGCTGTTGAAAAACAGAATTTGTTAAACATGGCATATTCGTTAGGATATCGTCCTAAAACATCTTATGCTGCTGTTACTACAATTGACTTTTACCAAAGAGTACCTATTGTAGCAAATCAACCTAATTTAAATTATGCTTTAATTATCCCTGAAAATACACAACTTGCTTCTGTATCTACAGGTATTAAATTTTTAACAGTTGATAAAGTAGATTTTAACGATACGGGTTCTGTAGAAATTAGTTTATTTGATGCAAATAATTATTTATTTAAAAAATCTACAAGAGCAATTTCAGCTGAAATAAAAAGTACAAATTTTACTTTTGGTGCACCTGTTAAATTCACCTCAGTTGATTTAAACGAACCTAGTTTCTTACAGATATTACAAGTAACAGGAAGTGATAGTAGTGTATGGTATGAAGTACCTTATTTAGCCCAATCTAATATTATTAACAAAACAGCCAATACAGGAGCCAATATTGATAAAGTTCCTTATTTGTTAAGTTTATTACAAACACCAAATCGTTACGTTACAAGAATTAAAACAGACGACATTGTAGAATTACAATTTGGTTCAGGAATGTATGTAAACGATCCTGATGATGTTATTATTCCAAACCCTGATACAATTCAACTTGGACTAGTACCACCAGCAGATACATCTGATCTAGTAAATAACTATAATCAGGCTGCTGTATTTTATACTAAACAATATGGTACTGTACCTACTAATATTAGCTTGTATGTTCAGTATACAGTAGGAGGTGGTGTTGAATCTAATCTACCAGCAGGAGATATTATACAAATAGTTTCAACTGCCGGTATAACAGCTACAAACCCTTCTAATACAAATACTTCTTTAGCTACGTTAGTTTGTACTAACCCAATTCCATCAACGGGTGGTAGAGGAGGTGACACAGTAGAAGAAATTCGTTTAAATACTCTTAATGCATTTTCCGCTCAATTGAGATCAGTAACTAAAGACGACTATATGACTCGTGCTTTAAGTATGCCGTCTCAATTTGGTACTATTGCTAAAGTGTACGTAGAACAAGCATCCGCTTTATCGGTTCAAACAGGTAATGACCCATTAATCGATAATAACCCGCTTGCTTTATCAATGTATATTTTAGCTTATAATGACAACAAACAGTTAGAAAACGCTACACTTGATCTTAAAACCAATCTAAAGGAATATTTACAACCATTTAGAATGGTTACAGATGCTATTACTATTAAGGATGCCTTTTATATTAATATAGGTATTAACTTTGATATAACAGTTATTCCAGGATTAAGTAACCAACAAATATTATCTGATTGTATTTTGGCACTACAAGATTACTTTGACATAGATAAATGGCAAATCAACCAGCCAGTTATTATATCAGATGTTGTAGGCCTTTTATTACAAATTAAAGGTGTACAGTCGGTTGTAAAGTTTGGCTTTACAAATCTTTCAGGAGGCAATTATTCTCCGTACAGTTATGACGTGCAGGGTGCTGTTAGAAATGATATTTTGTACCCTTCATTAGATCCATCTATATTTGAGGTTAGATTCCCTGATTTGGATATTCAAGGTAGAGTTGTAACTTTCTAACAATTTTATATTTATTGTAAATAAATTGATAGATGGCCATCTATAAAATATATCCTGAAAAGGACACTACTATTTACTCTGCATACCCCCTAATGAATACGGGGCTTGATCAGATATTAGAAATCCAAAACCAACCATCATCATCTAATGAAGATGCACAGGTATCACGAATTTTAATTCAATTCCCTCTTTCAGAAATTCAACAAACTATTGTTAAAGCTGGTGGCCCAGGAAATTATAAAGCATTTTTAAAATTGTTTGTTGCTGATGCTACCGAATTACCAGATAATTATGATTTGGTTGTTAACCCTGTTTCTCAATCTTGGGAAGTAGGTACAGGTAGATTTTTATACGATCCATCTGTAACAACAGATTGTACATGGGAACAAAGAAACAATACTAATAATTGGCGTACTTCTAGTTTTGTGGCCAATACCACTGCTTCATTTCGATTAGATAGTCCTGGAGGAGCAACATGGTATATATTATTTGAAGATTCTCAGTCGTTTGCTATAAACAGTACAAAAGATACAGATATTGAAGTTACTGACATTGTGGGTAATTTTAATAATCTAAATGTTCCAAATAATGGATTTTTAATTAGAATGGAATCAGGGTATGAGTTTAATCCTTCATCATCTTATTCATTAAAATTCTTTTCTAAGGATACTCACACTATTTACCCTCCACAACTTGAAATTAGATGGAATGATAGTGTCTATAATACTGGCTCTTTAACTGTATTATCTAATGATAATACTACAGTTACTGTAGGGAATAATATAGGTCAATATAATAGAGATACTAAATATCAATTTAGAGTAAACGCCCGACCTGTATACCCTACACGCCAATTTGTAACTCAGTCTGTTTATATTTTAAATCAGGCTTTACCATCTGCTTCTTATTATGCATTACAAGATGTAGATACAGGAGACTATGTTATAGATTATGATAATAATTATACTAAAGTAAGTTGTGACCCAAATGGTAATTATTTTGATTTATATATGAATGGTCTTCAACCTGAAAGACTTTATAAAATATTAATTAAATCTACATTTGTTGATGGATCAACAATGGTATTTGACAATCAATACACCTTTAAAATAAATAAATAATGGCAGAAAATATTCCTGTTAGACGTGCAATATACGACAAGAATAGATTCTCTAAAGTTATAGACACACAATTTAGAGAATTAGGTGTTACGGAACCCACCGTTCCTGAAATAACAGTGGATGAATTTTTTGCTTTATATGATGAATTATTTTTTGAAATACCTAGAGAAGGAGAAGTTAATTCACACACTTATATATTAAATAGAGAAGCAGAATATTTAGGTGTTACTTTTGCTGAGGATGTTGATGTTCAAGCTTTATTACAAGAAATAACTGATTTAAGACAACAACTATTAGACGCAGAAACAGAAAACGCAAATTTAATACAACAATCAGCAAATAATGGCATCTAATATCACTATAGTAGGAGAAGTTCTCAACACAGATATAGTTAACCGTTATCCTTTAGAGGATGAAAGGTTATTACTTCCTAGTGTACAACAAGAAACCTTTGGTACTTCTGATGATTATATTGAGTTTTATGTTTTTGATATTGGAGGAGGTGTATTAAATACAAATTATAACTACCAAGCATATAAATTACCTTCTAATGTAGGATATTCTCAAAGTTTACTTCCTGTTTTAGAAATAGATCCTATTCAAGACATTAGAGACTTAGGATACGAATCAGGAGAAGTAAATACCAGATATAACTTTTTTAGAAAAATATCAGGTGAACCTTTTAGTAACCAGCTATTTATTCAGCAGATTTCTACCGATAGAACTGAAGTAAGAGTAAATTCAACCATCTTAACGAACGATCAATTACTTTCGATAGTTTCAAATTTTACTCAAAAACAAGCTACTGTTCCTTACTATTACTATGTAATATTAAACTTTGGAAGTAATAACCAATCAGTAGTTGTTAATGCAGTAAGTGATGTTGATGATATTGGAAATGCTAGTATATTATTTAAATTAGCTGATCCACTTCCTAATAATATTAATTTAAAAGATACGTTTTGGATTGTAGAGGAAATAGTAAATCCTTACATATTTGATCTTAATCTAGATAAGTTAATTACTCCTCCACCTCAACCTAGATTAAAAGGACCTAATTTTGATATTGATTTAGAATTAAAAAATGTAGTTCCTACACCATATAGTAATTACAATCAACTTGTTTCTTCACTTACTGGATCTTATTATCAAGTTGTACTAAATGTAATTAATAATCAAAACACCAATATTAATATAGATTTTAGTGTTTTAAATGACTTTGTACATTATAGTTCTGCTGAAAATAGGGTATATAATTTCATGTATAAAATAGGTGAAATTACTTCTTATCAAACAGAAATAAACACTAATTCTCCTTTAACAGCTAGTAATCCATCATTAGTTTCTTCCGTTACTAGAGCTAGCTCAAGTATAAATGAAATAATTTCTAAGTTTGATGGTTTTGAATATTATTTATATTTTACTTCAAGTTCATTAACTTCATCTATTGTAGAATATACTTTAGAAACAGGGTCCTTCCTTGAATACAATATTGCTCCTTATCCTAAAACTAATTCTACACAACCATATACATTGTATGCTTCTGCATCAGCAACCGCTCAAAATTGGTATGCTAGTGCTTCTGAAGTAGCTGTTGCTTATGATATTGATAATAAAGATATTTTATTAGGAGCTATTCCGTCTTATATCACAGATGATCCTTCTAATTATCTTCCATATTTGACATTTGTCAATATGATAGGCCAATATTTTGATAATGTTTGGATCTATATTGATAAAATAACAGATCTTTGGGATAATAATAATAATCTTGATAGAGGTATTTCTCAAGATTTAGTATATGATTGGTTACAATCATTTGGAATGAAATTATATAATTCACAAGGTGATCAAACAGTGTTAGATTATCAAGTGGGTGGATATAGCGGTAGTGTTGATTTTAATGGTGATTATTCACCAACAAGTAGTTTCTTAAATAACGTTCCAAGAAAAGATTTAACATTAGATTCTTATAAACGTTTATACCATAACCTTCCTTACTTATTTAAAGCTAAAGGTGCACATGGTGGTTTAGAAGGATTAATTACATTATTTGGCATTACAGGTTCTATTCTTCCTATTAAGGAATATGGTGGAATGACTGATTCTCAAGAATTAAAAGGATATACTACTGATAAAATTAGTATTGGATCAAATATTATTACTGGTAGTGTATTATCTCCAATTAAACGTTTAGAAACATCACCAACATCATCTAGAGCTGTTAAAAGCCAAGATTTACACTTTATTGATGTTTCATTTTCACCAGAAACACAAATTGATAAGGCTGTATCTGCTTCAATTGTTGCTATAAATCCTAATTGGGTACTTGACAACTATATTGGAGATCCAAGAGATTTACAAATAAATACATACCCTTCATTATCATATGAGCGTGATTATTGGTTTGGACAAACATTTGATGAACCGTTTGATTATGGTGGGTTTATAAGATTAATACAATTCTTTGACAATTCATTATTTAAAATGGTCAAAGATTTTACACCTGCAAGAGGTAATACTTGGACAGGTGTTTCTATTAAATCACCTGTACTTGAAAGACCTAAAGTTGCTCAATACCAACCTATATTCACCAGAACAAATGAATTTTCTACTACACCAGAAAGTGCTTCATTAGAACCTGTTTATGATCCGTATTATTACTATTTAGCTGGAGATAAGGCAGATTATTATAATGGTAATATACCAGGTTCTTCTCTTGATACTTATTTAGTTTTTCAGGAAAATAATAGAAATCCATTTTTAGTAGACAATACTATTGGATATATTCCTCCAGGATTTATAAGTGGGAATACGGATTTCGTATTAAATTATGATTCACCTAGACCAGAAAACTTCTTTTTAAATTCTGACTTTAACGTATTACAAAATAATGTTGACGTAAGTTTAACATC